>Ga0209192_10001615_pt1 | contig 17560 bp, 20 predicted proteins | sample ArcticOcean_MG_C_11_FD_187433 | JGI IMG/M metagenome (GOLD analysis project Ga0209192, IMG submission 187433) | Marine microbial communities from western Arctic Ocean - ArcticOcean_MG_CB2_154 (SPAdes) (version 2) | ecosystem: Environmental > Aquatic > Marine > Oceanic | place: Arctic Ocean... | reverse complement strand
GGGAGTTGTACGCTGACTCATTGCGAACCTCGGCATATGGGTGCAATTTTATTGAAGTTGCAAGAGGCAGGCGCATTAGTCGAGTGTGGTGAAGATTTCGTGCGGCTGGACATGGAGGGTCGCAGGCCTAGGGCAGTAAATATTTCTACGGCTGAATATCCTGGGTTTGCCACAGATATGCAGGCGCAATTTGTAGCACTGAACGCGATTGCCGAAGGGAATGGTCGGATAACGGAAACCATTTTTGAAAATCGAATGATGCACATACCGGAAATACAGCGGATGGGTGCATTAATAGATTTGCAAGGGGCAACTGCATACCTAACTGGTATTGAAGTGCTGCAGGGCGCGCCAGTAATGAGTACCGACCTGAGAGCGTCCGCCTCCTTGGTGTTAGCTGGGCTCGTAGCCGATGGCGAAACTATTGTTGATCGCGTTTATCACATTGATCGCGGGTATGAGCGAATTGAAGAGAAGTTGCGTAGACTTGGCGCTAATATTGAGCGGGTACGCATGTGACTGAACCATTAATATTTGCATTGGCGAAGGGGCGTCTTCTGGATGATATTCTGCCATTATTGGCAGTTCTTGGGATCGAGCCAACTGAAGCCTTAACAGGTAGTCGCAAACTTATATTTGAGACAACTCGACCAGATGTGCGTTTACTGGTTTTGCGCGCTACTGACGTGCCACCATACGTAGAGCGTGGTGGAGCTCATCTTGGTATTACGGGTAAAGATACCCTGCTTGAATACGGTTCGGACATGCTTTGTGAGCCGGTTGATCTGCATTTATCTAAATGTCGCTTGATGACGGCCACCAGAAAGGGAGTGGATCTGCCTAAATTTGGGCGTCTGCGTGTTGCAACGAAATATGTGAACGTGGCGAGGCGCTATTTTTCTGCGCAAGGACGTCAAATTGATCCTATCAAGCTGTACGGTGGGATGGAACTGGCACCTATTGTTGGTTTAAGTGATGTCATCGTAGATGTTGTGGATACGGGCAATACACTTGAGGCAAATGGCCTTGAAGCTCGAGATTTGATAGCGCACTCTAGTGCACGGCTGGTGGTCTCTCGGGTTGCCATGAAAACTCGCCATGCACTTATAGCGCCCATTATAGGAGCGTTGAACGAATGGGTGAATGCAAATAATGTCTCTTGATCCGACTCGATTTAAAGCTAGTGACTCTAATTTCTTCGAGCGCCTCGTGACATTGACTGACTGGGAGTTGGTTTCCGATGTTGATCGGCAAGCGCGTGTTTCGGAGATCATTTCAGATGTCCGTAAACGTGGGGACCAAGCGGTCTTGGAGCTAACTCAAAAGCTTGATCGGAATCCGGCGACAGAAATCAGCCAACTCATTCTATCAGCAGATGAGTTAGAGCATTCCTATGACGCACTGTCTAATGATGTCAGGGGTGCTCTGGAGGTCGCTTGTAATCGGATTTGGGCGTTTCATGAGGCACAGCGTGAGTCGAGCTGGCGTTTACCCGAAAAAGATCCGGGCATTACTCTTGGGCAAGAGATTCGGCCAATGCAGCGGGTTGGCTTGTATGTTCCGGGCGGCAAAGCCGCCTATCCATCATCTGTTTTGATGAATGCTATACCAGCCAAGGTTGCCGGCGTCCCTCTCGTTCAGATGGTCGTGCCTGCCCCTGGAGGAGAGCTTAGCTCCGTCGTTTTGGCTGCGGCACATTTAGCCAAGGTTGATCGTGTAATAACCATTGGCGGGGCCCAGGCAGTCGCAGCTTTGGCTTATGGTACGGAGTCAGTGACGGGGGTTGATAAAATTGTGGGCCCCGGCAATGCCTGGGTAGCGACAGCTAAAAAACAGGTTTTCGGCAAGGTTGGGATTGATATGATTGCAGGCCCGTCGGAAGTTTTGATTTATGTAGAACCGCCAATGAACCCAGATTGGGTGGCAATGGATCTTTTTAGTCAGGCTGAGCATGATGAGGAAGCGCAATCCATCCTGATTTCCAGCGATGCGGATTATCTCGATCTAGTGATTCAAGCCATGAACCGGCTTGTCCCCGCACTTGAACGATCAGAAATAATCACCAAGTCCATTAATCACAGGTGTCTGGTTATTGAGGTCGTTGATCGCTCAGAGGCAGTGGATGTGATCAATCGAATTGCGCCAGAACATCTCGAGCTCTGCGTAGATGATCCTGAACTTATGTTGCCGATGATTCAGAACGCTGGTGCCATTTTTATGGGACGGTTTACGCCTGAAGCTCTTGGTGATTATTGTGCTGGCCCCAATCATGTTTTACCAACGTCTGGGGCCGCTCGGTTTGCTTCACCGCTTGGAGTATATGACTTTATAAAACGCTCATCTGTAATTCAGTGCACAGCCGAAGGCGCAAAAAAAATTGCTAGAGTGGCATCAACGCTCGCTCGCTCAGAAGGTCTCACGGCTCATGCAAAATCTGCAGAGTACCGATTTTGAACCGCGACCAATTTATTCAGCGAATAATACCCCAGTCGATTATCGAGAGCGCTGCTTATCAAGTAGTTGATTCTACAGGTATGATTAAGCTGGATGCTATGGAGAACCCATATAGTTGGCCTGATGCGCTTCGGTCATCTTTAGCTAATCGCCTTGCTGCTTGCGAGTTGAATCGTTATCCCGACCCGTCCGCTAGGGCAGTTAGAACATCCATCAAGTCCTGGATGAAAATTCCAAATGCACTATCTGTCCTGTTTGGAAATGGCTCAGATGAAATTATCGCATTACTCATTTCGAGCTTGATTGGTTCAGGACGATCTGTTTGTGCTCCCGATCCAAGTTTTGTGATGTTTAAGGTGTTGGCAAAGCAATTTCGTGTGCCCTTTCACGCTTTGCCATTAGATGAGGAAATGGATCTGGATACAGGGCAGTGGATCGAGGGACTCAATTCTAATGATGCTGGCATTGTTTTTGTGCCGCAGCCTAATAATCCGACTGGAAATTTGTTTACGGATGGTCGCTTGAGAGCTGTAGTCGAATCCACTGATGCTTTGGTGGTGATTGACGAGGCATATACAGCATTTACGGATGCGGATTATATCGATTGGGCAGAAAAATATCCCAATGTGCTTATCATGCGGACCTTGTCCAAGATCGGATTAGCCGGGAGTCGATTCGGTTTATTAATAGGGGCCCCTGAGTGGATTAGTGAATACGATAAGCTTCGTCTGCCCTATAATATTAATACTCTGTCACAGGCTGCAGTTGTCTTTGCGCTTGAGCATTCTGAAATTCTTGAGGAGCAGAGTGCTGCGATCCGAAGTGAGCGCCAGCGTTTGACCCTGGAGCTTGGGCATAGAAACGTAAAGGTTTGGCCATCGGAAGCTAATTTTATTCTAGTTGAGATGCCAAAAGGGCGCGCTTTTGAAATTTTTGAGGGCTTGAAATCGGTCAATATTTTAGTCAAGTGCTTGGATGGGGTTCATCCAGCATTAGCAGATACGTTGCGAATCACCGTTGGTATCCCATGCGAATCTGATGCAATGCTGATGGTGTTGGATCAGTTACTGGATATTGGGCGCTGACCGATTGTTAGTGAAAGTTCGGTAGGCTGTCCGTTTCGCAAAAGCTTAATGGAGACCTGTGTGCCGGGCTCCAACTTTGCCGCTTGATTCATCGCCTTGCGGCTGTCTAGGAGCCGGATTTCGTTTATGTGTGTCAAAATGTCGCCAGGCAAAATGCCTCCATTGGCCGCTGGACTATTTCGGTAAATGCCCGAGACTAAGATTCCTGTGGCCTGAGCCACTCCGAATGATCGAGATAATTCTTCTGTAAGTGGTTTTGTTTCGATGCCAAGCCAACCGCGAATAACTTGCCCATGTTCAATCAGTTCAGACATAACGTAGGCGGCCATGGCAGACGGAATTGCATAACTAATGCCGTTGTAGTCCCCATTTCGTGTGAAAATTGCAGTATTAATGCCGATGAGTTCTCCGCGCACATTGATCAGTGCTCCACCTGAATTTCCAGGGTTGATTGCTGCGTCGGTTTGAATAAAGTTCTCATATGTCGATAAGCCCACTTGATCTCGGCCGGTGGCGCTTAAGATACCCATCGTTACAGTTTGCCCTATCCCGAACGGATTTCCGATGGCAAAAACCAGGTCGCCTATCTGACCGGGAGATGTGGCGAGAATAAGTCGAGGGAGGTCCTGTTCTTCGATCCTCAACACAGCTATATCGGTGTCTGGGTCTACGCCGACCACGGTGGCTTTCGAAATACGGCCATCCCGGAGTTCTACGACGATACCATCTGCACCGGAGACGACGTGGTGATTTGTTAGTATATACCCGTTAGCGGAAACAATAACTCCTGATCCTAAGCTAGACCCCGTTCGTTCACGTTTTGGGTCACTGGACAGATTAAAGAAGTTGCTTAAGAGAGGGTCTTTCGAAAGTGGATGTGCTCGTGTTTCTACAATTGTCGTGGTGTAGATGTTAACGACAGCTGGAGCCGCGCGTTCGACTGCGTCTGCGTAGCTAGATTGACGTGATAAGGGGGGCTGGAATGGCATCGGTTCGACAATATTTAGTTCAACGCCACGGGCTCGGCCAGCCAACTCTGGAAACTCGCGTATGATCAATAGTGCGACTAAGATTCCTGTTATGACGGGCCAGAGAATTCGTGTGATTTGTTGTAACATTGAATATCCGAAAAGAGAAAAATCATGATTAGTTTACACGCACTAATAGAAATCCTCGATGACTGGATGCATCCAGAAGATTTTAGCGATTATGCACCGAACGGATTGCAGATTGAAGGACGGGCGACTGTTCGTAAATTGGCTCTCGGGGTTACCGCATCGGCCGAGGTAATCGATGGCGCGGTTCAATGGGGCGCTGATGCACTATTAGTCCACCATGGATATTTTTGGCGGAATGAGCCGCAAGTGCTGATTGGTATGAAGGGCGCTCGTGTGAAAAAATTATTTGCTAACAACTTGTCGTTGTTGGCCTATCACTTGCCCTTGGATTGCCACGTTGACTTTGGCAATAATCGAGCTTTATTAGATGAATTAAGGTATGCGGATTGCCAGCCAGTAGAGGGTGAAAAAGGGCTCCTCTGGATGGCAATGCTTAATCCGCCTGAAACCTTGGAAATGGTAGGGAAGAGAATAGCAATGGTACTCCAGCGAGAGCCATTGCTAGTGTCGTCGCCGCGTGGTTCGGAGTGTATTGAAAAACTCATTGTTTGCACTGGTGGTGCGCAGGATTATTTGGGTAGAGCTGCCGCCTTGGGTGCAGATGCTTACTTGTCTGGGGAAATTTCCGAACGCACTACTCACGAAGCCCGCGAGCTAGGCGTGCATTATATCGCTGCGGGTCATCATGCTACTGAACGCTTCGGTATTCAGGCCTTGGGACAAAAACTATCCAGCGAGCTTAGATTAGAGGTCGCCTTCTTTGATGATTTTAATCCGGCTTAGTTAAAGCAGTTGGCCGCGAGATTCAGCATAGTCACGAGGGGGTGAATTTTCTGCAGGCAACTTTTTTGCAGTTGGCGACACGGATGCGTTCTCGCCACGAATTTCATTAACTAGTGCCGATTGTTTCGCAGCCAATACGGCTAGAATCTCTTCAATTTCTGCGAGGTGGCCTTCGATTTCATTTGTGACCACAGAACTGCGCGCCTCTGCTAGGGTTTTCGCGCGTTCAAAATCTGGGGATGTTACCGCAATAGTCTGATTTGGTTTCAGCATCCAGCCCGCGCCAATTCCTAGCGTAAAAGCTAGTACTATTACTCCGATGATAGTCTCGGTTAGTTCCACTCTACACTCCGATTTTTTGATATTGTACGAAGTTTTTTGGCTAAGAGCGAGGTCTGTGAGCGCTATTAGATTGTGAGAGTCTTATGAATGAATTACAAGCAGATTATATTGTGGGCCCCGCTGGTAAACTTGAGATTAGTTCGTTTGGATGCAGTTTGCGGGAGCGTATGCCTGAGCAAGTATTGCTGCTTTTGCATCCGCATCCGCTTCACGGCGGAACTATGGGGAATAAAGTGATCACAACAATTGCGCGAGCGGCTCGTGATAACGGGTTACCAGCAGTGGCTTTTAATTTCAGGGGGGCTGGTAATAGTGAGGGTGAATGGGATGGGGGTTATGGTGAGCTTGCAGATGCTGAAGCGGTAGTCTCGCATATGATCTCTGCGGGGGTGCGTGAAGTCCTTTTGGCTGGCTTTTCATTTGGTGGCTCGGTCGCCGCGCAATTGATATCTCGACTTCGGATAGGATTGCCGTCAGTGAAAGTTTCTGACTTAATTCAAGTAGCTCCAGCTATCGAAAGTTTTCCAGTGGATTTTAGTTGGGATGCAAGCATCCCAGTATTAGTGATTTTCAATCAAGATGATGAGGTCGTCTCTGCGGATGCTATGGCTGGATATGCTGCTTCGGTGGGTGCTTCCGCGAAGATCTACCCGACAGGCGGTCATTATTTTCATGGTCATTTGAGCCATCTCAAAAAAGTAGTTGTCACGCATTGGCGTGAACAGGGTTTCGCATGATGCATCAAAAATTTGTGACAGATGTGTACGAGGAGTTAGTTCAGGCTGGTCAAATTAATACTGATGAAAATCAGCGGTTAGTATTGGCCAAGTTGGAGGCACTGCAAGTGACTCTTAATGATCGTAAAGTCTGGAGAGGAGGGCGGCGGGGGTTATTTTTTAAGCAGCGTTGGGATACGCCCGCTACTGGCCTTTATCTTTGGGGCGGCGTAGGGCGCGGAAAAACCTTTTTGATGGACCTTTTTTTCGATTCTTTGTCATCAGGGACTGCCAGGAGATTGCATTTTCATCGTTTTATGAATGAAGTGCATCAGAAATTAAGCGAGCTGCAGGGCACGGAAAACCCGCTTGAACTCATTGCTGAAGAGTTCGCTCGGCAGGTAAAGGTCCTATGTTTTGACGAATTCTTTGTATCTGATATTGCTGATGCCATGATTTTGGGCACTTTACTTGAGGCCCTATTTCGTCGTGGTATTTCTTTGGTGGCGACTAGCAATTTAGTACCCGAGAATCTTTATAAAGATGGACTCCAACGAGATCGTTTTTTGCCTGCGATCAAACTCATCAATAAACACTGCAAGGTGGTAAATCTTGATTCAGGGACCGATTACCGCCTGAGGAATTTAGAGTCCGCATGTCTGTACTATAGTGTTACTGATAGTTCTGCACTAGATGCTATTAGGACATCGGTACTGTCACTGGCACCAGAAGCTTGCAGGAGTGAAGCGGCCTGCATTGAAATAAATCGTCGACAGTTGCCGGTCTGCTTTGTTGCAAAAGACGTGGTTTGGTTTGACTTTGGTGTTATCTGCGGTCCAGGGCGAGCGGCGCCTGATTATATTGAGGTCGCGCGTATATTCCATACGGTCGTGATAACAGGAGTTACTAAATTTACTGTTTCTGGGGATGATATGACTCGCAGGTGGCTGCATCTGATAGATGAATTCTACGACCGTAGTGTCAAACTAATTATCGGGGCAGATACGCCGCTCGACGAACTGTACTCCGGCCCTAACCTTGCGTTTGAGGTTGATCGTTGTCGCTCGAGACTAATAGAGATGCAGTCGTTCGATTACCTTGAACGGCCTCATCAGCCAGAATAATGAAAAGACTGTTGCGAAATCCTGGGTCCATCTCTATAATCCGCGCCTCTTTAGGACTTTTAAAAGCCGTTTAAGGCATTGTGGAATATGAAGACGATAAGCGCAAAATCAGAAACCGTACAGCATGACTGGTATGTAGTCGATGCCGACGGCCTAACTCTCGGTCGTTTAGCAACCGAACTCGCTCGTCGCCTACGCGGTAAGCATAAGACGGAATATACTCCGCACGTTGATACTGGCGACTTTATGGTTGTGGTGAACGCTGCGAAGGTGAGGGTTACCGGAAAGAAATCAACTGACAAGATTTACTACCGACATACTGGCCATCCTGGTGGCTTGAAAGAGGCAAATTTTACTCAGATGATTGAGCGTTCTCCAGAAAGAGTGATTGAGTTAGCTGTCAAGGGTATGCTTCCTCGTAACCCACTCGGTCGTGCGATGTATCGTAAGTTAAAAGTATATGCTGGTAATGAGCATCCCCATGACGCGCAGCAACCCCAAACATTGACTTTATCATAGGATACTCGATATGGCTTCTACACAGAATTATGGAACAGGACGCAGAAAGACGTCGACGGCTCGTGTATTTATGCGCCCTGGATCCGGGCAAATATCCATTAATGGTAAAGGGCTCGGTGAGTACTTTGGTCGTCAAACGTCCCAAATGGTGGTTCGCCAGCCTCTTGAATTGGTTAAAATGACTGATAAATTTGATTTGGTTGTTACCGTCGTGGGTGGGGGAGCATCAGGTCAAGCCGGTGCAATTCGCCATGGAATTACCCGTGCTCTTCTTGATTATGATGACACACTCAAGGGTGATCTTCGTCGGGCTGGCTATGTGACGCGTGATGCGCGTGAGGTGGAGCGTAAAAAAGTTGGCTTGAGAAAGGCGCGGAAGCGGCCACAATTTTCTAAGCGTTAAGTAGCAACGCATTGAAAACCCGCTACGGCGGGTTTTTTTATGGCTATAAGAATGCGTAAATTACTATTGCTAAATGTCATAAGAAGCTTGCTTGCCCGCGCCTCAAACTCTAGAATCCAAGCGGCAAATTAGTCTTAAACTACTCTCAAAGGACACATTAATGGCGGATGCAGTCGTAAACATTGAGGATCAACCTGAAGCCTCCCGGCGCAAATTCCTAATCGGTGTAACTTCTGCGCTTGGCGCTGTTGGAGCTATTGGTGTCGCCACTCCTTTTGTGGCGTCTTGGAATCCGAGTGCTAAAGCAAAAGCTGCCGGCGCACCAGTTAAGATAGATATTTCTAAGGTCCGCCCAGGGGAGCAAGTTCGTGCAGAATGGCGTGGTAAACCAGTATTTATTTTGCACCGCACGCCTGAAATGCTTGCGGGGCTGGCAAAACTAACTCCTATGGTAGCCGATCCGAATAGTGAAGAGCCTCAACAGCCAGTCTATGCAGTTAATGAAGCCCGCTCGATTAAGCCCGAGATTGCAATCATTGTTGGTATTTGCACTCATCTTGGCTGTTCGCCCCAGTTTCGCCCTGAATTAGCGCCTGCTGATTTGGGTGATGATTGGATGGGCGGGTATTTTTGTCCTTGTCACGGCTCCAAGTTTGATTTGGCCGGTCGTGTATACAGAGGTGTACCTGCGCCAACAAATCTTATAGTCCCTCCCCATAAATATGAGAGCGATAGTGTTGTGATTATTGGTGTTGATGAGGAGATAGCCTAATGGGACTTAGAGTAACAGAAGCTAAGGGCTTACTTGGCTGGATAGATCAGCGGCTACCTATTATAGATGCTTACAATAAGCATCTGGCTCAGTACTGGACTCCGAAAAATTTTAATGTATTTTATTTTTTTGGTTCTTTAGCGCTCTTGGTGCTTGTGAATCAGATCTTGACTGGAATTTGGTTGACCATGAGCTACGAGCCGAGCGCGGAAGGGGCGTTTGCGTCTGTTGAATACATTATGCGTGATGTGGAAATGGGTTGGGTGATTCGTTATATGCACTCTACCGGCGCCTCCGCATTTTTCATAGTTGTTTATCTCCATATGCTAAGAGGTATTATGTATGGCTCTTACCAAAAGCCACGTGAGTTGATTTGGATTTTTGGGATGACGATTTATTTGGTTTTGATGGCCGAGGCCTTTATGGGCTATTTGTTACCCTGGGGTCAGATGTCATATTGGGGCGCGCAGGTCATTGTTTCCTTATTCTCAGCCATTCCTCTGATCGGGGAGGATCTGGCACAATGGGTTCGAGGTGATTATCTCATCAGTGGAATCACGCTGAATCGCTTTTTCGCTTTGCATGTTATTGCTTTGCCATTGGTCATAGTCGGACTTGTGGTTCTACATATACTGGCTCTTCATGAAGTGGGGTCGAATAACCCAGACGGTATTGAAATTAAAGATACAAAAGATGTCAATGGTAAGCCTTTAGACGGAATTGCATTTCATCCTTATTACACGGTGAAAGACATAGTGGGTGTTGCAGTATTTTTGTTTGTTTTCTGTGTAGTGTTGTTTTTCTTCCCTGAGATGGGTGGCTATTTTATAGAGCATGCAAATTTTGAACCAGCCAATGCTCTTAAGACACCTGAGCATATTGCTCCAGTTTGGTATTTCACTCCCTTTTACGCGATGTTGAGGGCCATAACCTTTCCTATGTTCGGATTGGATGCAAAATTCTGGGGTGTTGTCGTCATGGGAGCGGCGATTGCAATCCTATTTGTATTGCCATGGCTCGATCGTAGCCCTGTGCGATCGATGCGCTACAAGGGTAATTTATCAAAAATCATGCTGGCATTGTTCTGCTTGGCATTCGTAACGCTTGGCGTTCTGGGTTCATTGCCTTCGACACCGATCCGAACTGCAGTAGCACAGGCTGGAACGCTGATTTATTTTTTATTCTTCTTTGCCATGCCTTGGTACTCGCGCTGGGAGTCTACTAAGGCAGTGCCGGAGAGGGTTACCAAATGAAGATTTTTGTCGCTTTAAGTTTTTTATTTGCTAACTCTATGGCGTTCGCCGCGGGCGGTGTTGGCTATCCTCTCGAGGATATAACGCCAAATTATAAGGATAAGGCGTCACTTCAGCGAGGCCTTGCGACGTTCTCTCATTATTGTATGGGTTGTCATTCTATTGGTTACCAGCGTTACGAGCGAACAGCGTCCGACTTAGGGGTCGAAATTGACGTAATGTTAGAAACCGTTGTTCCCTCAGATAAGAAGATCGGAGACTTGGGTACTATAGCTATGCCGGCTGCTGGCGCAGCAGAATGGTTCGGTGCTCCTCCCCCCGATTTATCGCTAGTTACCCGAAAGCGATCGCCGGAGTGGGTATATACTTATATGAAGACTTTTTACTCAGACCCTGCGCGACCATTGGGCGTAAATAATAAAGTATTTCCGAAGGTCGGGATGCCGCATGTTCTTGAGCCGCTTCAAGGTATCCAGCTCGCTATATGTGATGCTGGAATAAACACCGATCTAGCATCAGGCGAGTCAATTACCGAGGGCCAATGTGATACCCTGGAAATTGTTGAGGGTTCTGGAACTTTAAGCGACACAGAGTACAGTCGATTGATCTACGATCTGGTAAACTTTCTTGAATACATAGGAGAGCCTTCTAAAGCCCAGTCGCATAAAATGGGACTTTATGTACTGCTTTTCTTAATGCTCTTTTTTGTTTTTGCATATCTACTGAAGCGCGAATACTGGAAAGATGTTCATTAATTTGAGTGCGGTAGGATGACCTAAGGACAGCTAGCTTCTGGCTGTCTGTCTGTATAACCGGAGAATAAATTACTTATGTCACTTGTGACCAAACGTTCCACTATGACTTTTTTTTCTGATCCAACGGATCATTTATCACATCGCGTTCGGATCGTACTCGCTGAAAAAGGTGTTACGGTCGATGTAATTGATTGTGATCCTGATGGTGTGCCAGCAGAAGTATCTGAGATCAATCCGTACAATAATTTACCGACGCTTTTAGATCGTGATCTAGTGCTCTATGACCCAAATATTATGATGGAGTATCTCGATGAGCGCTTTCCTCATCCCCCATTGTTGCCGGTTTATCCGGTTGCCCGTGGTAATGCCCGCATGTTTTTGCACCGCATTGAGAAAGAATGGACTCCGTTGATTCGCATCATTGAAACAGCGAAACGTAATAATAAGCGTTCCCCCTCTGCAGTTAAGGAACTGAAAGAGCAGTTAACATCTATAGCTCCGATTTTTGAAGAAATGCCTCATTTTATGAGTGAAGAATTTTCACTTGTTGATTGTGCTGTAGCTCCAATTCTGTGGCGTCTTCCGTATTTGGGAATCGAGTTGGTTACGAAGCAAACCCGCGGACTTCAGGATTATCAATACAGGATGTTTAACCGAGAGTCATTTCAGGCAAGTTTGTCCGAATCTGAGCTTGAAATGCCTCGTAACTGATGGCTCTTGGCTCTTCTCGTGCGTATCTAGTTAAGGCTCTCTATGATTGGATTGTGGAGGGCGGAGAGGATCCTTACATAGTAGTTGACTGCAGCTATCCGGCAGTCGCAGTTCCTGAAAATCACGTGGACAATGGCCAAATAATTCTCAACTTAGCGCCGGCATCAATTGCCAGATTTATTATGGGCGACAGTTTTATAATTTTTCAGGCTCGTTTTGGTGGGATCCCTACTGAGATTAATGTGCCTTATGGCGCTATCTCAGCTATTTACGGTAAACAGTCTGGCTTAGGTATGGCTTTTGGACAAGAGCCCGGTGGAGTGCCAGAGCAGCCCGGTGAGCAAAATAACGCGGGGCAAATTTTGGGCTCAATAGATTCAGATGATTCAAGACAGTTAGAAGCTCCGAAGTCATTGAATCGACCAAATCTTAGGATTGTTAAGCTAGATGATAGCTAGTCGATATACTCGAATGCACGCACAATGCGCTTGACGCCGCCGACTTTGCTTATTACGTTTTCTATTGCTGCTGCCTCCGTGTTGGTTACGAAACCCATAACGTACACGACGCTGTTTTCGGTGGTGATTAGAGTTCGTTGATAGACCTCGCGATTCAAGTCCCTCAGGATCAAGGCTTTAACTTGAGCGGAAATTGTTAAGTCGTTAATTTCCGATATGACCGTGGCTTTTCCTGCTATTTCCAGCTGATTAATGACCTTTTTTACACCGCGATGCTGGGAGGTTACTTTTTCAGCGATCTCTCGCGATTCTTGTGATGCGACCTGCCCGGAAATTAAGACGACGCCATTGTAAACTTTGATATTTATATTACTCAATTTGAGTTCTGCTGATGCCTTTTTTAGGTTGACGGCGATCGCCACCTCGGCGGTTGCGTCATCAATAATTTTTCCGGCTGTTCTGCTCCCCCGGTTATCTGAAATGGGCTCTGATATCGTTGATTCGATAAGTGCCGCGCAACCGGAGACGGCCAAGCTTGTCACTAAAACGAGTGAGGCAGATAAATAGCGCATTTATAAATCCTTTCTATCCAAAGATTTGTCGGTCGATTAATTCACCCAAGCAATGAATCAAGAAAAGGTGTTGTTCACGGACAGTGGCTGGGTGGTCTGAGTCTACTCTAAGCTCAATATCCCTGTAGTTTAACAGAGGCCCTATTTCTCCGTTGCTACACCCGGTCAGAGCAATCACTGGTAATTCCAATTCGTGGGCTGAATTTATTGCTTGGATTACATTCCTACGAGTTTCTATGCCCGATACTACCATCAAACAATCAGCCGCCTTACCCAGCGCTTTAATTTGTCGAGCATATTGACCGGATGTCGACTGATCATCCAGGGAGCTCATCATTACAGTATCTGCCGACAATGCTATTACGGGTAAGCCTGGACGATCTCGTTCAAATTTATTCATCAGTTGCGCTGAAAAAATCTGGGCCAATGCAGTTGAAGAACCTGTTCCAAGGGCAAGAATTTTTCCATCATTTAAGAGAGCATTGGCAATAGTTGATGATGCTTTAACTAGAAGGGGAGTCAATTCAGGGCACTGCTGCATTGCTTCAGTGGCTTTTGCTATCCGCATAGCGACACACTCTTCTAGGACCCCTTTATCTTGCATTTGGAATCAACTGAAAGGCTTTTGGTGTCTCTTCAGTAGGCCAAACGGACTGGGTGATATTCCCGGTTTGACTAATATCTAATTTGCCCAAGCGCCGTTTAATAGTGGAGTCATCCCTAAGCGTTAAGTAGCCGGTTTCACCTTGGAATGACGTGTCGAATCCAAAACCAAGACGAAAAGCCATTTTCATGGCATCGCTCCCGATCGCTGTTAGGGTGCCAAATCCCTCTAGAGTCAGCGGACGGTTCTTTAGAGAATCTTTGGCTGCCGATCCCAGCTCCCAGGGGGTTGCCAAAATTGTTGTTTGGTGGAAGTCCTCAACAAATTTTGCGAGGTCCGATCTGTACGCTCCAATCAGAATTAGGGGAGTCTGCCCTAAGTAATAAAAGTCAAATAGTGGCCGCAGTTGCTGTGCGGCTCTCGGGTTGGTTTGTACAATGACTGCTGTCAAATCCTGACGGATTCGCGGCGTATGTTCTAGCTTTAATTTGAGTAAGCGGCTCAATGCTGTTTTTCTGTTCTTGCTATCTGTGACACCCAGCGATGTAGCGATGGTGTCACCCGGTTTTTTCTGGTCGAGTGCAGACTGACCTGCACTCGATCCATTCTCGTCATTTAACAACTTTTTGATTGCATCGGAGGCCCGCAATCCTAAGGGTGAGTTGCTGTATAAGCTGAGGATTCTTGGTTCTTTAGTAGTGTCACTAGCATATGCCACCGCAGACTCTGCATCGTCCTCAATAGAAAGGCTGAGACTATATATGGGTGCTTTATTAACCGAACGGTACTTGTTTATGTTGAATCGATTCAAGGCTAACACTGGAATAATCGGGTTCATGGAGAGGATTCGGTCTATCTGATTGCGTTGAAGTGGGCCTATGATAAATTCAGTGGTTTCCCCCTGAGTTAATCGTTTAAGCTCACCATCACTAACGGTCATCGAATCCCTAATGCTAATGGCCATATCTGAGGATTTAATTGATTTGCTGTATGCAAATAAAATCCCATCACGGATGGCGCGGCCAGCAGTACTCAGGTCTCCACTCAAGGGCAATAAAACAGTGACGTGGAAGACCTTTGGCATCTCCTGGCTTTTCAAAAAGGAGAATCGAGATATTTCCGCGTCCAGGAGCGGATGATTCTGGAATTTCCTTAACCAGCGGATTGTGCCTTCGTGGTCATTTGTTACAGATAGGGTTTGAGCAGCGGCTAATCCAGCGAGTATATCGGCACCCCGGGTCAGATCATCTCTAATTAGTGAGGGCAATTGATTTATTTTGAAAAGGATTCGTTCGATTTCAGTGCTCCGCACGGGATTCTCTAAGTATTGAACGCGATCGGCATCTATCCGGAGTGCTGCCATTGAAAAGTTTAGTCGTCTGAATGCGGCTGACTTAATTTCTAGTATTTGAGATCTTTCTGCTTGTTCGAGGCCATCTAAATTTATGGCGTTTAGTATGTTTATTGCTGTTTCAGGTTCGCCTCGGGACATGTTGAGTCGCGCCAACTCAATCGGAGCGGTAATTTCGGGAGTTTCATCCATGGGAGAGATCGATATTGGATTGATCGCGGTTACGTTAGGGGAATTAAAAATGGGGTTTGGTTCTTTTTGGCTGGTCTCGAATTGGACTATTCCGGTCTGATTTATGGGTATTGGAGTTGCGTCAATGCGGTTGATAACTGTGGTCTTTATGGGCGTCGATTGGGGAGCCAAATTAGTCTCGACTTTTTTGCCGTTTTGCAATTCGGTACGGGCGATCTCGCGTCCTTTATTGAGCCAATCCGATAATACGGGCTTTCTATTGAATTCGTTTTCGCTGTCTTTTCCGGTGCTGAGTAGGCTCTTTGCCACCACAGTTGAATCGACATCTTGCGATGGTTTAGGCTCATTTGTCACGGCCAGGGGAAGGGGTGCGTTTTGCTCGACATTATCTGTGAGCGAGGCTTCGGGTGATTGAAGGATTTGCGGTATTGGAAGTGAAGCACTTTGCCTTTCCACTATCTCGGCCATTGCAGGGCTATGAACTTGCTGTTGTGGACAACCAGTCAGCAGCAAAGGACTTGCGATTAGGCCTATTAGTAATGCCGATTTTCGGGCAGGCTTCAACCTTAGTAACAATTTGGACTCACCTAAGTGTTTCAATCTAAATCATCTTCTACTCTACCACCTGCACTCTATGTTGTGGCAACGCCGATTGGCAATTTCAATGATCTATCAGCTCGGGCGATCGAGATTCTGAAAACTGTGTCATTGATCCTAGCTGAAGATACAAGGGTGACTGGGCAGCTATTAAAGGCTGTTGGAGTCAAAACAAGAACTATTTCCTTTAACGCTTATTCAGAGGCCGGGAAGATTCCTAGGGTGATTGATTGGTTGAGGACTGGCGAATCCGCTGCTCTTGTATCCGATGCTGGAACGCCAGCGATTAGCGATCCAGGGCGGCTATTAATTGAGAGGCTTCATGAGGCTGATCTGCCTGTGATAGCAATCCCTGGGCCGTCGGCGTTGGCAGCTGCTCTCTCCATTAGCGGGTTGCCCTCAAATCCTTGCCATTTTATTGGGTTTCTCCCAGCCAAAGGCGGAGCTCGTCAGAAAGCGTTGGATGTTGGGCTTGGTTGGCCTGGTACTTTAGTGCTTTATGAGGCACCCCACCGAATCACTGATCTTGCGGGCCGCCTTGATCAATCAGCGGTCGGTCGTAAGGTTGTATTTGCACGTGAACTTACTAAAACCCACGAGCAATTGGTTCGTGTCGATGCAGGGGAATGTGCTGACTGGTTTTTAAATAATCCTGACCGGATTCGCGGTGAATTTGTTGTGTTGGTGGGTCCTAATGATTCGGGTGAAAGTAGTTATGAATTAAATGCGGCAAAGTTATTAGCGGTTTTAGCGCGTGAATTATCCCCGTCTAAGGCGGCCTCGGTCTGCGCCGAACTAACTGGTATCCCTAGGCGTGAGCTTTATCAAAAATTGACGAATCCGACCTAAGGGTAGAGACTATCTCTAGGAGTTAGCTAGGCAATCGCTGCTGCGCAAGCAGGAGAGGAAAGTCCGGGCTCCTCGGGGCAAGGTGCCAGGTAATTCCTGGGGGGCGCGAGCCTACGGAAAGTGCAGCAGAGAGTAGACCGCCGGCCTAGCCGGTAAGGGTGAAAGGGTGTGGTAAGAGCGCACCGCGTTCGTGGTAACACGTAACGGCAAGGCAAACCCCACCTGGAGCAAGACCAAATAGGAATCCGCAATGCGTGCCTCGCGCTGGATTCGGGTAGGTCGCTTGAAAACTGCGGTGACGCAGTTTCTAGATGAATGATTGTCTAAGACAGAACCCGGCTTATCGGCTAACTCCCCCTTTTTCCGCTATTCTTTCTCATCTTTTTGTGCCCAAGCGGGGCAATTTTTTGCTATCTAATAAAATTAGTTTTCTGAATTAAAACAATTATTTAAAAACCTCTCTAAACAGTTATTGTGAGACCGCTCATCTGATAACGGCTCTCTGATTTGACTGTTAATTGGTGGGTAAATAGAGTCTACTTGTGGGAAAAAGTGGAATCTTGTGGGGATTTTATAGAATCCCGGCTGCATTAACCCAGGGAGAAGGTATTGTTTCGCGGGATCAACCCGATCAATTTGGATACAAAAGGGCGTTTGGCTTTGCCTGCCAAGTATCGTGATCGCCTCGCTGATCGTTGTGATGGCCCGATGATTCTCACAGTGCATCCATTTGACCGCTGTTTACTTTTATACCCAATGGTGGACTGGAGGCTTATAGAGGCTCAGGTTAACGCTCTACCGAACTCAACTAGTCGTCAAGCGCGGCGGTTGCAGCATCTGATGGTTGGGTATGCGACAGAGCTGGATTTGGATTCCGCCAACCGTCTTCTTATACCGTCTAT
>Ga0209192_10001612_pt1 | contig 17618 bp, 23 predicted proteins | sample ArcticOcean_MG_C_11_FD_187433 | JGI IMG/M metagenome (GOLD analysis project Ga0209192, IMG submission 187433) | Marine microbial communities from western Arctic Ocean - ArcticOcean_MG_CB2_154 (SPAdes) (version 2) | ecosystem: Environmental > Aquatic > Marine > Oceanic | place: Arctic Ocean... | reverse complement strand
GGTTAAAGTCCATAGTGACGGCTGGTGGGTTGCTGAGATCAAACATGGTAGATGGGATATTAAAGAAACTTGTGAACAGATATTTAAAGTAGTACAGGAGTATGAACCTACGAGAGTGGGTATAGAAAAAGGTAGTTTAAAGAATGCAGCTCTTCCATACTTAATGGACTTGATGCAAAAGAATAACACTTACTTTAGAATAGAAGATTGTACTCATGGAAACCAAAAGAAAACAGAACGGATTGTGTGGGCACTACAAGGCAGGTTTGAACATGGAAAAGTTACACTTAATCATGGTGACTGGAATAATGCTTTTATTGATCAATTGGTTAACTTTCCAAACAGTCAATTACATGACGATTTAGTGGATGCACTAGCATATGTGGATCAGATACAGATAACAGATACAGTCTTTGATGATGTAGAAGAGGATTACGAAGTACTAGATGTAGTCAGTGGATATTAAATAAGGAAAAAAACATGGCAGAATACGCAGCACCATCGAAACTAGTTACTTGGATACAAGGTCATCTTACTGATTGGAGAGACAATCGTGATGATAACTATCTTGAATCTTGGAAAGAATATGAAAGACTCTGGCGTGGTGTATGGCATGCAGAGGATAGGATGCGTGAGTCAGAAAGAAGCCGTATTGTTTCTCCTGCTTTGCAAGAAGCTATCGAGAATCATGCTTCTGAGATAGAAGAAGGAGTCTTTGGCTCTGGAGATAGTCTATTTAGTATTGAGGATGACATAGCAGATAAAGAAGCTGCAGATGTACAGTACTTACAGAACTATATGAAGGAGTGCTTTAAGAAGAATGGTCTTCGTAAGTCTGTAGGTGATATCATACTATTAGCTTCTATCTATGGTACAGGTATTGGTGAGGTAGTACTAAGAAAAACAAAAGAGTTAATGCCAGCTACTAAGGTTATGGAAGAATTAGACTCTATTGCTATTGGTACTCGATCTAAAGATAAAGTAACTATTACATTAAATCCTGTTAGTCCTCAGAACTTTCTTATTGATCCTAATGCTGTAAGTATAACAGATGCTATGGGTTGTGCTATTGAAGAGTTTGTATCTTCTCATAAAGTAGCAGAGAATATGGAATCAGGTGTATACTTAAAAGCAGACTTAGGAGGTAATGCTCCCCCTGAACTTGATCTAGATGAATCATGGATAGATGAAGAGTATGACCATGACAAAGTTAAAGTAGTTAGGTACTATGGTTTAGTACCAGAGAAGTTAATTGATGATCCTGAGAGCATGGTAGTAGAAGATGTGGTTGAAGGTGGTACTGAATTACTTGAAACCTATGGTAATCTAGTAGAAGCTATTGTGGTTATAGGTAATGATAATGTTCTTCTTAAGGCAGAACGCTCTCCTTACATGATGAAAGATAGACCATTAGTTGCTTATCAAGATGATACTGTACCTAATAGATTCTGGGGTAGAGGCGTAGCAGAGAAAGGTTTCAATATGCAGAAGGCTTTAGATGCTCAACTAAGAGCACATCTAGACTCCTTAGCATTAACTACAGCACCTATGATGGGTATGGATGCTACACGTTTACCTCGTGGAGCTAAGTTTGAGATTAGACCTGGTAAGACTATTCTTACTAATGGTGCTCCTTCTGAGATCCTTATGCCATTTAAGTTTGGTGTAACAGATCAATCTAACTTACAGACTGCTCAAGCATTCCAACAAATGCTATTACAAGCAACCAATACGTTAGATACTGCAAGTGATACTAAGCAATCCACAGGAGGTGAGCTATCAGTAACACTAGCTACTATTCTTAAAAAGAATAAACGTACTTTGGTTAACTTCCAAGATAACTTCCTTATTCCTTTTATAGAGAAGGCTGCTTATAGATTTATGCAGTTTGATCCTGAACATTTCCCAGTAGCAGACTATAAGTTTGTAGCTAACTCCTCTTTAGGTATGCTAGCTAAGGAAGTAGAACAAGTACAATTTATTAACTTACTGAAAACACTTGGACCTACCTCACCTATTGTACCTTTACTACTACAGGGTATTATTAAGAACTCTAGCTTACCTAATAAGGCAGAACTAGAAGTTACTTTACTACAGTCAACTCAACAACAGCAACAACAACAGGCTCAGTCAAGTCAATTAGCTATGGCACAAGCTCAAGCTCAGATAGCACTACTTAACTCTGAAGCTCAAGAGAACACAGCTCAAGCACAGAATTACATGGTAGAAGCTCAGATGAGACCTCAAGAGATACAAGCTAAACTAATGACAGCCTTAGCTACTAACTTACCAAGTGAAGCTGATGAACAAGAGATGGAGTTCAAACGTAGAGCTAGAACAGCAGAGCTAATGTTAAAAGAAACAGCCTTAGATCTTAAACGTCAAGACATGATAGACAATAAAGACATAGTTAAGATGCAGATGGCAAAGAAATAACTTGACTTTTTTAATAAAGTATGGTATAATATTGTTATGATAGAAACTGAATTACAAAAGTATTACGAAGATAGATTTTCAATGATGGTAACTGTAGGTTGGAAAGATTTTATAGAAGATGTTCAGACCTTATTCGACCAGTATAATAATATAAGTACTGTGGATGATGAAAAGAGTCTTCAGAAACGAAAGGGACAACTAGATATCCTTAATTGGATACTAACTCTTAAAGACGTTTCTAACGAAACCTATATGGAATTACAGAATGAGAACACTATTTGAATTTAAGTGTGAGCAATGTGGAGTCTTTGAAGACCTCGTTGAGTACACTCAAGAACATGATTGTCCTACTTGTGGTAAGGTAGCTTATAAAATTATAAGTACTCCTACAATACAACTTGAAGGATGGTCAGGGTCTTTTCCAGGAGCTACGGCTAAATGGGAAAGAAAACATTGGCAAGATGCACGCCAAAAATCCAAAAAGGCTACTGAGGATTAGTCTCCCCAGTTACCTTCCTAAAATGCTTATCGCACAGGAGAAATGATATGGCTGATATAATAGATGAAGTTGAAGATGAAGTAATTGAAATCCCAGCACATGATTTAGCTGTAGAAGAAGGGCAAGTAGAAGCTGAACTTGATAAAGAGTTACAATCTATCCCTGAACCACCAGTTGAAAAAGAAGAGGTTGTGGATGATCTACCTGAGAAGTATAAAGGTAAGTCTGCTAAAGAGATTGTTGAAATGCACCAAGCTGCTGAAAAGCTTATTGGTAAACAAGGATCTGAGGTAGGAGAACTTAGAAGGGTAGTTGATGACTTTATTAAAACACAAACATCGAAAGAAGCACAGACTACAGAGGCAGAAGTAACACCTGAGGATTTTTATGATGATCCTGCAAAGCATGTCAAGAAAGCAGTAGAGGACCACCCTGCAATAAGGGAAGCTCAAGAGCAAGCATTACAAATGAAGAGAACATCTACATTAACAAAGCTCAACTCTGAGTATCCTAACCTAGAGCAGATAGTTCAAGATCCTGATTTTGCAGAATGGATTAAAAGTTCCAGAGTTCGCTCAGAACTATACAATAGAGCTGAAGTACACTTTGATTATGATGCAGCAACAGAACTACTAGGAAACTGGACTGATAAAAAAGAACGGGTTGCTAAGGTTGCTGAAACTACTAAGATAGATAAAGATAATCAAATGAAAGCAGCTAGTATTGGAAGTCGTGGGAGTAACGAACCTGTCTCGAAAAAGAAGTATCGTAGAAGCGATATTATAAATCTTATGCAACATGATCCTGATAAGTATGATGCGTTATCTGAAGAGATAATGTTAGCATACCAAGAAAACAGGGTTATTTAATTAAACTTTTTAGAGAGGTAATTTAACATGGCTTATCCAACCCCCCAGGTCACTAAGACCACAGCCGCTACCTTCATCCCTGAGATATGGAGTGACGAGGTAGTAGCAGCGTACAAGAAACATTTAGTAGCAGCAAATTTATTTAAAAAGATGTCCTTTAAAGGTAAGAAGGGAGATACAGTAAATATTCCTTCACCAACTAGAGGAGCAGCTTCTGTTAAAGCAGCATCAACAGCAGTTACGTTGATTGCAGCTACAGAGACTAACATCCCTGTATTAATTGACAAGCATTATGAGTATTCACGTTTCATTGAAGATATTGTAGAAGTACAAGCTTTATCATCTCTTAGACGTTTCTATACAGATGATGCTGGTTACTCACTAGCTAAACAGATTGATACCGATATGGTTCAATTAGGTAGAGGCTTTAATGGTGGTACTGCAGGTAGTGCTGCTTATAGTGGTGGTTTTGTAGGCGGTGATGGTACAACAGCTTATGATAGTACTGCTACTGCAGGTGCTGGTAATGCCTCAGCACTAAGTGATGTAGCTATCCGTAGAACTATCCAACGTCTAGATGACAATGATGTTCCTACTGATGGAAGATTCTTTATGATTCCTCCTTCAGCTAGAAATACATTAATGGGTCTTGATCGTTATACAGCTATGGACTTTGTAGGTGAAGCAGGAAATGCTAACACAATTAGAAATGGACAAATTGGTAACCTTTATGGTATGCCAGTATATGTTACATCTAACTGTGATACAGCAACAGGTACATTACTTCCTCGTGTTGCTTTAATGGGTCATAAAGATGCTGCTGTTCTTGTTGAACAGTTAGGTATTAGATCACAAACTCAATACAAACAAGACTACTTAAGTACTCTTTACACTTCAGATACAATCTATGGTGTTAAAGAATTACGTGATAACTCTGCGTTTGCATTGGTAGTACCTGCGTAATAAAATTTATCCCTTCTTCGGAGGGGATATCTTTATGCTTACTTTATAAGTAAGTATAAATATATAATTAAATTAGGAGATTTACATGGTAACTTTTAAATGCGTTGCTTCAGGAAACACAGTATCCTTTGAGTCTGAAATGGATATTAGAGAGATGAGAAGGCATGATGGATATGTAGAAGTAACTAAACCAGAGGTTAAAGTAGAAAAGAAAGTAGCATACAATAAATCTGCAAAATAGGAAAATACAATGGCGATATATAGAGGGGTAGGTGGTGCTGGAGATGCAACAACTGATGCTAGTAGTGCATCCTCTCTAGCTACAATAAAAGCAGCAGAAGCCGCAGCTAGTGCAGCAGCAGCTCTTATTAGTGAAAGCTCAGCAGAGGCTAGTGCTACAGCAGCCGCAGGCTATGTAGATGGCTTTGATGATAAGTATCTAGGATCTAAAGCAACAGCTCCTACAGTAGATAATGATGGAGATCCTTTAACAGATGGAGCTTTATATTATAATACTACTTCTAATATCATGTTTGTTTATGATCTAGCTACTACAACATGGTTACAGCTAACTTTAACTGATGCTGATCAAACTAATGTAGATGCTGTTGTTGCTAATGCAACTAATATAAATGCAGTAGCTGCTAATGAAACAAATATTAATGCAGTAAATGCTAATGCTACAAATATTAATACTACAGCAAGTAATGCAACTCCTATAAATACTGTATCATCTAATATAACAAGTGTCAATACTGTAGCTACTAATGTAACCGATGTTGTTACTTTTGCTACTACTTACTTAGGTGCTTTTGCTAGTACAGCTATTCCTACAACAACACAAGAAGGTGCTTTATACTGGAATACTACAGTAGATCAACTATATATCTGGGATGGTGCTGCCTGGAATAATGCTGCGTTTGATGTAACAGGAGCAGTCACCTCTTTTAATACTCGTACTGGTGGTGTAACCTTATCAAGTAGTGATGTAACTACTGCCCTAGGTTTTACTCCTGCAACAGCTTTAGGGTATACTCCAGTAACAGATGCTAGAACACTTACAGTAAATGGAACAACTTATGATTTAACAGCGAATAGAACATGGACTGTAGATGCAGATGATGTCCTACCTTCACAAACAGGTAATGGTGGTAAAGTCTTAACAACTGATGGAGCTAATCTAGCTTGGTTAGCTGATGCTACAGGTGTAGCTTCTTTCAATACTAGAACAGGTGCAGTTACTTTAACGAGTGGTGATGTTACTACAGCTTTAACCTATACACCAGTTAATCCTTCTACTATAAGTGCTTTTGGTGCTACTCTTATTGATGATGCAGACTCTACTGCAGCAAGAACAACATTAGGCTTAGGTACTGCAGCTATTACTTCCTCATCTGATTATGCTACAGCAGCTCAAGGAACTCTAGCTGGTACAGCATTACAGCCTGCTACTATAGGTTCTACTGTACAAGCTTATGATGCTGACACAGCTAAGACTGATGTAGATCAAACCTTTACTGGAGCACAAAGAGGAACAGTTACAAGTAATACAACGTCTTTATCATTTGACCAAGATACCTCTAACAACTTTACTAGTACTCCTTCAACAGGAACATTTACCTTTACTAATCATACAGCAGGACAATCTGGTTACATACTATTAGATAACACAGCAGCAGTAGCTATTACTGCAGCAGCTACTACAAAGATTAATGCTACGGATTTAGCTACTATAAATGTAACAGGTGTTTACCTTGTATCGTACTTTGATAATGGTACTAATGCTTACCTAACAGTTAGTGCAGCTTACGCATAAGGGATTAGATGAGTTTATTAAACAACAGTAATGCCATACCAACCGTAGGTGGTGGTTATAACCTAGAGAACAGCTTACGCTTTCGTTCGTCTGCTTCTGCTCATTTAAGTAGGACTAATGGTGCAAACGGTAATTTAAAAACTTTTACGTTTAGTTGTTGGATTAAATACTCTAATTTAGGAGGAGGTGACCTTTGGTCATCTGGTAATACTGGCGGAGGTGGCGATGCTATTTCCTTTAGAAGTGATAATAAACTGAACTTTGCTTTATCAGGTGCTAATAAATTAACTACTGATGCCGTATATCGTGACCCATCCGCTTGGTATCATATTGTACTTGCTTTTGATACCTCACAAGCAACAGCCTCTAATAGAATAAAACTATATGTCAATGGTGAACAAATTACATCATTTAGCACTGCTTCTTATCCAGCTTTAAATACAAATGCTGTTTATTTTAATACAACAACTATTCAATATTTAGCAGAAGGATATTCTTTATCCTTAGACTGCTACCTAACAGAAGTAAACTTCGTAGACGGACAAGCACTTACACCATCAGACTTTGGTGAATACAATGAAGACACAGGTGTATGGCAACCTATAAAATACACAGGCACATATGGTACTAACGGATTCTACTTAAAAGGTCGTGGCACAGATAACTCTGGTAATGGTAACAACTTTACTGAAACTAACTTTAACACAACCAATAGTGCATTAACTACCTACGACATCATGACAGATGTCCCTACACTAACCGATGAAGATACGGCTAACTATTGTGTGTTGAATCCAAATGATAAATCGGGTGGCACAATATCAAATGGTAATTTAACACAGACAAACAGTGCTGCTTGTAATACAAACGGCACTATAGGTTTTCCCTCTACGGGTAAATTTTATTATGAGGTTACCTTTATATCTGCATCAGGAGGAGTTATAGGGGTTGGAGCAAGTTCTGCAGGACAAGGAATAGCATTAGAGGATGTAACACGACTATATGGGTACTCGCCTAATGGATTAAAATATACATCAATAGCAGGAACTGTTGTAGGTGTAGCATATGGTTCAACTTATACAGCAGGAGATATAATAAGTGTTGCATTTGATTCTAGCACAAGGCAGTTAACATTTTATAAAAATAATGTTTCTCAAGGTGTAGCATTTACTGTAGATAGTGGATATACCTATTTACCACAATTCCATTTGAATAATGCATCAATAAATGTAAACTTTGGACAACGACCATTTGCCTACACACCACCTGCAGGCTATTTAAAACTCAACACATTTAACCTACCTGATAGTAGCATTGTAGATGGTAGTGAGAATTTTAATACTGTGCTTTATACTGGTGATGGTGCAGCAACTAAGGATATAATTGGAGTGGGCTTTCAGCCTGATTTCACTTGGATTAAGGTGCGAAACAACTCAGGTTCACATATGCTTACAGATGCTGTTAGAGGAGCTGGATTAACCTATTTACATTCTAATAGCACTGAAGCTGAGAACTCAGATGGCTCAACTTATGGTTACCTTGATTCGTTTGATGCAGATGGTTTTGGGGTAACTCACGGAGCTAATGGAAACTGGACTAATCGTAGTGGGTGGACATATGCAGCATGGAACTGGAAAGCAGGAGGTACAGCAGTATCTAACACAGACGGAACAATAGGAACATCACAAGTATCTGCTAACACAACAGCAGGGTTTAGTGTTGGTACATATTCAGGTGATGGTACAAATGCTAACAAAACTGTTGGGCATGGGTTAGGTGTTGTTCCAGAAATGATTATAGTTAAATCAAGGTCGGAAGCAGCTAGAAATTGGTTAATTTGGCACAAAGATTTAAATGATAATGACAAAGCATTTTTATTCAATACTGATGCAGCAGCAGATAATAGGTTTGGACCTAATGCACCAACAACAACTGTATTTGGAGCTTATGGTGGGCAAGGCAATCGTGGCACTAGCACTATGGTATTTTATGCTTTTGCAAGTGTAGAAGGATACAGTAAGATAGGTAGCTACACAGGTAATGGTTCTGCTGATGGTCCATTTATATACACAGGGTTTAAGCCTGCGTTTATTATGTTTAGGTCTACTATTTTATGTAACTGGGTAATAGTTGATTCTGCTCGTAGCACATACAATGTTATGGATGATTCTCTTTATCCAAACACGGGTGGTACTGAAATAACAACCATTACAGATGTTGACTTCTTATCTAATGGATTTAAGTGGAGAGCTAATCTACCTAACGAAACTAATGCTAGTGGTCAAACATACATATACATGGCATTTGCCGAAAACCCTTTTAAAAATTCTTTAGCGAGGTAACAGAAATGGCTTTTAAATTAAATGGTAAGACACTTCCTATAGACAGGGGTTTTACACACAACGACATACAGTACCCAAGAAACTGGTTACGACAAGCAACACAGGAAGACAAAGATGCTCTTGGTATCACATGGGAAGCAGACCCTGTTAGGCATGATGACAGATACTACTGGAATGGTGAACTAGATAATCCTAAAGCATTAGAAGATAGAGAAGAGTCTGATGTAGATGGTGTACCTCTTTATGTACAAAGATTAGATGAAACAGATCCAGATAATCCCGTTATGGTTAATACATCTGAAAGATTAGTCACTCATGGTCTTAAGCATACAATGATAAACCAAGTTAAACATACAGCTGGTACAATGCTAGCACAGACAGACTGGTATGTAACTCGTAAGATGGAAAGAGAAGTAGCTATTCCAGTAGGTGTAGTAGCAGAGCGTGCTCACGTAGTAGCAGAATCAGAAAGATTAGAAACAGATATTACTACTTGTGTAGATGTTGAAGAGTTAATCAATGTTATGCACGAACAACAATGGACGACTAACTAATGAGGGATGATATGAGAGCACAAGACCATGAGAAAGAAGCAATTAAAGAAGCACTAAGCGACTGGTTAGATGATAAGTTTGCTGAGTTTGGTAGGTTTTCTTTAAAAGGAATATTAGCTGTGTCGCTTGTTGCTGTTGTTTATTTATGGTCAGCATCACAAGGATGGACAATAAAATGATAACTTGTAAGCCTGTCCTTGCAGTATTAGCTCTTTTAGTCGCATTACCTGTAACACCTTTTGTAGCTTGTATATTATATGGATGGTTTAATTAATGATAGCAGCTTTAATACCTTTAATCAGTTCTGTTATTGATAAAGTAATACCTGATAAGAATGGAGCTGAGAAAGCTAAACAAGCAATTGAAGCTGAACTTATAAAGAATGCTACACAACTTAACTTAGCTCAAGCTGAAACTAATAAGATAGAAGCTGAACATAGAACAGTATTTGTTGCAGGATGGAGACCTTTCATAGGTTGGGTATGTGGAGCAGCTATGGCATGGCACTTTGTAGCAGCACCTTTAATAATATTTGTTTGTGCTTGGTATGGACTAACTATACCTACTCTTCCTGTATTTGATATGCAAAGTTTAATGACAGTACTCATGGGTTTGTTAGGTTTAGGATCAATGAGAACATTTGAGAAAATGAAAGGATTAACTAAATAATGCCATACATGACTAATGGAAAAAGAGATTACAAGAAAGAACTTAATTGGGAAAAGAAGAAGAAACCTAAGAGAGTTAAAGAAAGAGCTTCTCGTAATGCTGCAAGAACTCAGTTAGGTCTTAAGAAAGGAGACCCTCGACAAGCTGCTCATAAGAATGACAATGCAATGGATAACAGGAAAAGTAATCTTAAGAAACAATCTGCTAGTGTTAACTTAAAGAAAGAAGCAGATAAGAAGAAAAAGAAAACACATAAAATGCCTGATGGTCGAATCATGAAAGGAGCTAAACATAAAGCATGAAACATATAAAAGAAAAAAAAGTAATTAAGAAAGCAAAGACTCAACCTAAAATAGTAGTAGTTAATCAACATAGTGGAAGATTCCGTCAAAAAGAGGCAAGTAAAAAGAAAATGAAAGGATCTAAGCATAGTGGCTAAAAGTACAGTAAATAAAGCAGGTAACTATACTAAACCTACTATGAGAAAGACTTTATTTAATAAAATTAAAGCTGGTACTAAAGGTGGTAATGCAGGTCAATGGTCAGCACGGAAAGCTCAACTGTTAGCTAAACAGTATAAAGCTAAGGGTGGTGGTTATCGTGGCTAAAGCTAAATCACAAGAAAGCTTAAGTAAATGGACTAAACAAAAGTGGAAAACTTCTGATGGTAGTCCTAGTAAAGGTAAAAAAAGATACTTACCTGAAGCTGCTTGGAATGCTTTAACTCCTGCAGAAAGAAAAGCTACTAACGCAGCTAAAGCTAAAGGAAATAAAAAAGGTAAACAACATGTAGCACAACCAAAGAAAATAGCTAAGAAAACTAGGAGTTATAGATGAGTATAAAATACAGAGGTGAAACTTTTGCAGGATACAATAAACCTAAGGCTTCGTCTAAAGGTAAGAAGTCTCATGCAGTACTGATTAAAGACAATGGTAAAGATCGAATGATTCGTTTTGGAGAGAAAGGTGCTTCTACTGCAGGTGCTCCTAAAGCAGGTGAATCAGATAAGATGAAAGCTAAACGTAAGTCTTTTAAAGCAAGACATGCTAAGAACATAGCTAAAGGTAAAACAAGTGCTGCATACTGGGCAGATAAAGTTAAATGGTAATTATTAGGGAATCAATATGACATACTTAGAAATTGTAAATTCTGTTCTTAGGAGGTTAAGGGAAGAAGAAGTAGCTTCTCTTAATGAGAATGAGTACTCAGCCCTAATAGCTGATCTTGTTAATGTAACAAAGCAAGAGATTGAGAATGCTTGGGATTGGGCAGTACTTAGAAATACCTTAACTGTAACTACAGTAGACGGAATCTTTAATTGGATTCTTAATGATTCAGGTACAAGGTTTAGAGTCTTAGATGCTTACAATGCTACACAAAGATGTTGGTTACAACTCAGACCTACTGAATGGATGGATGAACGATTTGCTTTTGTTGAGACAGTTCCTAAAGCTCCTCCACAGTTCTATGCTTTTAATGGTGTAGACTCTAATGGAGATACTCAGGTAGATCTATATCCTGTTCCAGATAAAGAATATGAGATACGTTTTAACATTGTTCAACCTCAAAAAGATTTAATAGTTGAAGCAGATACTCCTTTAGTTCCTTATCAATTAGTGATAGAAGGAGCTGTGTCAAGGGCTATAAGTGAAAGAGGAGAGGATGGCGGAAGTAGTGATCAAGAGTTCAGGTATAACAAACTACTCTCAGATTATATATCAATAGAAGCAGGAAGAAAACCTTATGAAACTATTTGGGAAGCTATTTAATGACTGCACCTTTAGTACCTATTAGTTTATTATCTCCTGGTTTCCTAGGGTTAAATACTCAGGATGCTAAAGTAGGTTTAGATAGTGGCTATGCTACTACAGCTAATAATTGTATTATCGATCAGTATGGTAGACTAGGTAGTAGAAAAGGATTCCTTAATCTAACCACAGATCATGGTACATTAACAACAGATGCCTATATAGAATCTATCTATGAGTTTAGTGATAACCTAGGGGAAGTCTATGTATTATCAGCAGGAGATGGAAAGATATTTAGTGGTACTACAACACTAGTTCCTCATCGTCCTAAACTAGCAGATCAAACAACCGATGTAGCAGGGACTTTTACTAACAATAGATGGCAGTTCTGCTCAGGTGCAGTTGGTAGTGGTACAAGTGCCTTAGTATCAGGAATAGCTACACAGAAAGGAAACCCAGCATTAGTATGGAGAAGGACCTCTGGATCAGGTGCTTATATATTTCAAGAGATAGGAGTCTATGGTAATAAACCTTCAGGAGTAGCTACCTTTGATCCTGATTGCTGTCTATCTGCCTTTGGTAGAATATGGACTGCAGGAATTACTGCAAACAAACATACTATCTTCTTCAGTGACTTACTAGACCCAACTAACTTTAATAGTGGTTCTTCAGGTTTACTGGACATTAGTACTGTAGTAGGTAATAATGATGAGATAGTAGGACTAGCTCAACATAATAACTTCTTAGTTATCTTCTGTACTAATAGCATAGTTGTCTATGGAAGTCAAGGTACTTCTGCAGTAGCAGGAATTAATCCTCTTACTATGCAACTAGTAGATGTAGTAACAGGTGTTGGTTGTGTCTCTAGGGACTCCATACAGGCGACTGGTACGGATTTAATCTATTTATCGAAGTCTGGTATCAGATCTCTTAATAGGACTGTTACAGAGAACTCTATGCCTATGAGAGAGTTGTCTCTTAATATACGAGATGATGTTACTGATTATTTAGCATTAGAGCCTAATACGGATAATATTAAATCAGGTTATTTTGAAAAAGAAGCATTTTATATCTTGACTTTTCCTTCATCAAGGATTATGATATATGTTGATTTAAGAACAGCATTACCTAATGGTTCTGCTAGAGTAACTACCTGGTCTTTAGATGATGGTAATATATATAAAGCTTTTGCAGCTACTGAATCTAGAAAGTTGTACTTTGGTATACCTAATGGTATAGCAGAATACACTGGGTACCTAGATGGTCAAAGTAGCTACCAGTTTACTTATAAGTCTCCTTTTGCAGATGTAACAGGAGGAGTCGTTAAGAAGTTCCTTAAGAAGGCTAAGTTACTAGTGATAGGCTCAGGAGAACAAGACTTTACTTTTAAGTATGGTTATAACTATACACTAAACCCTAGGACAGTTACATTAGCAAGAGACCTAGGTACAGGTGTCTATGCAAAATGGAGTTCTACAACGTCACTATATGCTGTGAGTAAGTACTCTTCTGTAGGTATTGGAGTACAAGAAATCAGAGTTCCTCTAGGAGGTTCTGGAGATACCTTTGCTTTTGGTGTAGATGCTACAATTAGCAATGCTGCTTTAAGTATACAAAAGATTGACTTATTTTTAAAAACAGGGAAAAATTCATAATGAGTAACTATACCAAGACAACCAATTTCTTAGCAAAGGATTCTCTACCAGATACAGACACTGCTAAAATTATTAGAGGTTCTGAGTTTGATACAGAGTTTAATAATCTAGTTACTGCAGTAGCTAGTAAAGCTAATACCCTCTCTCCTACATTAACAGGTATTCCTACAGCTCCTACAGCAGCAGCAGGAACTAGTACACTACAAATAGCTAGTACTGCTTTTGCTACTATAGCTGCAGCAGCAGCCTTTCCTGCTGGTGGTATTATTATGTGGTCAGGTGCTGTATCAGCAATACCCTTAGGTTGGTTATTATGTGATGGAACAAGTAGTACTCCTAATTTAAAAAACAGATTTGTAATAGGTGCAGGAGATACCTATGCAGTTGATGCTACTGGAGGTAGTGCAGATGCAGTAGTAGTAAGCCATACACATACAGCAACCTCTACAGTTACAGACCCTGGGCATTTACATTCATCAGCTAATGAAGCTCCAGGTAACGCTGCTGCAGATGGTGCAGGGTATAAAAAGGCATTAAATGGATCTACAGGTACAGCGACTACAGGCATTACAGTAGCTACAACTAATGCTACTGCTGGTGTAAGTGGTACAAATGCTAACTTACCTCCTTACTATGCTCTTGCTTACATTATGAAATCTTAGTCTATGGATGAACAGTCAGCAGCAAGATTTAAAGAAAAAGCTAATAGTGAGTTAGATTATACAAATCTTATAGAAAATGAACATGGGTTCATGAGTTGGAAGATAGATGGAGATAAGTTTGTTTGTATTACTGTCTATGGTGATGGTCAGTACTGGGATAAGTACATGAATGAGTTAGCAAAGCAGTTAGGGTGTAAAACTATCCTGGGTGGTACAACAAGAAAAAGTTACAAAGCTTATGTAAGGAAGTATAATTTTAAACTAGTAGGATATATTCTAGAAAAAGAGGTGATATAAAATGAGTAAATTAGTAGGAGCAATTACAGGAACAACTAGTGCAGCTAAGAAGGCAGCAGAGAGGACCAGAGAAGCGGCTGACATGGCTAAGTTCCGCCCTTGGGATGTTTCAGGGTCTTACTTTGGTGATGCTTCTTTTGATCCTAATTCAAATACTGCTAGTTATAATTTATCTCCAGAGTTAACACAACTCAGAGATATGTTTATGGGAGAAGCCTTTGATATAGGAGGCGATGCTTCTACAGCAAGGACAGATGCTGATGCTATGAGAGGGTATGGACGAGATCTATTTTCTGAAGCCTCAGGTAGAGATGTTACTGGTGTAGGTAATAAATACTATACTGATGTCATGAATCTTATGGCTCCTGGAAGAGCAGGACAACAACAACAGTTAGCCCAGAACCTCTTTAGTAGTGGTAGATCAGGTGCAGCTATGGCAGCTCCTGAAGGTGGTGGCTATGTTAATCCTGAAAGAATGGAATACTTAACAGCTATGAATAGAGATAATAGTCAAATAGCTTATGATTCTTTAGGACGAGCTAGACAGGAACAACAACAAGACATGGATAGAGGTATTGGTATGTATGGACTAGCTGATACAATAAGAAGTCAACCTTATAATCAAATGAATAGTATGTTTGGTCTTGGTGCAGGTATTGAACAGATGGGTCAACAACCTATGAATCAAGGTATTGCTCTGGGTAGTGCAGCACAACCAGGTAATCAAGCAATGAGTCAAGGATATATGAATGCCTCTAATCAGAGACTAAACGCTGATCTTGGTAATTCAGCTATGTTTATGAATCTATTAGCTCAAGGTGCTGGAGCCTATACTGGTGGTAATCCTTTTGCTAGCTCGGCAGCGACTGCTCCAAGGCAAATAGGTGCTGGTGGAGTAGGAGGATACGGACAAGGCATGTTTAGTAATTGGAATGTAGGTTAATAATAAGAGGATATTATAATGGCAACAATAGAAAAACTATTTAACTTTGAAGAAAGACAACAAGCTCAAGATATCTTAGGGCAAAAGGAAGATGCTTCTTTTGGTTCTCTAATGCCTAAGGGTTATGGTGCTATTGGAGCAGGAGTCAATAAGCTAGGTAGAAATATATTTGGGAATAATGATCCTGTCTTAAAAGAAAGAGCAGCTATTGAGGGAGCATTACTAGAGACTCAGAATGAGTTAACTCCAGAACAAATGGCAGATCCTTCTGTATTATATCCTACTATGATGGCTAAACTAAAGAATCTTAATGTTAACCCTAAGATGGTACTAGGTTTACAACAGATTATGCAAGATCAAATAGCTACTAAGACAACTGCTGAAGGTAATCAAGCCTATAAACAGTTAACAGTTAATGCTGCTTTAAGTGATCAAGAGCGTAAGAAAACTGAAAATGAAGAAAAAGCTAGAACAAAGAGAGAAACAATTATTAATAGAGAATTTGAAATACTTAAGAAGGGTGATAGCTTACTTCGTCAAGTAATTAGTAATGAGTCTAAGGGACTTATTAATAATTTAGAATCTTCTGAAGAAAAAAGATTAGTGAGTTTAGTAGAAAACAGAGCTAAAGAGATATACTTAAATGACTTTGAGGTTAAAAGTATTTCAGAAGCTATGACAAGAGCAGCTAATGAGATTATGCCTAATGTAAAAGAGATAGATGAAGCTGGACCAGTTTTTCTTAATAAGAATAAGTTTGAGTATACTACTCCAGTAGAATCAACTACTTCAGTAAATACTGATCTACTCAATGAAAAATTAAAAAACTATCAACCTAAAACAGGTAACTAATGGCTACTTTAGAGCAAGTTCAATCAGCTTTCTTAGAAGCAGATGCTGCAGGTAATGTAGAAGATGCTCAATTATTTGCAGATGCTATAAGACAAATGCAAACTGAGGCAGTACCTGCTAATGATCCTAATGATGCAGGAGTAGAAAATATACCGATAGTTGGTTCTACAGCTAGGTTACTTGCACAACCTTTATATGAAGGAGCTGTAGCAGCTAATGTAATAGCCTCTGCTCCTGAGTTTATAGGTAATATAGGACTTAACCTGTATAATACATTTGATCTTCTTACCAATGATGAAGAAAAGAATAAGTTTAAAACTTCTGCAACTACACAAGCTAGTCAGTTAGCTAATCAGATTAGAGAGCTTCAAGCTTCTGGTCAACCTATCCCACCTGAACTTTCTAAAACTTTCTTAGAGTTAGATACTATGTCTGAAGAAGGCATGACTTGGGATGATGCTTCTCAACTAGCTAAGATGAGATCAGATAAGACAGTAGAAGAGTATTTAACTAAAGGTGCTATAGCAGATGAAGCTATTGACTTTGTATTAGATACTAATATTCCAGAAAGTGCTGACAAAGCAAAAGTAAAAACAGCTATAGAAGACCTTAGGAAAGCAGTTACTGAGAATGAATTTATTCCTTCTGAAGCTACTCTTATGGATGAAACTATTCTAGGTAATGCTTTACAAGCTTTTGGATGGGTTATTGAACGAGGTGCCGAAGGTTTAGAATTAGCTGGAGTACCTAAAGATAATGCTCAGACTATAGCTGAAGCTGTATCTCTAGTGGGTGGTCCTAAGTTTGCTAAAACTGTTAAAGGGTTTAAGTCTAGAATAGGATATACTGATGCTGTAAATAAAGTATATGGTGATATGTTAGGTGGTGTACTAGCTAAGTCTGACAAGCTAAAAGCAGAGACTGCTATTGGTAAGTTAGAAACACAGTTAGAAACAGCTAAAAAAGATTTACCTTCTCCTTCACAAGCTTCTACAAAACAAGCTTCTCCTGAACAGATACAGAAGATAACAGATTTAGAATTACTTATTGATCAAGCTAAAGAAACTTTTAATATGAATGAGTATAATGTCCTTGGTGGTGCTAGGACTGCTTATAAACCTGACTTTACAGAGTTTACGTTGTCAGATTTAGCTGAATACCAAAAAGATGGACTAGGTGGTATTGTATCTCCTCAAGGCAGAATTAAAAAAGAAGCTAGAGATTTAACGAATGAAATAGAATCTGTTACTAAGTTTGAAGAGCTTACTAATTATGTTGCAAATGCAGCTAGAAAGGTAGATCAAACTACAGG
>Ga0209192_10001602_pt1 | contig 17680 bp, 16 predicted proteins | sample ArcticOcean_MG_C_11_FD_187433 | JGI IMG/M metagenome (GOLD analysis project Ga0209192, IMG submission 187433) | Marine microbial communities from western Arctic Ocean - ArcticOcean_MG_CB2_154 (SPAdes) (version 2) | ecosystem: Environmental > Aquatic > Marine > Oceanic | place: Arctic Ocean... | reverse complement strand
CCGATAAACCCTTAACAATAAAGCAATTAGTATTTCTTGGTTTATTTTTTTTAATTGATTCTGCCATTTTAAGATTTTTAGCTCTTATAAAAATACTTGAACCTGTTCCAGACATTTTAGCATTCCCAAAACAACTCAACCACTTTAAAAGGTTAGCCATTTTCATATATTTTTTTATAACTGTTTCCTCAAGATCATTTTTAATAAGATCATGATCAACAGTATTATAAGAGGACGCTATTTTCAACGGAATTGAAGTATTTGTCAATTTAAAACCACTAAAAATTGTTTTTGTATTGATGCTTAAATTTGGCACCATAACAATGTAAATGTAATTAGAAATTTTGATGTCATACAAAAGCTCACCAACCCCCTCAACCCATGCATTTTTCCCATGGATAAAAAAAGGTATATCAGCACCTAACTTTAAACTAGAATGGATAAGTTCTGTATTGCTGAAATTAAATTTAGCTAATTTATTAATAGCCATTATAACTGTTGCAGCATTTGAACTTCCACCACCAAGACCAGCACCAATAGGAATTCTTTTATTTATAATAATATCAGCACCAAGCTGATGACCCAATAGCATTAACTGTGCAGCTTTGAATGCAAGATCATTTTCAGGTTTAATTAGCAAAGATGAGTTATTAATGTTTATTTGCGTATCTTCATATCTAATTTTAATAAAAATCTCATCCTGTAAGTCAATTAATTGAAATATGCTTTGAAGGTTGTGATACCCATTTTTTCTCTTATTGATAATTTTAAGAAATAAGTTTAATTTAGCTGGTGCTGAGAATCTAGAATAACCCGCCTCTAATAGCTCTTGATTGCTCGTCATAAAGCCCAATCTACGATAAATATTTTTAGGCTGACATTATTTTTTTCAAACTCAATTGTGTGTGGAAGTATTTGATCTCTGATAACTTTATTTCCTTTATAATGAATATTCCAATTTTTATATTTAATTGTAATATTATTTATATCAGATATTTGTTTTGGTGGGTTTACAATAAACTCTTTAAGTAAAAAAATGTTCTCTTTTTCGCCAAAAATTTTTGAGATTAATTTTTCAGAGTCTTGATTATTATTTTTAGAAAATTTTAAAATAACTTTTTTTTCTTGCTTAAGTAAAATAATTTCTGCAATTTTAGTATTAAAGGGATTTAATATATTAATAGTATCTTTATTATTTTCAAAATTCCATAGAATCTTTCCCGTTTGCCCTTTATTGTCTATGAATAGAGATACTTTTCCATTTAGCTTAAATTTATTTGTTACCTTTTTAGACAATCCATTCTTATATTCTTCATAAGATAGAATTTCAGCATCTTGTTTTAAAAGGGGAATTGAGCAACTTGTGAGTAGCAAAATAAATAGAGCGACTGAGGTTATTCTCATATACTAAATATCACTTAAATCTATTAGTTGTCTCTAGTAAAACAGTGTTGCCTGGATAAAGGTTTAGGGAATTTTCCCATATTTTCCTAGCCTCTTCTTCTTTGCCTTGGAGCCAGAGAATTTCTCCTAAATGAGCTGCAATTTCTGGATCTTTATTTATCGTGTAGGCTTTTTTTATGTATTGTGAAGCAATATCTAAATTACCTAATTTAAAATGTATCCACCCCATACTATCTAATATGTAATGATTATTTGGCTCATAAGATAAGGCAATTTCAATATACCGTTTTGCCTCTTGTAATTTTATATTTCTATCAGTATATGAATACCCAAGAGCATTATATGCTGTTGCATAATCCGGCTTTAACTTAATCGCTTCTAAAAGAAGTTGCTCCATTAGCAATGTGTTTCCCATTTTTTCTGAAAGTATCGCATAGTCAAATTTAAACTCAGGGGAATCTTTAAATTCTTCTTCCTGTAACTTCATTAAATCGTAAGCATCTTGATTTCTATTTTCAATTAAAAGTAATGACGCTTTATTTCTAAGGATTATTAGTTTTTCGTTGGGTAAAAGGTTCCTATTTTTTAAACCATCTAACATCTCAATTGCTGAATCAACAGAGTTATACTTGGCAATAAATTCAGCCATTAATATTCTAGAGTCCAAAAAGTATTCACCATGAGTTATTTTTTTTAACCAAGTGAGAGCTTCGTCAAAGTCACCTCTATCATCATAAATACCTGATAAATAAATGTGAATTTGAGCTGGCTGAGGATGACCTCTTTCTAGACTTTGCATAAAGTATTTTTCTGCAAGTATATTATCACCTAGCTCCATTGATAATAAGGCTACTGTTAGGCTGATTTCTGAAGATGCTAGGGAGCTATTAACTAATTTTAAAAATTGTTTTTTAGCCTCATCATATTTTTTAACATTAGTTAGGGATTTGGCGTATTCAAGTCTAACTTCATTTGATTTAGGATTTCGTTTTAAGAAATCCTGATAAAAAGCCATAGCTTTTTCTGGCCACTCTTGCCCGATAATGTAGCCTCTAAATAGAGCGGCTGTTTCCCATTTAGAATTGATGGATTCAATTCTATCTAATTCTTCTATAGCCATTTTTTGATTTCCCGCAGAAAATGCTGCATGAGCAATTGCAAATCTTGCTTCCGGGATATCTAAATATGGCTTGCTGATATCCAGAATAAATCTAAGTGCATTTTTCTTATTTTCTACCTGCGATAAAATCTTATTAAGATATAAAAAACCTTCTGCCCTTGTTTTTTCTTCTTTTTCTAAAAGCTTTTTAACTAAGGGTCTTGCTTTTGCTAAATTTCCACTTGTGATGAATAGTTCAGCTAGAATTCTCTGAGGTTCAATTGAGGTTTTGTCTAACTTTTGCCAAATATTTGCAGAATCCATAGCTAACCTTCCATTTCTGGCTGAGCCAGCAATTCTAGTTGCACGTTCTGCCAAAGGAATACTCTTAGTTAGCTTCGCAAGATCTAAGTAAATATGACCTGCTGAATTTAAATCACCTCTTTGCGTAGCAATTTCAGCCAACAAAAATTTGTAGATAAACTCTGCGTTTGCTGTTGATATTTTAGCAGGGAGGTTTTCGTTAAATACCTCATCTTCCTGACCTTCTATACGTTTATCTCCAGCATATACTGAGAAACTGATACTCAATAGTATCAATATAAAATTTTTTTTAATTGTGTTCCCTCTCATAATTTTTTAACTTTAATTTTCTGTTAGGCGTTTAATAAGTTTAAACTAAAATTGTTTCTCTTAATAATAAGTTTTAAAGACTATAGAATTTGCATATAATTCAGTATCATTTAATTTAATTTAATTTTATTTAAACTTTTTTTTTCATATAAACTCATACACTCAAAAAAAATCGGAAAAGTAAATGGCAGAAGCAACATTAAACGCGTTTGATTTATCTAGGCAATTTGGAAGTAATTATGCCGTTAGGGATGTTTCATTTCACCTGAACAAGGGTGAGGTGCTAGGATTTCTTGGCCCAAATGGCGCAGGTAAATCAACAACAATGAGAATGCTGACAGGTAATTTAGCCCCGTCTCAAGGTAGCGTAAAAATTTGCGGTATCGATATTATGGAGAATCCTAAAGAGGCAAAAGCTCTAATTGGCTACCTCCCTGAAATTAGACCTTTATATAAAGAATTTACAGTTAATGAGTTTTTAAGTATTGCTGCCCGCTTTCACAAAGTAAAATCCTCATATGTGCATAGAGCTGTAGAGGCTGCAAAAGATAAATGTGGTTTAGCTCATATGAGTAACCGTTTAATTGAAAATTTATCTAATGGCTATCAGCAAAGGGTTGGTATTGCTCAAGCTATTATTCATAATCCTGAAATTGTTATATTAGATGAGCCAACTGTAGGATTAGATCCAATACAGATAAGAGAAATTAGGAAATTAATTAAGGAGATTGGTAAAAAGCATAGCGTCATTCTTTCTACCCATATATTGCCTGAAGTGGAAATGGTTTGTGATCGAGTTCAGATTATTGATAAAGGTAATCTTGTGTTTCATGGTTCAATAGAAGAGCTAAAGCAGCATCGCCTTGGTAATAAGCTTTTAATTGGTTTTTCAAAACCACCTGCGCTGAGCAAGCTTAAAAGTATCAAGGGTGTTGAGAAGGTCGAAAAAGATGAGCAAGGGATGTTTGTAATTAAATTCAAAGAAAAATATTTACCAGCCGAAGAGATTGTTATTTTGGCATCACAAGAGAATTGGGGGCTGTATCATATAGCCCCTCACATCACAAGTCTGGAAGATATCTTTGTACAATTAACACAAGTACAGACTTTAGATAATCAAATACCCGAGGTTAAAAAAACTTAATTATGATAATAAACGTTGCCAGGAAAGAATTAAAAAGCTTATTTGCTTCACCTATGGGGTGGATTATATTGGCTTTATTGATGCTAGCTTTTGGAAGTTTCTATTTGCAAGGCGTTAATAACTATTTTGACGTTATGTCAGGCTCAATCAGACCAGCTGAAAGAGTTGGCGTAACAATATTTGTTGGTCAAACAGTTTATGGTATTGCATCATTTCTGATGCTGTTCGCAGTTCCTCTTCTGTCAATGGGGTTAATTAGTGGGGAGAGAAAAAGCCAAACGTTACCTTTTTTATTCAGCGCCCCTATTTCATTGGCTGAAATTGTAGTTGGAAAGTTTTTAGGGTTAATTATTTTCTTAAGTATCCTGGTTGCCTATATTCTTTTAATGCTTTCAACCTTAAATATTTGGGCAGATATTGATTTTGGTTATCTACTTTCTAATTCTTTAGGCTTGATTCTGTTAGCAGCTAGTTTCTCTGCTTTAGGAATTTATTTTTCCTCCTTAACTAGCCAGCCTATCGTTGCAGCAATCTTAAGTTTTATTGCTTTGTTTGCATTGATGGGATTGGATAAGTTTTTTGGAAGTCAGCCTAATCATTGGTTTGGATATATTTCACTTATGAAGCATTTTCAATCTTTTTCTAGAGGAATAATAGATAGTAAAGATATTATTTACTTTATTTTGTTTATTACAACCTTCTTGGTTTTAACTATTAGACGTCTAGATTCAGATAGGTTAAGGGGATAGCTAATATGAAAAATAACTCTAAACTTAGATTGCAGCTTTTAATTCAAAATTGGTTTTTTGTCTTCCTCTTTTTAGTATTGGTACTTTTATTTGGATATTTATCAAATCAATTTGTTTTAACTAAAGATGTTACACAAGCAAACCGAAACACTCTTACACAAGGGAGTATTGAGGTTTTAGAAAATATGCCACATCCTATTAATCTAACTGTATTTGCGACAAAAGATGATGTTAATAATGGAGATACTTTTAGGCAAGGAATTATAAATTTCGTATCTCGCTACCAAAGAACAAAGAGCGATATCAGTATAAAATTTATAAGCCCTGTGGAAGAGCCAAAAATAGCCCAGGAGATGGGTATCAGAGTTGATGGTGAAGTGATTGTCGAATATAACAAGCGATCAGAGCATATTTCGCCTCCATTTGCGGAGCAAGATTTAACAAATCTACTCGTTAGACTGACTCGAACAAACGAGCAGCCCATTATGTATTTAGATGGTCATGGAGAAAAGAATCTATTAGGGATAAAAAATAATGATTTAGGCGAGTTTGGCAAGCAATTAGAAAAAAAAGGATTTAAATTTTCAAATCCAGATTTAACAGTTGTAAATGAAGTGCCTAAAGAGGGTAGTTTATTGGTAATCGCCAGCCCTCAGGTCAATGTTAGCAAAGTCGAGGCAAACAAGATTGTTAAATATTTGCAAAATGGAGGCAATATTCTTTGGTTGTTGGACGATGACAATCTTAAGGGCCTTGAAAATGTTGCTGAATATTTAGGTTTAAAGGTTTCAAAAGGTAAGGTAGTAGATCCTTCTTCTTCGCAATTTGGAGCAAGTGAGAACGTGTCTTTCGCAACTTTTTATGGTGACCATCCTATAACAAATAGCTTCATGCTTAGAACGTTATATTCAGGCGCACATGAAGTGAGTGCTAAAGGTACATTTGAAAATGGTTGGGAAGTGAGTAAATTAATCGAGGTTGCTGGGAGTGGCTGGCTTGCTGGTGAAGAAAAAACAGAAGAACAGAAATTAATTTTTGATAAAAATAAAGATAAAAAAGGCCCGATTAATATTGGAATAGCTTTTAATAGAACATTTGAAGAAAAAGGCCAAAGAGCTATTGTTGTTGGCAATGCTGCATTCCTATCCAATAGCTTCATTACATCAGGTGGAAATTTAGACCTTGGAATTAATATGATTAATTGGCTAGCTGGAGACGACCAATTAATTACAATACAACCTATGCCACTTAAGGATGTTAATGTAATAATCCCCAATGACAGTAAATCCGTATTTCTCGCGTGGACTATTTTTCATAGCTTTCAATATTTTATTCCACTGGCTTTGTTTATTGCTGGTTTTGCTATTTGGTTTAAGAGAAGAAAAGCATAGTAGATATGAAAAGTAGATGGTTAACAAATATTGGATTGTTAGTTCTAGTCTTAATAACACTTGTTTATTCTTGGACGATTTTTCAAAAAGAGCCTGTTAATTCAGCTAAGTTTGAATTAACTAAATTTAAACTATCAGACTTTGATGAACTTAAGATAGATTTTCCTTCCAAGATAAGTACTCATTTTAAGATAATTGATAGCCACTGGAGAATGTTATCTCCCCATAAAGCAAGAGCAGACCAGCTATATGTTTATAGAATACTCTCGATACTTGCAACTTCTAGTTTGGAAAAATTAAGTTCAGATGATTTATCAAAGTATGGATTAGATCGACCGAGTCTTAAAATTACTTTTTTAGGTAACAAGCTTGAAGAGGTAATTTTATTTGGTACCTATAACCCTATAAATGAAGATCAATACGTTTTATATAACAATAATGTTTTTCTTATTAGTGGCGGCTTTTCTGAGACCGCATCATTTATGCCAGTAGAATTAATAGAAAAGAACCCTATCGCAAAATCTGAAAAAATAAAGAGTTTTGACTTTTCGCGACTTGAACAATGGCAAGATTCACGCCTTAAGTTAAATTATACTAATGGTATCTGGAATGTTAGGGGTAAAAATCTTTCAATCGTTCAGGCTGATGTAAATGAATGGTACGAAATGACATGGAAGAATATTCCAGCAAAGTCAGTTGAGCCTTACAAGATGGATGAAAGGCTTGGCTTTAAAAGTTTTGATATTGTCCTTAACAATAAGAAACTAACTTTTTATAGAATTCAAGAATCTCCTGAGCTTCTTCTTTTTAGAAAAGATGAAGGGCTGTTGTATCACTTTCCTAGTGATTTAGGCTTTACAATGCTCAATCCTCACGTCCAACAAAAAGAAGAAAAGTAGTGCCAGAGCTACCGGAGGTTGAAGTTACCCGGCTTGGATTAAAACCACTCTTAAATCTTAATGTTGGTAAGGTGGTTATTAGGAATTATTCACTACGCTGGCCAATCGACACAGCGCTGCCAAAGTTATTAAAAAATCAAACCCTTTTAGATTTTAGTAGAAGAGGGAAATATATACTCGCTAAGTTTGCTAGTGGAACTCTTATTATTCACCTTGGGATGTCTGGCAGGTTATGTATTGTCTCCTATGGTGAGGCTTTAAATAAGCATGATCATGTAGATTTTCAATTTAAGGAAAATAATTTAATTTTACGATATCGCGATCCTAGAAGGTTCGGCTCTATTTTGTGGACAGAAGAAGATCCTCACAATCATAAGCTTATAAAAAATTTAGGACCAGAACCACTCAATGAGGAGTTCGATGCTAAATACCTTTTTATTAGATTAAAGAATAAAAAACAGTGCATTAAGAATGCAATTATGGATAGCCATGTAGTTGTTGGTGTTGGTAATATTTATGCAAGTGAGGCCCTTCATGATTCGGGAATTAGGCCTAATCGAATATCAAGAAAAGTTTCAATGAAAGAAATTGGTAGCTTAGTTAAATCAATAAAAAATATAATTAAAGATGCAATTAAGAAAGGCGGAAGCACCATGAATGATTTTTTTGATGTGAATGGTAAAAATGGCTACTTTCAGAATGAACACAAAGTCTATGGCAGAGAAAACGAACCATGTTTTCAGTGCCAATTTCCAATAATTCAATTAAAATTGGGGCAGCGCTCTAGTTTTTTTTGTAAAAAATGCCAAAGGTAAATCGTTTGTAGGCCAATAAAAATTTAGGGGTACATAAAATAATTACAAATTAATATAATAATTAATACCCCAAAAAAAATAGAAATATTTTTACAGAAATTTTGTAATTTTATAATTTTATTGTTAATTTTTTTATTTTCACTCTCATAAATATTGTATTGCATATTATTTTCATTTTTAAGGTAAGTATGAATAAGTCTTGGAAGTTTTGGGGCAATATTAACCCACTCAGGAAACTCTTTTTTAATAGATTTAAGAAGACTTTTTGGCCCATATTGCTCAGATAACCAATCTTCTAGAAAAGGCTGTGCAGTTTCCCAAAGGTCTAAGTCCGGATCTAAATCACGCCCAAGCCCTTCAACATTTAAAAGAGTTTTTTGAAGCATAGTTAATTGAGGTTGTATTTCCATATTGAATTGTCGTGATGTTTGAAACAATCTAATTAATAATTTACCAAAAGATATTTCTTTTAAGGGCTTTTCAAATATTGGCTCACAAACCGATCGGATAGCATTCTCAAAGTCATCAATTGAAGTTTCTTTTGGTACCCATCCTGATTCAATGTGGGCTAAAGCAACATCGTGATAATCTCTTTTAAAAAAAGCTGCAAAATTTCTTGCTAAATAATATTTGTCTTGATCGTTTAGCGACCCCATTATGCCAAAATCCATAGCAATATACCTACCATCGTTTGCAACTTGAATATTGCCAGGGTGCATGTCTGCATGGAAAAACCCATCCCTAAAAACTTGTGTAAAGAATATCTCTACTCCATCTTTAGCTAATTTTGGCACGTCTATTCTTTTTTTTATTAGCTCATCAATTTTGCTAATAGGTGTTCCATGCATTCTTTCCATTACCATTACTTTTTCATTGCAGAAATCCCAATAAACATCTGGAACAATTAGAAGTTTTTTATCTTTAAAGTTTTCTCCAAGATGGCTACAATGCGCAGCCTCTAAAAGTAAATTAAGTTCAGATTTCGTATGTTTTGAAAATTCCTCTACTACCTCTTGTGGTCTTAGCCTTTTACCATCTGACCAAATAAACTCTAATAGCCATGCAAAAATTTTAAGTAATTTAATATCTTTATCAACTGCTTTATCAATATTTGGCCTTAAAATTTTAACTGCTACTTCTTGACCATTTAGTAATTCAGCAAAATGAACCTGAGCAACTGATGCGCTTGCAACAGGATCTTTTGAAAAATTTTTAAATATATTATGTATTGGCATACCGTAGGACTTTTCTATTAGGACTTGTACTTTTGAAAAATTGAATGGTGGCACCTGGTCTTGAAGTTTTGCTAACTCGTTTGCTATATCTTTAGGTATTAAATCCCTTCTAGTTGAAAGCATTTGTCCAAATTTAACAAAGATTGGCCCAAGTTGTTCCAGGGCTAATCTTAATCTAGTGGCTCTGCCTAGTTTTTTGATTTGTAATACACGTAATGGGTATAAAAATAATTGGAATAGAGAGATTACCTTAGAGTTAAAGAATTCATCTAATCTATATTTAATTATTACAATTATTATTTTCAGGAATCTAAATATGCTCATAGATTTATTTTTTCTACCATTATTTTTATTCTTGCTTCCAGCCTTTCAGTATCTTCAACAATTTTATCTACTTCTGAATTAAAAATTTCAACATTTATTTTTTTAGTTAAAATCTTATTTTCTTCTTGCCAATATTCTAAAAGTGCCCCTGTAATATTACCTATGTTTTTTTGACCCCTAGCTACAACTTTTTTTAAAATTTTGGTCGTCTGAATTGCAGGTATATCACCAATATACTTACTTAAATCTTCTTCGATATCCCATTCAATTTTTTTAAGAACTTGTGCAACCTGATTAGCCAGCTCTAAATCACCTTCGATAGAAATATTACTGTTGTTATTGTTAATAAGTTGGCTAATTAAACTATTAACTGTTAACTTTATAATACAATCAAATTTTTCTGCCTCACTTAGCGAATGGAGTAACCCATTTTCATCTACCTTTAAAATAAGTTTTAAATCTGAAATCTCTATTAATATTATTTTATTTTTATGATCGACAAGCTTGCTTTGCATCCAATCGTTTTGAGATAAAAGATGATCTAATATAATTTTTTTTATTTTTTGAATCAAAATTTATAGCCTTTATGGATTGCAACAATACCTGCTGATAAATTCATAAAACTAGTTTTTTTAAAGCCTTGTGCGTTCAAAATTTCTAATAGCTTATTCTGATCTGGATGCATCCGAATTGATTCAACTAGATATTCATAGCTTTTTTCATCTTTTGCAAATAATTTACCTAGTTTCGGTACTATTTTAAAAGAAAAAATATCATAAACTTTCCTTAGTGGCCTCCATATTCTCGAAAATTCAAGTATTATTACTTTGCCACCTGGCGAAAGTACGCGATAGATTTCTTTTAAAGCTTTTTCTTTATTGGTCATATTTCTCAGGCCAAATCCAATTGTTACACAATCAAAATAATTGTTTGGAAATGGAAGAGATTCTGCATCGCAAAGAATCGAAGGTACAATTTTTCCTTTGTTTATAAGCTTTCTTTTACCTTCTCTTAGCATTGCTAAATTTATATCGCTGTGAAATAGCTCATAATCTTTATTTTTTTTTAAAAATTCTATTGAAATATCAGCTGTACCTGATGCAATATCGAGTATTTTAGATTTAGGCTTTAAGGTTGTTGTTTCAATTAATATTTTTTTCCATATATGGTGAAGTCCTAATGACATTAAATTATTCATCAGATCATAATTTGTTGCTACTGAGTTGAATACAGCACTTACTTTTTTGCCTTTTCCTTCTTTAGAGATGGCTTCATATCCAAAATGAGTATCTTTTTTTTGATTCAATTATTTTTCCTTTGTATTCCTTGGGCATCTAATTTGCCAACATATTCAAGCCAAAGTTGCTCATAGTTTTTCGCCAAATGATGCAAGTAGGCCCACGTAAAAAGTCCGGTATCATGCCCATCAGAAAATTTTATTTTAATTGCGTAATTTCCAATGGGTGATATTTCTACAATGCCAACATCCTCCTTTCCAATCTGAAGCACTGCTTGCTCTGGGCTGTGGCCCTGAACCTCTGCTGAGGGCGAGTAAACTCTGAGCATCTCACATGATAGCTTGCATTCTGTATCGTCATCAAATTGTATTTCTAAGAGCTTTGATTTTTGATGAAGTTTAATTTCTTTTGGGGTAGGAGTGTTTGCCATTAGTGTTTTAAGTAGTTTAAATGGCAAATTTTAGCAGAAAAGTTAACTATTTGAGTTTTATAAGGTAGCTGATGTTATGAGCGTTTTAATTTTTTTCATTGCATTTTGTTCGATTTGTCTAATACGCTCAGCAGATACTTTATATTTTTTTGCAAGCTCGTGGAGCGTAATAGGCTTATTTTCGTTTAACCATCTTGCCTCAACAATTTCTCTACTTCTTACATCTAGCCTCATAAGTGCATTTTTTAGATTTTTTCTGTTATTTGATTCAACTTCTGACTTTTCTATTTCTTCAGATGGCATTAGAGCTGAGTCTTTTAAAAAAGATATAGGGCGAAATTGATCTTCTTCTGAATCATCATTCGAATAATCAATTGATAACTCTTGCCCATTAAAGCGAAATTCCATCTCGCGAACTTCTTCTTCTTTGACGTTTAATTCTTTAGCAATCGATTTTATTTCTTCTAGGCCTAGAGGTTGCAATGTAGACCTGAGGCTCCTAAGGTTAAAGAATAATTTTCTTTGTGCTTTAGTTGTTGCCATTTTAACTAAGCGCCAATTTTTAACAACATACTCTTGTATTTCAGCTTTTATCCAGAACATTGCATATGACACTAATCTTACCCCTCGGTCTACATCAAATTTTTTTACAGCTTTCATTAATCCAATATTACCTTCTTGTACTAGATCTGAATGAGGAAGGCCATATCCGCTATAGGATCTAGCAATTTTCATCACTAGTTTAAGATGTGAAAGTATAAGTTTTTTTGCTGCTTCTAAATCATTGTCTTTTTTAAGGCGTGTGCCAAGCTCATACTCTTCTTCTTGCGTTAAGAAAGGGATTTCTCTAATGGATTGCTGATAAGAAGTAAAGCTATCAGCATCACCGAAAGAAGATAAAGATAAATAATTATTCATACTTAAGTGAAGTTTCCTTTTTAAATGTTAGATATATTTTAGCACTCTTTACTAGAGAGTGCTAGTTTACATTAAAATTTTCATTGAATACAGAGGTTTACTTGAATATTTCAAATTTTCTTATAGATTGCTGAGCAGCAAAAAAAGATGCAAAGCAGCCAATCAGCATTGCGATTATAATGATACTTAGGTTTTGTTGCCATAGCAGACTTTTGAGAATAAAAGTGCCGCCAAGCATCGCTTCTAGATTAATTGAGGCCTTGTTAAATATTTCAATAGTTAGCTTTAGGGTGCAAATAGTTATTAAGCCTCCACCTAAACCATAAATTAGCCCTGTGTACATAAAAGGTCTTTGAATAAAGCTGTTAGTAGCCCCTATGAGCTTGCTTACTTCTATTTCATCTTTATGGGTCAATGTTTGAAGTCGAATTGTATTGCCGATAACCACTATTAGAATAATTATTAATATAATACCTAATAACAATAATCCAATTTTGAATAAATACAGGATAGATCTTAATTTTTTAACCCAACCCGCATCAAAAAAAATATTTTCCACTCCATCAATAATTTTTAAATTACTTATGAGGGTATTTATTTCTTTCTCATTGAATGTGTTTAATGAGATAAAAAATGCGTCAGGTAATGGGTTCTCTGAAATGCCTGAATCAAGTGGGTTTAGATTTAATTTAGATTGTAATTTATCCCATGCTGTTAATTTACTTTCAAAATGAGTTTTTTTGATTATTAAAGTCTTGTCTAAGGCTGATTGAATAAAATCAATTTGGTCTTGTTTGATACTTTTTTTCAGAAAAAGACTTAATTCTGCATCATATGCAATGCTATTTGAGATCTGAGACACATTCTCTACTATTAATAAACCAGAGCTTGGTAAAAATAAAGTAACACCTATGACTATAAACATCATAAGAGATGAGCCGAGGTTAGAAAAAACTCTAACTAAAGCCCTATTTAATGCTTGAATATGATTATGAAAGTAATTGAACATTATTTATTTGATCTTTTAATTCACCATCTATTAGGTGTATTTTCTTAAACTTAATAGGGGTGATAGGAAGTTCGTGTGTTGAGATGATTACAGTTACACCAACTTGTTGAAAACTATAAAAAATATTCATAATTTCATCAGCATATTCTTTATCTAAATTACCAGTAGGTTCATCAGCTATTAATATAGAAGGGCGTGAAACTATAGCTCTAGCAATAGCAAGCCTTTGTTGCTCTCCTCCAGATAGTGAGATCGGCATTATTTTTTCTTTATTTAGCAACCCAACTTTATCTAAAGCGGCCCGTACTCTTCGATTAATATCTATCCCATCAATATCATTTATTGCTAAAGGTAAAGAAACATTTTCAAAGCAGTTTCTATCATAGAGTAATTTATTATCTTGAAAAATCATCCCAAATTTTCTTCTTAGATACGGTATGTCGCTAGCATGAAGTTGCGATAAATTCATATTTTCAAAAACTATATCTCCAGAAGTAGGTTTTTCAACTGAAGAAATTAATTTAAGCAAGGTTGATTTTCCAGCTCCTGATGGGCCCGTTACGAAAACCAGCTCAGCAGGTAAAATTTCTAGATTTATATTTTGTAATGCATCCATATTTCCAGGATATCGCTTAAAGACTTTTTCAAAATTTATCATTAAAACATTCCTTCTGCATATTCTTTTGCTTTGAATTCTTTAAGGTCATCTATTCCCTCTCCTACACCAATAAACCTTACTGGGGTAGGAGACTCTTTTGCTATAGCTGCTAAAACACCGCCTTTGGCAGTACCGTCAAGTTTTGTCATTATAAGACCTGTAATACCTAAAGCCTCGTTGAAAATTTTGAGTTGAGTAATTGCATTTTGACCGGTATTGGCATCTAAGACTAATAGTATTTCTTGCGGAGCCTCCGCATGACATTTAGTAATAACTCTTTTAATTTTTATTATCTCATCAATTAAATTTTTTTGTGTGGGAAGCCTACCTGCAGTATCAGCAATAACAACATCAATATTTTTTGCTTTAGCTGAATTCACAGCATCGAAAATAACCGAACTGGGGTCAGCTGTTGCATGAGAAATTACGGCAACATTATTTCTTTCACCCCAAACAGAAAGTTGCTCTGTTGCAGCAGCTCTAAAGGTGTCGCCAGCCGCAATTAAAACTGTTTTACCCTCGCTTAGAAGGAACTTAGTAAGCTTACCAATAGTTGTTGTTTTTCCTGTGCCGTTGACACCAACAACCATGATAACAAATGGTGAGTTATCAGTAATTTTAAGAGGAGATTCGATCGGAATTAAAATTTCAGTAAGACAGTTTTTTAGAATAACTTTTAATTTTGACTCATCTTTGATGCTATCTTCTTTGACTTTTAACCTAACTTGTTGAATTAGCATTTCAGTTGCCCTGATTCCAACATCTGCAGTAAGAAGTATTGTTTCAAGCTCTTCAAAAAAAGCTTCATCAATTTTTTTATTCTGGAATAAATCTGTAAGTTGAGTCCCTAAACTCTCCCTTGTTTTTGTTAGTCCTTTTTTTATTTTCTCTGTAAATGAAAAGAAACTCTTTTTTTCTTTTTTTGGTTTGGCAATGCTTACCTTAGCCTTAGGTTTGGCAATGCTTACCTTAGCCTTAGGTTTGGCAATGCTTACCTTAGCCTTAGGTTTGGCAATGCTTACCTTAGCCTTCTTTAGGGTAGCAGTAGGCTTAACCTTTTTTTTGGCTATTTTGGATTTTTTAACTAATTTTTTTAAGAATTCAAACATTATTTTTTTTTGTTAAGGTAGAACTTATTTTTATGACTTTGGTCAATTAACATTATTATACAAGTATTAATAAAAAGGATTACATGTGAATTTATTAAAAATAGTATTTTTATTTTGTTTAATACCTATATTTGCGCAAGCAGATGTAGAGGTGAAAGAAATAACCCTAAAAAATGGGATGAGAATTTTAGTAAAAGAAGATCATCGTGCACCAGTAGTAGTTTCAATGGTGTGGTATAGGGCAGGTAGCCTTGATGAAGTGAATGGGAAGACCGGAGTTGCCCATGTGTTAGAACATATGATGTTTAAGGGTACTAAGACAACTAAGCCTGGAGAATATTCAGAAATTATAGCTGCTGCAGGTGGAAGAGAGAATGCATTTACCGGTGCAGACTACACTGCTTATTTTCAACGCTTAGAAAAGTCAAAATTACTAATATCCATGAAAATGGAAGCGGATAGAATGCAAAATTTAGTTATAACAGAGGAGGAATTTAATAAAGAAATTAAAGTTGTAATGGAGGAGCGTCGGTGGCGAACTGACGATAAACCAAAGGCTCAAGTTAACGAATTATTTAATTCATTGATATTTAGGGCTCATCCTTATGGAAAACCAATAGTTGGTTGGATGAATGACCTTGAAAATATGACCTATAAAGATGCTATAGAGTGGTACAAAATGTGGTACAGCCCTAGCAATGCAATTTTAGTAGTTGGTGGAGATGTTGACACAAAAAAAGTTTTTGCGCAGGCAGAAAAGTATTTTGGAAAAATTCCTGCATATCAAATAGCTGGGAGGAAGCCACAATTTGAACCTAAACAAGATGGTTCTAGAAGAGCAATTTTAAAGGCTCCAAGTAAACTACCTTATATCCAAATGGGATATCCTGCACCCACTCTAGGTAAAGATGGGATAAAAAATAATAAAGAAGCTTTTGCGCTTGAGGTTTTAGTTGGAATTTTGTCAGGTACTAGTTCGTCTAGACTTAATCAGAATTTAGTCAGAAAGACATCAAAAGCAATAAGTGTTGGTGCGGGCTATAATATGTTGTCTAGAGGTGGGCAAAGTACATTTGAAATGTATGCAACACCTAGTGAAAAAGTATCGGTAGTCGATTTAGAGAAATATCTAAAACTAGAATTAAAAAATATTGTTAATAATGGAGTAACGGATACTGAATTAAAAAGAGTAATAACAAGTGTTATTGCTGGTGAAGTTTATCAAAAAGACTCTGTATTTGGAGCCGTTATGCAAGTTGGTCAATTAGAAACTATGGGTTATTCCCACAAGATTGTTGATGACTACATTCCAAATATAAAGAAAGTTACATCTAAAGATATCCAAGAAGTCATTAAAAAATATTTTCATGATGATGCTTTAACAGTAGTTACTTTAGACCCTCAACCTCTAGATAAAAATAAAATGCCAGAAGGAAGACCTCATGCCCATTAAAACTATTCTTATTACAATACTAATATTCTTTTCAAATTTTGCATCTGCCAATTTGAATATTCAACATTGGGAATCAAACAATGACGCACGAATATATTTTATTGAAAATCATGATTTACCAATTGTAGATATCAATGTTGATTTTAAGGCTGGAAGTGTTAAAGATACTAAACAAAAAAGTGGATTGGCATCGCTTACCAATCATATGATGGTTTTAGGTTCAGGAGGGGTAAATGAGGAAGATATAGCTAATCAATTTACAGACTTAGGTGCCCAATTAAATAGTTCGTTTGATCAAGATAAAAGCGGATTTAGTGTGCGAACTTTAACTGAGAAAAGAAGTGAGGCTATAGATTTGTTGACGTTGGTTCTCCATAAGCCAAATTTTGATAAAGATATTTTAGAGCGAGAAAAGAAACGATATATTGCAAGCATAAGTCAATCAGAGACAATGCCTGGATCAATAGCATCAAAAGCTTTTAATAAGGCATTATATGGCGAACATCCTTATGGTTTATCAAGCTCTGGTGAAGTTGAAACAATACGAAAAATTAGTAAAAAAGATTTAAATAATTTTTATAAAAATAATTATTTTTCAAATGAATTATCAATTGTAATAGTTGGTGATATTTCAAGAAAAGAGGCCGAAGAGCTCGGTAATAAAATTAGTTCAGGATTTACTCAAAGTAAAATAACATCGCCAATTCCTTTAGTAAAGGAATTGAAGGGACAAGATATTAGAATAAGTCACCCTGCTAAACAAGCTCATTTATATTATGGGGCACCGATAATTAAAAGAGGGGATCCTGATTTTTTAGCTCTATATCTAGGTAATTATATACTGGGGGGTGGTGGATTTGTGTCAAGACTAACTCAAGTTATAAGAGAAGATAGAGGTTTAGCATATAGTGTCTACAGTTACTTCATGCCTTACATTGAAAAAGGTCCTTTTCAAATAGGAGTCCAAACTAAAAAGAATCAAGTAGATCAAGCAAAAAAATTAATTGATAAAACAGTAGCTGAATTTATTAAAAATGGTCCGAAGTCACAGGAATTAAAAAGAGCAAAAGATTTTATGATTGGTGGTTTTCCATTAAAACTAGATAGTAACAAAAGTATTTTAGAATATGTCAGTATGATGGCATTTTATAAATACCCATTAGATTACCTTG
>Ga0209192_10001599_pt1 | contig 17700 bp, 18 predicted proteins | sample ArcticOcean_MG_C_11_FD_187433 | JGI IMG/M metagenome (GOLD analysis project Ga0209192, IMG submission 187433) | Marine microbial communities from western Arctic Ocean - ArcticOcean_MG_CB2_154 (SPAdes) (version 2) | ecosystem: Environmental > Aquatic > Marine > Oceanic | place: Arctic Ocean... | reverse complement strand
GGAAGAGGAAATAGGAGATTCATATTCAGATAGTGATTCAGATAGTGATTAGGATAATTAGTAAAAACCATAATAAAAAAAATTGAAAACAATAATCGTGTATAATAAACAAAATACCCCCCAACCCATCGTTAATCGTTCGCTAATATGGATGATGAAAATGTACTTATATTTTACCAACAGTGTCGAAATTGTGATTTAGATGGTCTTATAGATACCTTTGGCGATTTATCCGATACTACCAATATTGAAATGGATTACGCCTACTATACTACAACCACACTACCCAATAACAATTCACCCATTCTAGAATGGTTACTCAAAATAGATCCGAATATTGACGTCGATAGAATCGTTGATGATTATATGGCTGATGAACATATACCAAATGATGCCTTACATCTGGCCTGCGACATGGGACATTTTGAAGTTGTAAAATGGCTATTGGAAGAAGAACCTTATCTATCTAGTTTCAATAATAGATGCTATTTATGCGACGCATTCATATTAAGTTGTTGTAACCGTAATTTAGATATTATCAAAATGATATTTGAATTATTAATAGACTATATTGGTGAAAGGCTTATCATTCTTAACGAAGCATACCTAAATGCCGCAAGTAATCAAAACACAGAAACAATGGATTGGTTACTGGAAATTGACCCAAACATAAATACATGTGTAAGTTAGACGAACCAATTAAAAACAAAAATAAAAATAAAAATAAAAATAAAACTACAACTGTTAGTTTTTTATTCTTTTCATATCCGACCAAAATTTCTCATGATTCTCACGTATCATTTCATCCTGATTCATCAGTTTATAAGCACGTTGTATATTAATGTCTTCATCTTGCGAATTCGACTCCTTCAATCTAGATTCATGAGACGATAACCATCTATCATTGTTCTGAACCATATCTTGAGTTCTTTCGCGATTTAATTCATCGATATTTGTATATTTTTTTCGATTGTGGAAATCTTCTTCAGTCACTGGAATCACAGACTCACAATGGGCCTTTCTCACGTCTTCAAACTGAAGTTTGTCAAACATTGATGATCCGTAATCTCCTGGTATTTCTCTCACTAAATCAAATTGCCCTCCGTTGGACGTATTCATGTCTTGAAAATCATTATGTACGACTAAAGCCCTTAATTGTTTCTTTTTATTTTGAATATATTCATTCATTTCATTTGTACTGGTTACTGTCTCATCTACCAAATCATCGTCCGATTTTAACCAATCTCCATATCCAGTTTCCTCAGAGTCGTCTTTTAATCTCATCTTTTCAAAAGTACTATTGAACCAATCGGTATAGTCTTCTTGACTCATTGTTTTTATTTTCCCATCAATCAATACACTGTGCTCCTTACTCCATAGCTCATCTTTATCATAATCTGTATTTGTCGTTGTACTACTCTGTCTCAACTGATGTATCTTCAATAAATATTTGTATGCTTGAGAGAAAAACAAGAAATATTCCTTATCTAGTCTTGATTTATCCGGATGCGTCATTAATACTATTTTTTTTGCGTCCTTTAAATGTTCCTCCTTAAAATGAAATGGTAATTTAAAAAGGGCGATTAAATCATTCAAGTCGTAATTATGTATATTTAAATCTATGTTTTCCATTTAGATATACATATTTCATATTTTTTAATTCATATTTTTTATTAATATAAATATATTATATACAAATAAATGTCAGTAAAACAACAACTTAATAATAACAGTTTTTTAAATTTAATTGCGGCAATTAGAAAAATAGATATAACTGAACTCTTAAATGAAGTTACTGACGATACCCCACCGCAACCAGATATTCCTGAATTTGTATATAGTTCCATTTACGATTTTAACATTTCAGATATAAATGACAATGTATGTTTGGAAAATACACCAATAACAATAAGGAAAAAAAAAAGAAACAAAACTCAGTTCAATCCACTCGAGGATGATATTGAACGTGAGCCATCTATATCAACTAATCTAGGAGGACTTTTACATACTACACGTGATATAATAAAAACTGATTTATATCCATCTATTCGCAATCCTGGAGCAGAAGCTAGTATTCAACCAGCTGATACGCAGTATATAAATTCTAATTTTGTTAAAGAAGGAGAAACTATTAATATATTAAACCCACAATCAAAGGTAAGACTACCATCTGAATTCCGACAACATTTATACGAGAATACTAAACAATTTAATCAACATACCCCTTATTGTATTGTGTATGGAACATTTACTCCTAATAAGAAAGCAATGTATCATGTTTCAGCAGCAATCGTATACAATGGAAATTTATATCCTTTTGGGTGGACAAATGAATCGGTATTAGATAATCCAAGAGATAAAACTTTTAGACCTTTACAAGCAGTTTTAGTTTCACCTGAAACCATTAATCCTCTTTGGAATTACTTTATTATTGACATTCTATTACTGACTGGTAAGATGCTTTCAAAAATAGAGAGATTCTTCGATAATTCAACTTTAAAAACTACAGTAGATTACTATGAAATGTATGCAGACGGCCCTGCCAAAGGCACATTAGGTATTATGTTCGGAGAAAACCATTTATACGTGGATAAAACCAAATATACTCGCGTCGCTAATAACCTAACACAAGTTTGTTTTGGATTTAATTGTTCGTCTTGGATTGAATATATATTTGGTATTAATTGTCGTTTATTCTCGTTATCAGTTATGCCATCAATACCTAATTATTGTAAGCGTTCTGGGTATAAACGTGTGTTTAAAAATGAAGCATTAAATAATATTATTCAGTCGATTCGTGACGAAGATTTTTCGAGTTTGTTCCAACTAATATATAATGTGAAAATTCCACGAACCAATAATTCTTTTGGTGGCAACAATATACAATCCTGGACTAAAAAAACGAAAGATAGGTCTAACAAAAAACATAATTCGGTTAAAACATTGTCTAAACAAAGGCATGTTACGACTAAAAAACGATATAAAAAACGTAATTCGACTAAAACACAGTCTAAATACGTATTCTAAACAACTACACCTCAGAAACAGACAATATTTCATAATTATCGTTTGGAATTGTAATAATCATTGTCTGTTTTCGGAAAAGTTGGTGGTAGGTTTAATAACTCAATTTCGGATTGGGTTAATGCCCTATTTTCTTTTTCGAACGCCTCTTGCTCATATATATTGTTTATGTAAGAATCAAACCACGTATTTTTACAATACTGGAAATAGAATTTACAAAAACCTTCACGTTCTACTTGATGAACATGTGTAACCTCATGTTTTAAGATTGATGGTAATGTTTCATCATTTGACGTGGATAGTAGGACGAATGGGTACAATACCAATCCATCTAGATTTAAGAACCGTGTTATATATGAGTTGTATATAACCTTTATTTTACTCATTTTATTTGATTTACTCATTTTATTTAATTTACTGTAATAACATAACAGTAAATTAAGAAATAAACTTCAATTTTTATTTACAACGTTGAGAGCATTGATTAGATATTTGTTCTACATCTCTCGAAAAAAGCATTTACTTCACCTATGTCCGCACCTGATATACTATCATCCGGTACAAAACTCGTGTTTCCTTTCTTATAAGCCATCAATGTAGGTATCCCTTTCATCATTTTTTTCGTTTTCATAAAAGCGAACAAATCAGAACATTCATCTATATTCACTTCAAAACAAAATACAGAAGAATTGGATATACTTTTAAAATGAGCATCCACTTCTTTTTTTATCGTTTGACATGGCTTACACCAATCAGCAGTGTATTTAAAAATCATGACTCCTTTGTTTTCATTCAATAATTTTAAAAAAGCATTTCTATCACCTTCAAACATATAAGTCATTGTATAATATACACTATTTCGTCTTTAAATAAGTATTCAACGATACGTGTATAATGTTACATTTGTAATTATTTAGCGTTATATTATCAACTATTTCTCTCTTCTAAGTATAGAAAATATGTTTTCATCTATATTAAAACATCCACCTTTACGCTTGTTTGATGTCACCTTGCGCGACGGTCTTCAATCTATACCTAAAATATATTCTTTAGCTGAAAAAATGGACCTAGGTCTAGATATCATCGCAAAACGAAATCCATATGCTATCGAGGTCGGTTCAATTGTATCACCAAAAATAGTTCCACAAATGAAAAATTCAATTGATTTTTTCCAATCATTTTCATCCACGTATGGAACATATAAACCAATAGATATTTATGTACTAACGCCGAATTACAAAAGCGTTCAAATTGCTGCAAAAAATGATGTATGTAATTTTTCATTCATTACATCTGTATCAAATATGTTTCAGACAAAAAATACCAATATGACGATATCCGATACAAAAAGTGAAATCAATCAAATGGTCGATTTTGTCAAGACAAAACAAGAAGATAATAAAATAAAATTATATATTTATTGTTTTACCGAATGTCCTATTATCGGAAAGATCAATAACCATGCTGTTATATCCGAAATCATGTATTACTATCAAACTCATGACAAACATATAGACAATTTTTGTCTCTCTGATACGTGCGGAACATTGCGATTTCAAGATTTCAAGTTTATTATTGACACACTTATAAGAAATGGTGTTGAACTAGAACAATTTGGCTTACAATTACATCAACAAGTTAGTCGCGACAATGTAAATAATATCATCATGTATGGTATGAAAAACGGTATTTCGCAATATGACGTATCCTGTATGCCTGAAATAGGTGGCTGTTCCGTTACCATGGAAAATCCATCTGGTAATATTGGGTATGAAACAATATATGAATGTTTATAAGAATTTTGATACGCGACATTTACGATACTTCTCGCTTCTTGCGTGTTTTATTTGCTAAATCACGAATATTTATCTAAAAATGCTTTGGGTAATATTTTATATTGAACTCCTTCTATTTTTTATAACATTTATTAATATATATATGGATATTAACTTTCAAGGAAACAATATAGAAGGTCTTGATTTAACAGACGAATATTTAGAACACGCGAATTTAATAGGCGCACATTTAGAAGGCGCACATTTAGAAGGCAGGCATTTAGAAAACGCAATTTTAACAGGCGCACATTTAGAAGGCGCACATTTAGAATACGCACATTTAGATGACGCACAATTACAAGGCGCATTTTTAATGGGCGCACATTTACAAGGCGCACATTTAGGAGACGCATTTTTAGAAGACGCAAAATTAATGGGCGCACATTTACAAGGCGCACATTTAGAAGACGCAAAATTAATGGACGCACAATTAATGGGCGCACATTTAGAAGGAGCACATTTAATAAGCGCAAAATTAATGCGCACGGATTTATCAGGCGCACATTTAATGGGCGCGAATTTATCATGGGCGGATTTAACAGACGCATTTTTAGATAACACGGATTTAACAGGCGCAATTTTAGATAACACGGATTTTACAGGTACGTTTTTCGCACACTTGAACTATGATGGACTTCCTCCAGGTTATGTTCCTCAACCTCCTTTTGCTGGCGTGGCGTATGAAGTCCATAACGCATTTGCTACTTTTCAATCAAAACAAAATGAATATCTCACTATTATTGACCAGTCCGATTTTGATGACGTTGATAACGATTTTGATGACGTTGTAGAATACATTTTTAAACAAAACATTGCAGACTTGTTTCCAGGCGATGATAACAAACTAACACAATTTAATAATGTATTTAAAAAAAGCAAAGACAGTTTAAGGAGTCTAGATCCAGAAACCCTACAACTGATATACAAAAGCATTACTTTTGCTTTTTCGCAAGACGACAAAGCCTTTAAGGTGCAATATATTACCACTTTTCTGGATGAAACGTGTAATGCTTATTCCGGACCAGGTGATAATATTAGTTGCGTAAAAGGAATATTGGAAAGATTCGTGTTGTCCGTAGGCAATGCCGTTCAAAATTTATGTATCGCTGGCTGCGATAATGAAACCTATAAAAAATTAGACATATTGATGAATTCAAAGTTTATTATAGAGGATGCGGCGTCTAGCTGGTGGGAAAACGAAGCCACCGAGCAAGAGATAATAGACATGGCACCTGAAAAACGAAAAGAAAATTTTATAGCGTATTTGAATGCTGAAGCAAAACGATTGGGTAGTGATAACAAAGAAACCAATGCCGAAATAGTAAATTATGCGGATAATAAGATAGGTTATTCTTTTGCGAAACTGCAACTGGGTGGCAGGAAATCCAAGAAATATAGGAAATCCAAGAAATCTAGGAAATCCAAGAAATCTAGGAAATCCAAGAAATCTAGGAAATCCAAGAAATCCAAGAAATCCAAGAAAACCAAGAAATCAATGAAAACCAAGAAATTCAGTAGAATAACAAAATAAAAAGAAACGGAACATTACCAAGGGTGTAATGATTTTAAGTTTATCATTGACCATGTAAAATCCATCTGGTAACGTGGGGTATGAAACAATATATGAATGTTTATAAGAATTTTGATACGCGACCTTTCCTATATTTCTCGCTTCTTGCGCATTTTATTTGCTTTTTACTCAATTCACCATGAGTAGTGGGTGTTTTTTTGGTTATTCTAAATGTAGGGCGATATATATCATTCTTGTTTTTATAACCAACTTCTCCGCGCTGATTCACCCATTTTTCGTCAAACCATCGCTTAAGACCACTCTTTTTCGTTTTATTGCCTTTATAAGGGCTTTTTCTCTTTCCATATTTCTTGGTAAATCGTTTTTTGTATTCTTTCACGACTGTTCCGCTTCGATATGCACTATGTTTTGGTTGCTCCTTGTATATTTTCTTTTTCACTGTATTATATAATTTTTCGTCAGTCGGTTCAACCATACTTTTATTGGTATAATATTATGTGATATAAAATATTATACGATTATTCATTTCGTTCGACATGTATATTTCGTTGTTTCACGATTTTATTATTTCTATCTATCATTTACCAATTTTTCTAGGTCACCTATTTCTACCGTAGGAAATTCGACATGACCTTCCCAAAAATATTTACAATACGCCCATTTAAATTCATAATCCGTCTTATATAAATGACCATATTGTTGTAGTAACTTGGTTTCTACGCGTTTCGGTAGCAAATTCAAACTAGTCTTTGGCAATACGTAACTCAATTGAACCAATTCGGTCACTGGATTCTTCTCTGATTTCTCTTCTAGCATATCCGTGTCAAAATAAGGCACATATTTTAGTAAATCTGTCATCAATGGTGGATAATGATATTTGTATGTCCATCTCCAATCAATACATCCTGTACTATAATACTTCCACGTCCATTCCAAACCTTCCAAATAATTCAAACTGATTTTCTTGCGCCAATCGTCATCTATATCGACATCAAATAACATATCATAATACCGCGACTCCCAAAACGGATCGCTAGGATTTATGTATTTTTCCACAGCACGTTCTCTGGTTGGAGCGTGTAGCATCTCTTTGTCGAATTTACTAGCATCTTCCTCTATACGTAAAGGTCGCTTTTCTTGCTTATTACGCAATTGATAATCGCTTTCTATATAGGAATTCTCATTCGATGCTAAATCCTTGAGTAAGAGTCGCAAATTTTTCCATACTATTTTACCATCTTGTATAATATTCTTCTTGCTATTACCCAATATGTTACGATACGTCTCCATAATAATATCCATTCCTCCTGTTCTCAGATTAATAGCTGGAAAGTGGGGTAGAAAATCATTACCCAATAAGAAACAGAGGAAGATATAGTCATATACTCTATTCTCTTCAGCAATACACGTCGCTTCTCTATCATTGTTCAGATAATAGACCAAATTGTTCTTAAATTCCGGTATATCAAGAACATATAGCAAATTTGGATCGAGTGATTTGTCAATACTCTTGATGAAATCAGGTGTTTCGCGAAATAGGTACATCTTTTCACAATATTGTAAATGATTGATTGTCAGCATAATCAAATCAGCGTCTAGTCCATAAACAACAGTTTTCATATTCTTTATCTCGCTCGTATTGTCACGAATATATTCAAATATTTTATGCTCGCCTTCACCTGGATAATCAGACCCACTAATAATGATTTTTTTCACATTAAAATCGGATGACTTTCGAAAATGATAACGAACCTGAAGGTTTAATTTGTTCATAAAATCCGTTCCAGGAGTAATTGCCGTACTATTCCAACCTGATTTATCGCTCTTTTCATATTGATTGATAAACCACGATTTATAACGCCTATTCTTTTGTTGATCTAATTTAGCAACTGGAGCTACACCATCAAACGCAATATACACTAAATGCGTCGGAGAAATTTGCTGTATATAAGTTTCAATCTTTTTACATACAGCATTAACTAGTTTTCGCTCGAAATCGTCATCATTTCCATTATATTCAATAGTGCGAAGCGCATCATATACTATCGAATTACTATCCAAATATAATTGATTTATCGCATTTTTTCGCTGGAATTTTTGGATGATTTTCGGATAATTTTTTATAATATGTGAGAAGTAAGCAGGTATCCCCATTATATAATAAGTGATACTGTTTTTAAACCTGTTTGAAAATCATTATATTTGGCGATAAGTTTAGGTGAAAATGACAAAAACAAGAATTAATTTAAATGGAAAATTTAAAATCGCCAAATATATTAATGAAAAACGTTGTAATTTCTCAAAACAATGGTGGGAAAACTGGTTCATCTGTAAAACCACCTAATATGGACGAAAAGAGTACTTTAGATGCTCAACTCCAATATTTTCATAGTCTCATACAAAAGACCCTAATGTCTGTTCAAAAATACAAACAATTGGATATTATCGGTGCAAATGAATTAAATCAAGCCACTCATAATTTGGAAAAAAAATATGCGGAAGTATCCAAATGTATTATGTTACTAAAAAATAAGACGAACTTTCCCAAAATAAGAACCGATTTGGAAACAATTCGCAATGAGATTAATAATTTGTTTAAATTATACGGCACTGAAAATATCCACGATTTATTAAACGTCGCGTTCGGCGATGATTACTTATCCACCGTTCATTGGGACACTGACAAGTACAATATATTAGAAAATCATTTTCATCCCATTCATTTCAAAATAATACCTTGGAAAACTGAACGTCCAGTTACTAGCGCTTCCTATATTATTTCTATTGAGAAGAACAAAATTGTAGATGATACCATGATTGTTGAGAAATCGATTCATTTAGACTGTTTTGATTTATGTAGAACCAATGATACATTCCAAACAAAAGTATATGGAATTAAAGTCGCCTTCCATAATGAAACAGAGAAAAAAACCATTATTGTATCCGGCCTAGTAGATGACTTGTTAATTACATGCATTGATAATGTATATTTGAATATAAAAATGGAAAAATTAATTCAGGAATCGGCTATACAATCAGACCACGATACTAAGGTATTTCAACGATTTATACACTCCATTACACTGAAGGAACTTATCGTTTATTCTACGAGCGAACTCATTAATAAATATCAAGGACATCTTAGCCAAATAGTATTGATTAAACAAAAACCTGTATCCCAAGTAGTAAAAGAATTTATAAATAGTGATTTACATGGTCAGAGAACCACTCTTATTCAACTGTTATTAAAATCAGATGAACACGAATACCAATATTTAGCCTACTTGCTATACGACTTGTTGTCCAATGACACTAATGGAAACATCGATACCAGCGAACAGACCTTGTTATTTGACAGCTTACCGTGGAAAATAAAAAGTTTCTTCAAAGAAGCCATGAAACAAACTATTGATTATACAAATAATTTGTCCAATTTTGATAATAGTAAAATCCCTTTGGAGCAACAAATTTGCTTGATGAAGGCACCTGATTCAGTAAAAGAAAAGGCGATGAACAAGTTGAAGGAAGTGAAATCCAAAACTGACGATACAGGGTCCAAAGCACGCACTTATTTGGATGGTCTCTTGAAAATTCCATTTGGTATTTATAAAAAAGAATGGGTATTGACTATCATGGACAGTATAAAAGCCACTTTTAAAAATGTAATTGACATTGTTGTGAAAATAGACCCTACATTTACTATAACAAATGGTGTCGATATCAATCATATTGAGGACATTACCAATATCCAAATCAAAAATATTTGCGAAAAGATAAAGACGGATTACATCGAAAATGCTAGTTCCAATGCAATCGACAATTTGTTGTCTGTATATACCGTAGATAAACGCACCGATTTGATTGTTAATATATGTAATATTAATAATATTATAAAAAAAAACAAAATGAAAATACATAAATTGGTTCATTCTGGCAAAAAAATGGAGTTTATGAAACAAGAAATTAAAACTTTTATAGAAACATTCAAGGATAATCACGACATTATCGAACAACTCTCAAATTTGAAACAACTTTCGAATAGTAATATAATTGATTCTGTATTACAAGATATTCATCTTATTGAAAGCAAATGGAAAGAAATAAACGATTATATGAACTCTGTAGATTTTACACTCAATGAGGCAGTTCATGGACACGATACGGCGAAAATACAGATTGAACGCATTATTGCCCAATGGATTAATGGCGAGCAAGGTGGTTACTGTTTTGGTTTTGAAGGACCTCCTGGTACCGGTAAAACTACATTTGCTAAGAAAGGGTTGGCGAAATGTTTGGTTGATGAAAATGGAGACTCTAGACCATTCTCCTTCATCGCTATAGGTGGTCAGGACAATGGAAGTACATTAAATGGACATAACTACACATATGTTGGTTCAGAATGGGGTAAATTTGCCGATATTCTGATTAAAAATAAATGTATGAATCCCATTATCTTTATTGATGAATTGGACAAGGTAAGCAAAACCGAACACGGTAAGGAAATTATTGGTATATTAACTCATTTAATCGATTCTACGCAAAACGACTCTTTCCAAGATAAGTATTTTAATGGAATTGATTTGGATATGTCCAAGGCTCTGTTTATATTCTCCTACAATGATGCTAGTCTAATCGATCGCATTCTACTAGATCGTATTCATCGCATCAAATTCGAACACTTGACGATTGAAGATAAACTGGTTATTACTAGAAAACATCTGTTGCCTGATATTATGAAAAAGATGGGCGTCGAAGGTTGTATTGAAATATCAGATGAAAATATTATTTATATTGTCGAAAATTATACCAATGAACCTGGTATTCGTAAGTTTAAAGAATTGTTGTTTGAAATCGTCGGCGAAATCAACTTGTCTTGTCTCAAAAATTATGAAACTATTGAATTACCCATTTGTGTCTCAAATGACGATATAAAATACAAATACTTGAAGGACCGTCATGAAAGTATAGACAAGAAAATACCACTTCAATCTGCTAGTGGTGTTATCAACGGATTGTGGGCAAATGCCATGGGTCAAGGAGGTATTATTCCCATTGAAGCGAAATTCTTTCCTTCCACTTCTTTTATGGAACTGAAATTAACAGGGCTACAAGGAGACGTTATGAAAGAAAGTATGACCGTCGCAAAAACATTGGCAGCATCTTTGGTCGATAAAGAGACCATGAAGCAAAATCTGAAAGAATTCGAAGAGACCAAAATGCAAGGAATTCATATTCATTGTCCTGAAGGTGCTGTGCCAAAAGACGGACCCAGTGCTGGAACCGCTATTACATGTACGCTTTACAGTCTTCTTACTAAACGGAAAATCAAGAATACAGTTGCCATTACTGGAGAAATCAATCTACAAGGGTGTGTTACCGCTATTGGAGGTCTCAACTTGAAGATTTTAGGCGGTCTAAAGGGTGGAGTGAAAGAATTTATTTTCCCCAAGGAAAACGAAAAAGATTACAAGGCCTTTGTGGAAAAATACAAGGAGAAGAATATATTGGATGGAATTCAATTTCATGCTGTTGAAAATATACATCAAGTTTTGGAACTCATATTTGAAGAATAAATTATCGCGCTAATATATACATTACTATGGGCATGCAATTAAATTTTAGTAACATGTTACAATTTTTCGCAGCAATATCTCCTATCTTACTAGCATTTTGTTTGGTCATGCTTTCTATTTTTAATAGTGATATAAAAGGCATGGTCTATTTAGGCGGTGTATTAATCGCCTCTTTAATCAATTTGTTCATTTTGAATACACTCAAGGTGAAATCACAGACACTTATCCCCCCTTCGTGTAATTTGATTGATTTCCCATTCAATTTGAATGAATACGTCAGTCCTGCTTTTAATAGCATGTTTATTGCCTTTACACTCGCCTATCTATATTTACCTATGCAATATATTTCCGGTATCAACTTTCCAGTTCTCATGTTTATTACTGGACTATTGGTATTAGATGGTGGTACGAAAATAATGGGCGGATGTACTACGTTTAGTGGTGTAGCTTTGGGTAGTTTGGTTGGTTTCGTACTAGGTATTATTTGGTTTGTTCTATTTTATTCAACCGGTCATGAAGATTTATTATTCTTTAATGTCGAATCGTCAAACAATGTTATTTGCTCTAGACCCAAACAACAAACATTTAAATGCCGACTTTACAAGAATGGTGAGCTTATTGGAGAACAATAATCTTATTCATACGAAATGACGACTTGTAATAAATATTTAGTTTGATAATAAATATTTATTTTGACAATTACGCGTTCTTTCATATTATGGATTAAAATGAATATAGTTTGTATTCCACCAATTCATGAAATCCTTCATTATATTGCCTTTATGAAAACTAGCAGTCAGCATTTTTGGATTTGTATTAGGTTTGTTCCATACTTGAACAAAGTATTGTACTATTTCCGATGTTTTCGCAGTTCTGTATTTTTCGTCCAATTGTTGTTCAGTAAATTGCGATTTTCCAGTTCTACTATTGACTTCATTATGAAACGATAATAGCATAAGTTGTAGATCTCGTTTTGACCGAATATTGGTTGCATTTAATGTTCCCATTTTATGTTGCGCGTGACCAGCGCATTCAGGACATGGTAAATTAGAGCATATTCTGCGAATCATGGTAACAACATCATTTTTGACAATTGGAAAACTTTCAGGTTTCATCTTTTCTGCTAAAGTGTGGAATAGATACCATGTACAAGGACCCCATTCTTTCGCCATTCTATATTGAATATATATAAAGAGTTATTATAAAATTCTTTATATACCACACATGAATATTATATTGGAAGGAAACATTAATTTTTATGATGAACTCAATAAACTAGACTCTGACGATGAAGACGATAATGATAATGAACCATTATGTTTATTAACCAATTTACCTCTCGACAAAAACAGCATTAAACTATCATGTAATCATGAATTTAACTTGTTACCTCTGTATAAAGAAGTTGTTCAGCAAAAAACACACACTGTATCGTCCTATCTAAACACAGACAAATTAGCGTATAATCAAATTAAATGTCCATATTGTAGGCAAAAAATGGACTATTTGTTGCCACATGTTCGCTTGAACAAAGCAATGAGCTTTCTTTCAGGAGTAAATGCGCCAGAAAAAATGTGTATGGATTTTCATACATGTACTCATACTTTTAAATCCGGCAAAAACAAGGATCAATCATGTTCAAAAACTGCTTACTTTGATGTAACTGGATGCTATTGTACAACTCATCATACTTATGCCTTGAAACAGAAGCAGAAAACTCCCAAATCATGCAATACAAAGTCATCTAGTTCAACCACTACATCAACTAATGAAACCGGTAATTCTGTCATAGATTCGCCTACATTGTGTCAAGCCATACTGAAATCAGGCAAGCGTGTAGGCCAAGTATGCGGCTCTAAAATTAAATGTAAAAATGATCCATTTTGTAGAAGGCATGTATCAAAGTAATATAATCAACATTATTCATTTTTACTACCTACATCACATTTTCGACGTTCCATATAAAGTCAATGAATCATCCTCTTAATCCAGTCACTGCATAATGACTTTTTAAGTTTCAGTTTTAAGGGACATGGATTTCATGTAGGTAAATTGCGCTTGATAAATTTCATTTTCAAAAAAACCGAAAAAGTCATGTAGGGCATGTAGGTAGCCCCCTACATATGAAGGGGGTGTTTTTGACCCTAAAAAGCTTGGATGACTTTGATAATAGTAGGTATGTAACATTTTTCATTTTTTTCAATTCTATTTTCAGATTTTTAAAACTCTACATGCTTTTTTTGTGTAGTTTTTTATTATTTGAAAAGAGAAATGAAAAAAACGTGAAAACGTGTTTTAGAGCATAATGCTCTCATTTACGTTTTTTTTTGAAATTGTTTGTTATGATAAGATTTTCAATTATTTTATGAAAACTATTTAGGATCATATTATATATTACTAATATAGAACAATGTTAGAACAAATTGGAACAAATGGAGGCCAAAAAGTCGCCAAAAATTTTGATTGTACTCCGTGCCTATATAGTTGTAAGAAGGAAAGTGACTGGACCAAACATATTTCCACTAGAAAACACAAAACTAGAACAAAAGTCGCCATTTTGGAACAGAATGGCGAGAAAGTCGCCGGTTATGGTAAGGATTTATCGTGTAAAAGTAAAAGTGGCGAGAAAGTCGCCGCACCAATTATGCTTTGCGAATGTGGTAAGCAATATACGGCAAGGAATAGCTTTTGGTATCATAAAAAACATTGCTACGTCCATCAAGTATGTATTTCCGAAAATAGCACTCAAAAAAATGAGATATCTAGTGGGTCGCAACAGATTGTGTCTCTAGGTCATAAGGCTGATAGCCTAATCAAATCTACTGCTTCATTTATGAAAGGAACTAGTTTAGAAGCGGATATAGATAAAGATAAAGACGTTGAATTTAAGGAACTAGTTCTGTTGCTTTTGAAAGAAAACAAAGAAATTCAGAAAACGTTTGTCGATATGCTTCCACACATCAAAGGACATAATTCTGAACATAGTTTCAATACTACCAATACGAATAGTAATAACACCAATAACTTTAATATCCAAATGTTCTTGAATGAACAGTGTAAGAATGCGATGAATTTGACCGAATTCATTGATTCTCTTCCAATTACAGCAGATACATATGATAATACCATAGAGAATGGATTGACGAAAACAATTACTACTATGATCACGACTGGTCTTAATAATATGGACATTACAGATAGACCAATACATTGTACCGACCCTGCACGCAAAACAATATATGTCAAGGATAATGATGTTTGGGAAAAAGACAATGAACTTCGCGTCTTACTTCAAGGTATTCGAAATTTGTCGTTCAAACAACGTACCATGATTAATAAATGGCAAGATGTGAATGTAGGGTGGGATAAAGACGATAACTTACAAACACGCTTGACGACTCTAGTATGTAATTCAATGACAGATATCGAAAATGACGAAAAGGAAATGAATAAAATATATCGCGCCATCGGCAAAAATACGTACTTGACTAGTGAAATCAAACATGATATTGCCCTACTAAAGTAATATACTGTTACACATATGTATTGTATATAGATACTACACTATGTAGGTATAAATGGATTACATCGTATACACATTTGAAAGATTTAAGTTCGCACAAAAATACCAAAATAAATACTATGATAAATTATATAAAAAATATTTCTCATACTTCCATATGCGATAATATTTAGGTCGCTTGTTTTCGCATTTTCTTTTTATTATTTCAACAATTCTTCACAAATATCGTATTATTCATCATCATAATCAACATCAAACCCCCCACCCTTTGAATTTATCTAGGTTTCTGGGATGAAATCGGTCTTTCATCAAGTCTTCCTTAATCCCACCACGAAACATTCTATCTTTCATCGCATTGTAATCGTATGTAAATATATTTGGATTTGAAGAAAACCACCTCCAATACACTTTATCCAAGTTTTTTTCCAGGATATGAATCGCATTTGGATTTTGAGACAAATACGCCTTATCAACTTTATCCAAGTTTTTTTCCAGGATATGAATCGTATTTGGATTGGTAGACAACCCATACCACCCCACTTTATTCACTTTATCCAAGTTTTGTTCCAAGAGATGAATCGCACTTGGATTTTGAGACAACGGTTTCCATTTCATTTTATTCAACGGAATCCATTCACGCAACTTCATAAAGTGGGTTCCTCTATTTGTTATTGTCGTCATTATATTTTAGTGTTAATATGATATAGGTAAATGGGTGATTATTATAATCAATTTTTTGGAGATTGTGAGATGATTGTTTCAATGACTTTATTAAGGAGGAGAACGATAAACTACAATCTACCGGAATAGAGGACGATTATAAGAACTTCATTGATAAGCAAGAAGAGAAGCTAAACGAACAATTCTCAAAGGAACATTCATATCAAACATCTGTTCGTGGCGTCAAGGTTCGTGGAGTATTCTCTACACAAGGTGAGGCGGAGGAAAAGTGTAAGAAACTGCGCGATAGTGACCCAAGTCACGATATTTATGTCGGTCCCGTTGGTGTATGGGTTCCTTGGGATCCTGATGCGTATAAGACCGGCAGAGTCGAGCACTTGGAAGAAGAACTAAATGCGTTACACAAGGAGAAGATGAAGAATGAGGAGCTCGCCAAGAAGGAGTTCGAGGAACGTGTCCGTGAAACCAAGAAGAAGGCTATTATGGAGAACATTGACAAGGCGAACGCAAGTGGAAACGTTCTTACGCAGACAATGGATGATGAAGGAAATCTGATTGGTGTTACCGATACTACTAACTTTGATGAACGTGAGGTAGACACTGTTGAAGCCACACAACAGCGTAACCAAATTGTTCTAGAAAACGCAATTAATAAGTAAAAATTGAAACTTTTTGTTTATATTAGTATAATATATAACAGATATGTCGTCTCATGAGTTTTTAGATGAACGACACGTGTTTTTAGATGAACGACACGTGTTTAGAGACAGAACAACCCTTAAAATCGCAGTTGATTTATGGATAACGAATGAGGAATCCGCAATAGAGACTTATGGTAGACACATTAGCGATTGGGATGTATCGAATGTCAATAGTATGGAATATATGTTTTATAACGTTCGTTCATTCAATCAACCATTAGACAATTGGAATGTTGGTAATGTTACTAATATGCTATTAATGTTTGATGGTGCCAGTTCATTCAACCAATCATTAAATACATGGAATGTTAGTAATGTTACTAATATGATTGGTATGTTTAGGGATGCCAGTTCATTCAACCAGCCATTAGACAATTGGAATGTTAGTAATGTTACTAATATGCTATTTATGTTTGATAATGCCAAAAAATTTGACCAGGACATTAGTAATTGGGATATACATGCGAATACAACAATGGACCGTATGTTTATTAATACAAGTGTGAAGGAAGATTTTAAACCCTCTTATGAGAAAACCGTGATAAGAAGAAAACAAAAAAAAACAAATGACCGTTACAAAGCAATGTCAGCGTTGACACAAATAAAGAACTCCACACCACATGTACAACTCCCTCCAGATCTAGAAAGATATGTTACAGCATATGTGGCCGGAAAAAAAAAGAAACAAAAGAAACAAAAGAAAGCAACAAAAAAGAAAAAGAAACAATCAAAGAAAGCAACAAAAAAGAAAAAGAAACAAACAACGAAAAAGAAATTATCTGTATAACATGTGTTCATCATCTCGGTCATTGTTTTGTTTTATCACTATTAG
>Ga0209192_10001597_pt1 | contig 17727 bp, 10 predicted proteins | sample ArcticOcean_MG_C_11_FD_187433 | JGI IMG/M metagenome (GOLD analysis project Ga0209192, IMG submission 187433) | Marine microbial communities from western Arctic Ocean - ArcticOcean_MG_CB2_154 (SPAdes) (version 2) | ecosystem: Environmental > Aquatic > Marine > Oceanic | place: Arctic Ocean... | reverse complement strand
AAAATATTTTACCAAAGCGCCCAGATTTGAAAATAATCATTACAAGTGCAACTATTGATGTAGATAAGTTTTCTTCTCATTTTAATGACGCTCCTATTATTCAAGTTTCAGGCCGAACATTTCCTGTCGAAATTTTATATAAACCACTAAGAAAAAAAACCAATGAGGATTTAGAGGATATTGAAGATGCAGTTTTGTCTGCAATTAAAGACCTAGATAAGCAACAAGGAGATATTTTAATATTTTTGCCTGGTGAGAGAGATATTCATGACATAAAGAGATTTTTATCTGATCAGCTAAATAGTCAATTTGAGATTTTGCCATTGTATTCTAGGCTCGCTATCAAGGAGCAACAAAAAATATTTAAATCCAGTGGCCTTAGGCGAATTATTTTAACTACCAACATTGCAGAAACTTCATTAACTGTTCCAGGTATTAAATATGTAATCGATGTTGGACTCGCAAGGATTGTCCGCTACAGCCCGAGATTAAAGATAGAGCAATTATTAATTGAAAAAATCTCACAAGCTTCAGCGAATCAGAGAGCAGGGAGGTGCGGACGAGTTGCTCCAGGAATATGTATTAGGCTATATGAAGAAGAAGATTTTAGAACACGCCCTGAATTTACAGATCCTGAAATAATGAGAGCTTCATTAGCTTCCGTCATCCTTAAGATGTCCTCTTTAAATTTAGGCGCTGTAGATCAATTTCCTTTTTTGCAGCCACCCATTTATAAATTTATTCAAGATGGCTATCAATTATTAAACGAGTTAGGCGCTGTTGATAATGAAAATAAAATCCTACCTCTTGGAAGACAGCTTGCAAAAATGCCACTTGATCCATCGTTAGGACGAATTTTAATAGAATCAAAGAAGCAAAACTGCGTGAAAGAAATCTTAGCAATTATAAGTGCTTTGAGTATTTCAGATCCAAGGGAGAGACCCTTTGATAGAGCTGATCAGGCTGATAAAGCTCATCTTAGGTTTCACGATCCAGAATCGGGTTTTTTAAGTTTTTTAAAGTTATGGTTTCTATTTAAAAAAGAAGCAAAAGATCAGAAAAGCAAGTCTCTAAGAATTTTTTGTGAAAAATATTTCTTATCTTTTAACCGTATGCGAGAGTGGCAAGAGCTCTATAAGCAACTTTTACAGATGACAGAAGAGATGGATTATAAAGTCAGCAATCAAGATGCGAACTACGAACAAATCCATTTATCTTTTTTATCAGGCTTATTAGGAAATATTGGCTTCAAAGATTCTGAGGGTTATGAGTATCTTGGAACTCGAAGTATTAAATTCTTAATCGGACCTAAGTTATTTAGAAATAAAAATTATAAGTGGATTATGGCTGCTGAAATTATTGATACAGGAAAGCTTTATGCTCAATGTATAGCAAAGATCGACATTAAGTGGGTTGAGAAATTAGCTTTGCATCTAGTTGAATTTGAGTACAGCAATCCAAGGTGGAATAAAAAGTTAAGTCGAGTTGACGCTACTCAAAAATCATTACTTTATGGGTTGATTATTAATCCTGGAAAGACAATTCATTATGGGTCAGTAAACCTTGAAGAATCCAGAAAAATATTTATTAGGCAGGGTTTAGTCGAGATGGAGTATGAAACCAATGCACCGTTTTGGAAGCACAATTTAGACTTAATTGATCAGATTGAAAAGTTGGAACATAAGTCTCGACGTCAGGATATTTTAATCAATAAAGATGTTCTGTATCAATTCTATGATAAGAAAGTTGATAAAGAAATTATGAATGGTGCAGGTTTTGAATTTTGGAGAAAGAAAGTCGAAGATCAAGACCCTAAATATTTATTTTTAAGTAAAGAATATTTAATGCAAAAAAGCGCCGATCAAATTGATGATATCCAGTATCCAGATAGTCTTAAGATAAATAACATACCTGTCACACTTAAATATCACTTTGAGCCAAATCATCCAAATGACGGACTTACAGCTTCTTTTTCATATGCTGGCTTGAGTCAAATTAAGAAAGAGTCAATGGATTGGCTTGTGCCAGGAATGATTCGTGAGAAAGTTTCAACACTTATTAAGTCTTTACCTAAGCCATTGAGAACACAACTAGGACCAGTGCAAAAAGTGGTTACAGATTTTTTACTAGAAGCAGATTATAAAGTTGATTTCAACGAGGCCTTAACAAAATTTATTAGAAGTAAAACAAATTCACCTTTTCGTGTGCAAAATGAATTAATTGCTAATTTACCTCAACATTTAAAAATTAACTATGCAATCCTTGATGAAACTGGATATGAAATCGATTCCTCAAGGGACTTAGTTGAGCTTCAGCAGTCAAATAAAGAAATAATTTCTGAGGTGATGGAAGAAATTTCTTTTGATATTGAGGAAGATAATTTAACTTATTGGCCAAATTTTTTAATACCAGAAGCTGTTGAAGAGGTCTGGCATGATCAAACTGTTAAAGGATTCCCAGCGCTAATTTCACAAGGAAGTTATGTAAATCTTAAGGTCTTGGATAGCGCTGAAGTAGCAAAAAGTGAACACTATGAAGGAGTAAAGCTATTGCTCCAGTTACAAATTAAAGAACGAATTAAAAATTTAAAAAAAACACCACCTCAATTTAATAATTTTGCATTAAAACTTAAAACTCATATTGAACCTGAGTTGCTTAAAGAGAATTTCTTCGACTTAGTAATGAATGAATCTATGGCATGGGGAAAACCAACACCTCGAACCAAAGAATCATTTGAAGAATTAGTGAATTTTGTAAAAAATAGAATAGGGAAGGTTGCGCTTGAAGTTTCAACAATTTTATGTGACGTAGCAAGTTCATATCAAGAGTTATCACTATTGCTTGCGAGCAATAAGTCTCTACCAAAATCATTGATTGATGACGTAGGGGAACAATTAGATATTTTATTACCACCCTATGAGAGCCCTTTATTTTTATTTGAACAATTTAAAAATTATCCAAGGTTTATTTCTGCTACAAAAGTACGTATTAAAAAGTATAATCAACGACAAAATAGCGATCAAAAACTTTTTAGTGATATTGCTAGATTACAAACAAAATGGATTGAAAAAGTAAGCGCTTTTGTTGAGTCTGATGAGGATGTCCCTAAGTCATATATTGATTTTTTATGGGCGATGCAAGAATTAAGAGTTTCTTTATTTGCACAAGAATTAAAAACACCTTACCCTATTTCTATTAAGAGACTTGAAAAAAAATGGACTGACCTGGTAAATGCATAATGATATCCATAAAAAAATTTATAGGAAAAATTTTTAAGGACCCTAAAGAATTAATTCATCGTGTTCGTAAGGAAAATATATTGAATTCACGTAGCTCTTCATTTGAAGATATGCAAGTTGAAGTAAGCGAGCAAGATGGGGTTATTTCAATGCATATAGGTTCAATTACAATCCAAAGCTCAATGCGTTTAGATGCTCCTTATCACTTAGAGCTTGACTACACTCAAGCTATGTCAATGGCCGCATTGTTTCTTGAAAGTCCCAAAGAGATTTTATGTATTGGGCTTGGAGGAGGTACGATGCCTAAATTCTTTTATAGGCTATTTGGCAAGACAAAATTAACTATCTTAGAGCTTAATCCAAAGGTCATACAAGTTGCCAAACATTTTTTTAAATTACCAATATCAAAAAGATTTAATATTCTTCAAGGTGATGGAATTAAATATATAAAAAATGTAGAAAAAAAATACGATTTACTAATCTCAGATGCTTTTGAAGATTATGGACTCCCAGATGATTTTTGTACTATTTCGTATTTTGAATCATGTAGAAAAGTGCTATCAGAAAAAGGTGTTTTTATGATTAATCTCTTTGGCTCTGATCCGAAGACTCCGCTTTATAGAGATCGTATTAACTTAGTTTTTGACCAGCAAGTTCTCTATATGGAGTCAAGTAAGCCAGGCAATGTTATTGTATTTGCTTTTAATGAAAAAAATGTTGAATACTCAATTGATATTTTAAGGCAAAAAATAAAGTCTTTAGAAATAAATTATGACCTTGATTTAATGTTATATTTCAGCCGACTTATCAAAAATAATAAGCGAGGATCCTCAAGGAAAATTCGCTTTCATTAGGAAAACAGATTGAAATCACAATACTTTGCATCATGCCCAAGAGGTTTAGAAACTATTTTATCAGGTGAATTGACTACTTTAGGAGCAGGAGATATTAAAGTTGTCGATGGTGGCGTTAAGTTTGAATCATCAATTGAAGTTATGTATAGAGCAAATCTTACTAGCCGAATTGCAACAAGGATTCTTTGTCGGGTTGCTAATGGCGATTATAAAACTGAAGACGATCTTTATAATGCGGCACTAAATGTGAAATGGGCAAATTTATTTGATGTATCTCATGGAATTAAAGTTAGTACTACAGGAGTTAAATGCCCATTAAAGAGTCTAGATTTTATGACCTTAAGAATAAAAGATGCAATTTGTGATCAGTTTCGAAGCCAAGTTAATACTCGACCAAATGTTGAGATTCGAGATCCGGATATTAGAATCCATCTTTACTTGGAAGCTGATTATTTTGATTTATATATAGACACATCAGGCCAACCTCTTTATCAAAGGGGGTTTAGAAAGTCTAGTGTCGAAGCCCCAATAAGAGAGAATTTAGCAGCAGGGATATTGGCCTTAAGTGGCTGGGAGCCAGGAGAGCCTTTACTGGACCCAATGTGTGGCAGTGGCACATTTTTAATTGAAGCTGCGATGATTGCATTGAATCAGGCCCCAGGTCTTAAAAGAAATTTTGGCTTTGAACATTGGAGCAATTTTGATTCCATTCATTTTAAAAAAATAAAATCTGAATATCAATCGAATATTAGACCTGTAGTGTTTTCTCATATTTATGGATCAGATCAGGACCTAAGAGCTATTCGCGTCACTAAAAGCAATCTTGAGGAGGCTGGTTTAAAAAGTGCGGTTGAGTTGAGCTGCAAAAGTTTTAGTGATATTGTGGTGCCATCAAAAGCAGGTGTCTTGATTACTAATCCACCATATGGAGTTAGGATTGGGGAAGATGAAGATCTAGCTCAAGCTTACCCATTATGGGCTTCGACAATGAAAAAAAAACTTTCTGGCTGGCGCACTTATTTTTTAACTAGTGATTTAACAATGCCAAAGCTAATGCGTCTTTCCCCAAGTAAAAAGACACCGCTATATAACGGTGCCTTAGATTGTAGATTGTTTGAAATTAAAATGGTTGCTGGTAGCAATAGAACTTAAGTTATTTTAGAACATTTAATGCGGCATCATAATTTGGCTCTTCAGTTATTTCTGGAGCTAATTCAGAATGGATAACTTTATTTGACTCATCAAGAACCACTACAGCCCTAGTTGTAAGGCCTTGAAGTGAACCATCTAATATTGCTACGCCGTAATCTGTTGAGAATTTTTCAATATTTCTAAAAGCTGAGAGTGTTTCAACATTCTCAGTACCTTCAGCCCCACAGAATCTTTTTTGTGCAAATGGAAGGTCAGCTGAGATACATAAAACAACTGTATTACTTAGGTTGGCGGCTTCTTCATTGAATCGTTTGACCGAAAGGGCGCATGTTGGTGTATCAATACTTGGAAATATGTTTAAAATTTTTCTTTTTGCCCCAAAGCTAGCTAAATTAACATTTTCTCTTTTGTCATTTGCTAAACTGAAGTCTTTAGCAGTTTCTCCTATTATAGGAAATTCTCCTCCAATACTTACTGGACCACCTTTAACTGTTACTTGACTCATACTTTTCTCCTTGTTTGTAAAAATTATATAAAATAAATTAGTATTTGTATCTATTCTAACAAAGCTTCTAAGGTAAAATAATTTTTATGCAGAAATTAGATAAATCCCATTATATCCACCTTCGTTGCCATAGTGAATTTTCAATTAAAGATGGCATAGTAAAAATTGGCGATTATGTAGACCGGGCAGTTAATAAAAATATGCCAGCAATTGCTTTAACTGATTTAAGTAATTTATTTGGTGCAGTTAAATTTTTTAAAAAAGCAGTACAAGAGGGTGTAAAGCCTATCATTGGTTGCGACCTTTGGCTTGAGAATGAAGTTAAGAGGAATGAGCCTTATCGCGTTCTAGCACTTTGCCAAACTAAGGAAGGGTATGAAAATCTTTCTAAATTGCTCTCAAAAGCTTATCTAGAAAACCAATATCGGGATCGTGTTGAGATAAAAAAATCTTGGTTGTTAAATGAATTTAATAAAGACTTAATAATTTTATCTGGGGCAACTTCTGGCGATATTGGGCAACTTATACTGCAGCAAAAAATAGAGCAGGCTGAAGAATCTCTAAATCAGTGGAAAAATTCTTTTGGAGATCGATTTTATATTGAGTTGCAACGGAATGGGGACGGTGAATTTAGAGCGCGACAAGAGCAATATATAAAACAAGTCCTTCATTTTGCCGTGGATAATCGGATACCAGTTGTAGCCACCCATCCCATTCAATTTATGAAAGAAGATGATTTTAGAGCACACGAATCAAAATCTTGTATAGCTGAGGGTTTTGTTTTGGGAGATAGAAGAAGGCCAAAATCATTTACTTCTGACCAATACTGTAAAGACGAAGTTGAGATGACTGAATTATTTTCAGATATACCATCAGCATTACAAAATTCAGTTTCTATTGCCTATCGATGTAATTTTAGCTTTAAATTGGGTGAGAATTATTTGCCAAATTTTCCAATACCAACAAATACAACCATTGATGAGTACTTATTAAATGAAGCACAAAGTGGGTTGAAAAAAAGACTGAAAGTTCTTTTTTTAGACGAAGCCATCCAGAAACAAAAAAAAATTGAGTATGAAAAACGTTTAAATTTTGAAGTGGGCGTAATAAATCAAATGGGTTATGCCGGATATTTTTTAATTGTTGCCGATTTCATTAATTGGTCTAGAAAAAATCAAATTCCAGTGGGGCCTGGAAGAGGTTCTGGCGCTGGTTCGGTTGTAGCATATAGCTTGGGTATTACTGATCTTGATCCTATAGAGTACAACCTTCTTTTTGAAAGATTTCTCAACCCAGATCGAGTCTCTATGCCTGATTTTGATATCGATTTTTGTATGGAAGGTAGGGATAAAGTTATTGGTTATGTTAAACAAAAGTATGGGTCTAATTCAGTTTCACAAATAGCTACTTTCGGTACAATGGCAGCAAGAGCCGCAATTGGAGATGTTGGAAGAGTACTTCAGCTATCATTTCCTTTTATTCAAGAAATTGCAAAATTGATACCAAATGAAATAGGGATTACCCTGAAGGAAGCAATAGAACAAGAACCAAGAATTAAAGAAAGAATCGCGAAAGAGGAAGAGGTTAAGGAGTTATTTGATTTAGCTATGCGACTTGAAGGATTAGTTCGAAATGTCAGCATGCATGCCGGAGGTGTTTTAATTGCGCCTACCGAGATATCTTCTTTTTCGCCTATTTACTGTCAGCCTGGCGGAGAGGGGGTAATTAGTCAGTTTGATAAGTACGATGTTGAATCTGTCGGATTAGTAAAATTTGATTTCTTAGGATTACGAACTTTAACTATTATTAATATGGCGTTAAAAAATGCAAACCATATTCTTAAGAATAACAATCTTACTCCTCTTGATTTAGATGAAATTCCCATTAATGATAAAGCTACATTTGACCTTCTAAAAAATTCAAATACCACAGCCGTCTTTCAATTAGAATCAAGCGGTATGAAGGATATGTTAAAGCAAGCCAAACCAGATTGTTTTGAGGATATTATTGCATTAGTCGCTTTATATAGACCTGGCCCTATGGATTTAATTCCAGAATTTTGCCGCAGAAAGCTTGGTCAACAAAAAGTAACCTACCCTCATCCGTCAACAGAATCTATTTTAAAAGAAACATATGGGATTGCTGTATATCAAGAACAAGTAATGCAAATTGCGCAAGCGGTAGCAGGCTATAGCTTAGGTAGTGCAGATATTTTAAGGCGAGCTATGGGCAAAAAAGATCAAGTAGAAATGGATGCCCAACGTGAAGGGTTTGTAAGTGGAGCAATAAAAAATAATTTAAACAAAAATCAAGCTAACGAGTTGTTTAATTTATTGGAAAAATTTGCTGGTTATGGCTTTAATAAATCTCATGCTGCAGCTTATGCAAAAATAGCTTATCAAACAGCATATCTAAAAGCCCATCATACGTCTTCTTTTTTAGCAGCTTCAATGTCGGCAGATATGAATAACACAGATAATACCCATCTTTTATTTGATGATTGTAAGATTAATAATGTGGAATTATTGCCACCAGATGTTAATGAAAGTGTGTATAAATTTGTTCCACTAAATAATAATCAAATCCTCTATGGACTTGGGGCAATTAAAGGCACAGGAGATTCATCAATTGATCTTATCCTGGAGGAGCGAGAAAATAATGGACATTTTAAGTCTCTCTTTGATTTCACCTTAAGGCTTGATCTTACTAAAGTGAATCGACGCGTGGTCGAATCATTAGTGCGTGCAGGGGCATTTGATAAAATTGAAGTCAATAGAGCTTCTTTACTAGCAAGTGTTAGTTTTAGCTATTAAAATGGAGAACAAAGTAAAAATGAGGCTGGGCAAGAAGGATTATTTGGTGGCTCTGATATTGAAGAAATACAATTAGTTGAAATGAATTTATGGGAAGAAAAAAATCAGCTATTAGAAGAAAAAGCAGCGTTAGGATTTTATTTTAGTGGACATCTCTTTTCTTATTATAAAAAAATAATTAAAAGCTTTATCTCGACTAAGTTAGTTGATCTTAAGCCTCGACAAGAGAGTTATTTGATTGCGGGGATTGTCTCATCAGTTAAATATAGGCAGTCATCGAGAGGTAAAATTGCAATTATTACGATAGATGATGGAGAGGGCAGAATTGATGCTGTTTTGGGAAATAATTTACTAACCCAGTCGTATAACTTAATAAAAGATGACGAATTAATAATTATTGAAGGTCGAGTGAGTCTGGACGATTATAGTGGGAGTAATCGTTTAAGCGCTCTTAAGGTTTATGATTTAATGACATTTCAAAGTTTAAAAGCAAGTTTATTAAAAATATCGTTAAATGATCAAGCGGATGGATTTAAACTTAAAGAGCTACTTAAACCTTTTTGTGAGTTAGACACCACTCATAAAAAATGTAAAGTTAAAATTGATTACAAAAACAATGAAGGCCGGGTTGAATTAATTTTAGGTTCTGATTGGGATGTTTCTCTTCATGAGGATTTAATTATAGGACTTTCAGAATCCTTTAATGATGATAATGTAAAAATCCTTTATAATTAACTCCCGAGTTTTAAGTCAAAAAATATGAAGTCAACTTATCTGGAATTTGAAAAATCTATTGAAAGTTTAGAAACTAAGATCATTAGTCTTAGAAGGGCAAATGACGAGCATCCATCATTAGATATAACAAGAGAGCTTAAACAGCTAGAAGAGAAGTCTGAAAAATCTTTGCATCAAATTTATGATAATTTGACGGCATGGCAAATTTCTCAAGTAGCAAGGCATCCTAATAGGCCTTATACACTCGACTACATTTCTAACTTATTTACTAATTTTTATGAGTTACATGGCGATCGTGCTTATTCTGATGACCCAGCAATAGTTGGAGGCTTGGCAAATTTTGAGGGCCAATCAGTTATGGTAATCGGCCATCAAAAAGGAAGAGATACAAAAGAAAGGCAATACAGAAATTTTGGTATGCCACGCCCAGAAGGCTATCGAAAAGCCCTTAGACTTTTTAAGCTCGCAGAAAAGTTTTCTATTCCAATCATTACATTTATTGACACTCCAGGAGCATACCCAGGCATTGGTGCAGAAGAGCGCGGTCAATCAGAAGCAATTGCAAGAAACTTATATGTTATGTCCGAACTAAAAACTCCAATTATTGGATTTGTGATTGGAGAAGGTGGATCTGGTGGGGCTTTAGCTTTAGGCGTTGTTGATTCTTTATCGATGCTCCAATATTCAACTTACTCAGTTATTTCTCCTGAAGGTTGTGCTTCTATTCTCTGGAAAAAAGCAGAGGCAGCTGAAGTTGCTGCCGAGACTTTAGGTATTACTGCAAATGACTTAAAAAAACTTGGCTTAACTGATAATATTATTCAAGAACCTTTAGGCGGCGCCCACCGAGATTTCAAAACAACTATGAATAATGTCAAATATTCTATAAAAAAAGAGCTAAATAAATTTAAAGAAGAACCGATTGATTTACTTCTTAATAATAGATACATCCGACTTATGAACTTTGGGCAGACTAAAGAGAGTGAAAAATAAATCTGAAGTAATTCAATCTGAGATTATTAATTCATTTAAAGCTTGCATTAATGAGCCACATAAAAAGTCATATAATATAGGTGTAGCCTTCAGTGGGGGTGTTGACTCTTTGGTACTTCTCCACGCATTGAGTCAGGTTAAAACTAAGTTAAAGTTAAAATTAAATGCAATTCATATTCATCACGGCTTAAGTAAAAATGCTGATAATTGGCTAGACTTTTGTACTAAAGAATGTAAAAAATTAAGTATTTCACTTAGTTCAGAAAAGGTGAATATAAAGCCTAATTTAGCTATGGGAGTTGAAGGCGCTGCAAGAAAAAGTAGATATCAAGCATTAGAAATACATAAAAAAGAAATTATAGCCCTTGGACATCACCAGAATGACCAAGCTGAGACTCTATTACTCCAGCTTTTTAGGGGGAGTGGCTTAAATGGTTTAGCTGCTATGCCAATCTTTGATCAAGAAAGAGGTATTTGGAGACCTTTGCTAGGAGTTAGTAGAGAAATAATTGAAGGCTACGCAAAAGAAAATAATTTAAATTTTATAGAAGATGAAAGTAATAACAATTTACAGTTCGATAGAAATTTCTTAAGAAAAGAAATTTTACCCCTAATCAAGTCTAGATACCCAGACATAATAAATACAATTAGTAGATCTTCTGAAAATATTGCTGAAGGTTTAATTCTTCATAAAGCAATTGCTAAAGAAGATGCAAACCTTTATTTTTCAGAAAATAAAGAGCACCTATCATTATCTATGATAAAAGAATTGGACAAAGAAAGAGTTATTAATCTTATTCGTTGGTGGCTTGATGTTAATAAACAAATGATGCCAACAAAAAAAACCATGAATGAATTGTATAAACAAATCAAAATTGTCAAAAAAGACTCTCAAATTAATATTCATATTTCATCAGAAACATCAGTTAGGGCATACAATGATTTTTTATGGCTAGTTAAAATTACAAAAGATAAACAAAGTTATGATTTAATTTGGAAGGGTGAGGAGATATTGGAGCTGCCTGGGTCTAGTAAGTTATTATTTAAGCCTAGTTTAGGACAAGGCATTTCTTTAGAAAAGGTTGGATCTTCAATCTTAAGGATTCAAAACCGAAAGGGTGGTGAGCGATTTAAACCAAAAAGAAACCAGCCAACTAGAACTTTAAAATATTTATTGCAGAAAGTGAACATGCCTCCATGGGAAAGAGCAATCTTGCCAATCATCTACTCTGAAGATATGTTGGTCGCAGTACCTAATTACGGAGTTCATCATGAGTTTGTTGTAGACGAAAATAAAATTGGCCTAACTATAGAATGGGTAAATAATGAGTTTAAAATCTAAATTACCTATTTATATATATAAAAAATATCTAAATTACCTATTTATATATATAAAAAATTTATGTACAATAATTTTTGTATTTTTAAAATAAAAGTTATTTAAATGAAGTTTTTAGTATACATATTGAGCTTATTTTTTACTGCAAGTTTACTTTTTGCAGAGGAGCAACTTACTCTCGACTCAATTGATATTTATTCCTCGACGCCACTTCCCTCTATTGGACTTCCAAAGAGCATGGTGCCTGCAAATATTCAAACTATAAAATCAAGTGATTTAGATAAGCAGTCGGGCGCTACTATTGCTGATTATATGGTTAATAATCTTCAAGGGGTAACAGTTAATGAGGTTGGTGGAAACCCTTTTCAGTTAGAACTCAATTTTCGTGGATACAATGCCACACCAATTTCAGGAAACCCACAAGGACTATCAGTTTATATCGATGGGATTAGAGCTAATCAACCCTTTAGTAATACTGTTTTATGGGACTTAATACCAAATTTTGCTATTAATGACATGCAGGTAATTGCTGGATCTAATCCTGTTTATGGCCTTAATACTCTTGGCGGATCAATGTCGATGCAAACAAAAAGCGGTCAAAATTTTAAACAAAAAAATGTAGATGTAACTGCTGGTTCATGGGCAAGAAACAGTCAGGTTGTCGAAGCTGGAGGTGTTTTTGGAAATAGCAATGTAGATTATTATGTTGGCTACGAGCATTTTACTGAAAATGGCTGGAGAAAATTTTCACCTTCGCATGTAAATCAACTTTTTGGAAAATTAGGAGTTGAGTCTGAAATGACTCGATATGAAGTTACTTATACAGGGGCTCAGAATATATTAATTGGTAATGGATTAACTCCTAAAGATCTCCTTGGGGCTGAGCGCGATGGCATTCATACTTTAGAAGATGAAACTCAAAATGAATATAGTCAAGTAGCTGTAAATATGTCACATTTTTTTGATGAAGAGACAATGATGGCGGGAAATATCTATTATAAGAGATCTGATAGAGCAACATTTAATGGAGATTTAAACGATGAGTTCTGTGATGGAGATGCTTATGATGAGGACGAATGTACTGCTGCACAATTAGCCCTGTCTAAATCTGATGCTGAAAATTTAAATCAAGGTGTCATAAATAGGACAAATACATTACAAGATGCATTCGGTTTAAATCTACAAACAACTTTAGACCAGGATTGGCGCGGTCGACGTAATCAACTAGTTGCTGGATTTTCAGCGGAATATTCACAAATTAAGTTCAAGCAGAGTGAGCAAGAGCATCTACATTTAGCATTAAGTGGACATATTGGTGGAACAGCAGATGATATTGAAGAGTCAACTGGCTTAACAGGGAAGACAAAGACTTATGGTGCATTTGTAACAAATACGCATTCTTTAAATGATAAACTTAATATTAATACAGCTATTCGCTATAACCATGTTCAAGTTGATAATCGAGACACATTTAATGCTCCCGGTTCGGGCGCAAGTTTGACAGGTAAACATCATTTTGAGCGCTTTAACCCATCTTTAGGATTAACTTATCAGCCGAATAAAATTCTAACAGCCTATACTTCTTATAGTGAATCAAGTAGGGCACCAACCAGCATTGAATTAGGCTGTGCTAATCCAGCACAACCCTGTAATCTTCCTACACAGATGGCAGATGATCCGCCTCTTCATCAAGTCGTTGCAAAAACTATAGAAGGCGGAGTGAGTGGAAAAGTCACAAAAGATACTAGCTGGAATATGTCTGTTTACCACGCCACTAATCATGACGATATTATGTTCGTGTATGCTAACGCATCTAATGGGCTTGGGTACTTTACCAATGTTGCAGAAACAACACGTAAAGGGATAGATGTTGGCGTTAAAACAAAATTCGACAAGCTTAATTTAAATATTAATTATGGATATGTGATGGCACAATACGGAACTAATTTTACATTAGTTAGCGAAGTTAATAGCTCTAATACTAGCGATGTAATTCAAGTGAGTGATGGCGACTATCTCCCAAACATACCAAAGCATCATTTAAAAATTAGAGCAGATTATGAAATTAAACCTCAGTGGAATTTGGGTGCAACTTTGACCGGCTTTACATCTTCATACATGATGGGTAACGAAAATCAGCAGCATGATTCTAGCGGAGGATTGCAAGGTGAGCTTCCTGGTTATGTGGTTGTAAATCTTGATTCTCAATATAATTTCCATAAAGGTTGGGATTTTAATGCTAAATTTATAAATATTTTTGATCAAGAATATGAAACTGGTGGGCGATTAGCAGAAACCCGAGTTCAAACGGATAGAACACATGGTGACGATAGGAATGTTGCTTCTGTAATTCCCGGTGCACCTCGTGCTGGATGGATAGGCATCAGCAAATCATTTTAATGAAATATAAAATATTAGGTCATTGGGTTTCAATTTTAGCAATACTTTTTGTATCGCTAATGCCTCTAATTTCTCAAGCCTTTGAAAAAGACCAGTCAAATAATTATCAAGTTGTATGTTCTTCTAATGGATTAAAAATAATTGAACAAAATGAAGGTAACTCAACTAATAACGAAGTTAAGCTAAATATAAATCATTGCAGTTACTGTGCATCTATAATTGATGATAAAGTTTTATCATCTAAGGCAGATAAATTTCAAACATCTCTGGCCTCCTTCAGCGGCAATATAGCCAAATCCTTTTTAATATCTAATAAGCAGAATATTCTTGAGAATATTCATTCTCAAGCCCCACCATCAATCTAGATAGTTAGTCATTACTATCTACTTAAGCAATTAAGTAGCTATTTTTATACTAATAACTGGATTAAATAATAATGAAGACCATCAATACTTATATTAAAAATATAAGCGCCTCAGCGCTTATAGCGATTTCATTTGCAACTCAAGCAGAAGAGGAAATTAATATATTACCAATCGATGTGACTGGGAAAGCTATGAATGAACAAAATTATATTTCAGGCAAAGATTTGACTGACAAGCTGATTAGGTTTAATTCAATAAAATCTAATAATAGCGGTTCCCTTCTTGATTATTTTACTGGAGTCAATAGTGCAACGAATGGCGGAGGTTCAAGTATGCCTGTAATTCGTGGTTTAGCCGATGACCGTATCAAAATAAAAGTAGATGGCATGGATCTTATAGCTGCTTGTGCAAATCATATGAATTCACCATTATCTTCAATTGATAGCTCAAATATAGAAGAGATAAAAGTATTTGCAGGCTTAACACCTGTCAGTATGGGTGGTGATAGCATAGGGGGATCAATTTTAATTAACTCTGCTCAACCAGAATATGCAAAAAATGGTGAGAGGTTGGTAAGGAATAAATTATCTACATTCTATAGATCAAATAATAAATCAAAGAGTTTAAATATTAATAGCATTATTGCATCGGAAGATTTGTCACTTAATTACAACGGAAGTTATATTTATGCTGATAACTTTAAGGCAGGAAAACCTTTTAAAGAATCTGGCAACGCAGCACTAGATAGAGAATATATTAGAGGTGATGAAGTAGGATCTTCAGCATTCAAAGATAGCAATCATATGCTTACCTTAGGAGCTCGTAAAGATGACCAATTATTTAATGTGAAAATTGGCTACCAAAATACACCGGATCAGGGCTTTTCTAACCAACGAATGGATTCAACAAAAAATGAAGTTATTAAATTTAATATGGCATATGAAAATAATTACAATTGGGGAAAGGTGGAAGCTAGGGTTTTTAATGAAAAAACTCAACATTCTCACAACTTTGGACAAGATAAAAAATTAGCTTATTCAATGAATGTTGAGGGGATGCCTATGAATGCTCAAGGGCATAATCTAGGTTTTAATATTAAGGCAGATATTTTACTCTCCGAAAAAGACTTAATTACAATAGGGTCTGAATTTCAAAGGTACCGGTTAGATGATTGGTGGACTTCGTCTGGCACAGGACCAATGTCTCCTAATACATTTCAAAATATAAACAATGGTGAGCGAGACAGATTAGATTTTTATGCGGAATGGATGAAGGTGTGGGGGCCTAATTTTAATTCCTCAGTTGGAATAAGGTATGGTCAAGTCAGGAGTGATTCTGGAACTGTTCATGGATACAATGATAATAACTCAACTGGAGCAACCACCCATAATCAACAAAATAATTCAATAGCATTCAATAGCTCAAAACGATCAAAAAATGATCATAATATTGACGTATCTTTCCTAGGGGAATACATCGCCAGTAAGGAGCAAAGTTATGAGATGGGCTATGCCATAAAAACAAGAAGCCCAAATTTGTATGAAAGATATACCTGGTCAACTTGGATGATGGCGGCAAATATGAATAACACGTATGGCGATGGAAATGGATATGTTGGTAATGTAAATTTAAAGCCAGAAACTGCTCATACAGTAAGCGCTTCATCTGGTTGGTATGATTTGGAAAAAAAATATTGGTCATTTAAAGCTACACCATATTTTACTTATGTTGATGATTATATTGATGCAGTTTCCTGCAGTGAAGTTGGAAAATCATGCATGCCAAGAAGTGACGGATTTTCAACGCTTAGTTTAGATAACCAAGCTGCAAGAATCTATGGTTTTGACCTTTCTGGCTACAAGTTATTAACAAGCTTTAAAGGTTATGGAGATATTATCGCAAAGGGTTCATTTAGTTACAGTAGGGGTAAGAATACTGATGCCAATGATAGCCTCTACAGGGTAATGCCAGCTAATACCAAGTTAGCAGTAGAGCAAAAATTTGGTAACTGGAGTAATCGATTAGAAGCTAGTTTAGTAAAAAATAAAACAAATTTATCTAAAATAAGAAATGAATCAGAAACTCCAGGATATGGGTTGATAAATGTATTTTCAACATATAACTACAAAGATGCTGAATTAAGCTTCGGTATAACTAACCTGTTTGATAAATATTATATTGATCCTTTAGGTGGAAGCTATGTTGGACAAGGAGCAACAATGATGACTGGTGTAACAAATACTCAGGGAGTTCCTGGTATGGGACGATCATTTAATTTAGGACTAACTATTGATTTGTAATAACTAACAATTAGATCATTATGTATTGCTATAATACAAACACATAATATGAGATTCTAATATGCAAATTGGTACTCCATTAAGCACTTCTGCCACTCGAATAATGCTTCTGGGAAGTGGCGAGCTTGGAAAGGAAGTAATTATTTCGCTTCAAAGATTAGGGGTCGAAGTGATTGCTGTAGATCGTTATAAGAATGCCCCTGGACAACAAGTTGCTCATCGAGCATACACCATTGATATGACTAATGCAGAGGCCTTAGAGTCTTTAATCGATCTAGAAAAGCCACATTATATAGTTCCAGAAATTGAAGCAATTAACACAGAGTTTTTGGCTAGAATACAGAAAAAAAATAATTTAATTATAGTTCCTAGCATTAAAGCGGTTCAACTTACAATGAATAGAGAAGGAATTAGGAAATTAGCTTCAGAAACGTTAGGCATACCAACTTCACCTTTCGCATTTGCTAAAAGTCTTCCTGAGCTTAAATCTGCTATAGATTCAAAAATAGGGTTTCCTTGTTTTATAAAGCCAACCATGTCTTCTTCAGGTAAGGGCCAATCACGAATAATGAAGCCAAGCGAGATAACAAAAGCCTGGGAGTATGCAGCTAAATCTGGTCGCGTTGATCAAGGAGTGGTTATTGTTGAAGGGCAAGTTGATTTTGATTATGAAATTACTTTGCTTACCGTGAGAGCAAAAAATAAAGATGGAGAGATTTCAACACATTTTTGTGAGCCAATTGGTCATAAACAAGAAAATGGTGACTATATAGAAAGTTGGCAACCACAAGTTATGACAGTAAAAGCTTTAACTAGATCGCAAGATATAGCGAAAAAAGTTACAGACGCCTTAGGGGGGTTAGGAATGTTTGGTGTTGAATTATTTGTTAAGAAAGATGAGGTATGGTTTTCAGAAGTTAGCCCTAGACCTCATGATACTGGTATGGTGACGATGGCAACTCAAACCCAATCTGAATTCGAGCTTCATGCAAAAGCAATTCTAGGCTTGCCAGTAAATGTGTCTTTATTGAA
>Ga0209192_10001590_pt1 | contig 17763 bp, 19 predicted proteins | sample ArcticOcean_MG_C_11_FD_187433 | JGI IMG/M metagenome (GOLD analysis project Ga0209192, IMG submission 187433) | Marine microbial communities from western Arctic Ocean - ArcticOcean_MG_CB2_154 (SPAdes) (version 2) | ecosystem: Environmental > Aquatic > Marine > Oceanic | place: Arctic Ocean... | reverse complement strand
ACCTATGTCAAATGGAATATGATATTCAGCACCGTCGTTTCTTTCAAACTGTATATTGCCTTGATCGGTTGCTTCAACATAATAGACACCACTGAGTACACTACCTATATGATTGTGTAAGTGGTTGTAGCTGGCTGGTGGATTGATGTTTATCCAAATGTTATATATTTCACATTCTTTTAAACCAACTTGCTGGGCGCAAGTTTTCATTTCTTCGTTAAGTAACTTAACTAGTTTGTCAATCTGTTCGCATTCATTTGGTTTAATATCGCTACTTTGCCAGCCACCATAATTACTAATAACTCTGCCCTTGTCCACTTGCTTACGTTGGTAAGCAAACTTCTTAAGTTCATCGTTATCAGCAACATGTATGATAGAGCTCCATATTACACTCGGAAACCATAATTCCGTATGCATGGCCATACTCTATCTCCTTCTTTGTGGCTTGCCTGATGGCATATGGCCATCTAACTCCATTGTGCGTTGCTTCTTGAGCCAACGTTGTCTTCCAGCAGCTTTTGCCTTTGCACGTTTTTCACTAGGCTTAGTATACTCTTGCCTATCACGTACTTCTTGTATGATCCCGGCTTCCATAACTTTTTTCTTAAAAATTCTTAAAGCCTTTGTAAAATCGCCATTACGTACTTCAACGGTTAAGCCGTTTCCTGTAGCGGGTCCTTCTTTCTTTCTATAGTCTTTTCTCAAACTGTCCTCCAATTGATTCAGTTAAGTAATCTAAATTATATAATCTATTCTTAGATAATACATTATACATGTTTTCACCACTACTTGTCAACCAAAAAGTTTTGTTTTTGGCAATAAAGAATGATGCAAAGTCTCTTACCCTAGGTTGACAGTTGTCAATATCTAGAATAACATATTCTGCGGCGTGAAATGTGTCCAACAGCCATTCTGGCTCGTGATTGGGTTCTTCTTGTTCGTACAAGTAAACTACAAACGGAATGTCGTATTGCTGAACAAAGTCGTTAAACTGTTCTTTGACAACTTCGCTTGGATAGATTAACAGAAAGCTATGTTCGCTAGTGTAAAATTTATCTGGAGGTGTAACTAATGTTATGTCACTCATCTTTTGGCCTAATTGTCTTCCATTTTGATTGCACAGAATTTTGTTCTTCGTTCTGTATATATCCTGTTGACTCAGGCGTCTTTGTTTGTTGTGGTTCTGCTGTAGCTAGTTTAACCTGTTTATTATCTTCTTTGATTATAAACTTAGTTGGAGTGTAGTGGTCTTCCCACGGTAGTGTATCTATCTTACCTTCTAGATATAAGTTCTTATACATCTTTAAAGTTAGCGATGGATTCTCATCCTTCCACGATTGTTTAGCACTTTCCCACTCAACTGTCTCTTGCTCTTCGAGTTTCTTTTTACGTTCTTCAACTACTTCCGGAGCAATAACTTCTGGTACAGCTTCTGGTACAGGCATACGATGTTCGTATGGTGATGAGTCAACTGGATTATTTGATATTACATCAGCTCTCATTTGTTCGTAGTGTTTCCACTCTTGTATTTTCTTTTCGTCAAGGTTAGTATTTCTACGCCATTGGAATGTGTACTGTGCCGCAATTAGTAATAGTACAGCAAGTGGATCAAACACAAAGATAATAACAATTATTACCCAACGTACAGCTTCTTCTAACATATTACGGTCTGCAACTTCTCCATATACAAACTCTGCAATATATTTAATTGGACCAACTTCAGCTTCTAGTTTTCTATACTCTTGTTCTAGTCCAAACTTTGTTTGTGTAAGCTCGTCAATTTCTGCATTAGCAGACTTTACTCTAGCAAACTGTTCGTCAATTAATGCATCAATGTTTGGCGCACCTGTACCTAACTTTTCACGTAGTCTGTTTATTAGTGTATTTGATTGCGTAATGTTATCGTCAGCAACACTTCTTAGTCTTGCTATTTCTTTACGTGCCGCTATAACTGTCGGCGAATTAGCAGACTCCTGTAGCCTAGTTAACCACTTAGCACGGTCTTGTTGTCTTGTTTCTTTCCAGTCACCGATTTTTTCTGCTGTCTTTTTACCAAACACACCATCAGCACTTGCGCCTATCATTTGTTGTGCTTTTTTAACTTCGCCATTGTCTACATAGCCTTGTAAGATTGCTAGGTCGTTATCAATCTTGTCTAGCTCTGTTTGAAATAATTTTGTAACGCCAGCAATAATAACATTCTGCTCATTAATAGCAGGCTGAACACGTTCGTATGCTGACTCAATACGTAGTTGTTCTTTGTCTATTTGTTCTTGTAATTGTATATCGTTAGTAAACGTACTTGATTCTAATTCTCTTATTTTATTTTCAGACCGAGCAACTACACTTAGTTGTCTATCAATTTCGCTTGTAATGCGTTCTACTTGTGCAACACTTTCTTCGCCTGCACTAGTTTGTTCGATATGCGCCTTAGACAAGAAGCCGAATATACCCATGCTAGTAATAAGCATTAGAACAAACACAGCAACGCTTAGATAGCTTCTAAGCCACCATGCAGCTTGCTTCCAGTACTTGTGCAACCATACAGCAGTGACCAGCTTGCCTACTTCTAGTACGCCACCCATGATCATAATTGGTACAGCAGCTGCAGCAAAAATGGCAACTAGGCCTGCTACAGAATAATAAATTGCCACCGCCGATATACTAAGGGCAGTGAGTAAAGTTAGAATACCTAACCACATTGGCTCTCTCCTGAAATGCTTATTGTGTATTTATCGGTATTTTCGCTCATAATTATGTGTTATGTTTACCTAACAACAAATCTCCACCCGTTATGACCAACGTCTTGACATGCTGTTTCTTCAAAATTGCGTGTCTTTCCTTTAACTGTAACTGTACTGTAAATTACTTTACAAAAACCACTACTTTGTGGATATCCATGTACAGCCTTCACACTACCTTTTGCGGTGTGTTCATACCAATTGTATACAGTTCCATACTCACTTTCTAGTGCGGCGTGTACGGCGCTGTTTTGTTTATTCTTTTGTTCTTTTGTTAAACGAAACCACTGATACTTACTGAGGTTATAAACTGTGCTAACAACTCCGCCATTGGCGTAATTTATTTCTGCACTTCGTGTAACACTAGCACTCTGTTGATAAGGTGTAGTAGAGGAGCAAGCCCCTAAACTACCTAACAGTACCGTTAATGTTAAGAATTTCCCAACTACCGTCAAGTTTCTCACAACGCACTCCTCTCACATCTTTTAATTTACCCCATTGGGATTCAGTATACCAAAATTCTTCACACCCTACATCAATACCAGCTCTCGCTACAAACATTTGCTGTCCTGGACGATCAGTACACTCTAGTACTGTGTTGCTGTTTACTGTTGTACCTTGATCTAATTCAATAGTTTGATCAGTGTAACAGTACGATGCTTCATAATTGTAGTTGGGTGTTGAACACCCTGCACTACTAATTACTATTAGAGCTAGTAGTAGATACTTGACCATTGTCAGCCTCAGCAATTAAGTTATTGAAAGTTTCAAGTGGCATCTTAATACGTACATATGTGTGTACGTTGCCTGTGCTTGCAAGTTCGTAAGATTTCCTTTTAACTTCTAGGTGTTCTCTAATAACTGTATTTTGTACTGAATGTTCTACAAATGTACGTGTAGTACGTTTATCATTCTTAATGTCTACAGTTGTTGAACTGTTAACTGTTCCGTTGATACGCTCTGCGAAACCTTTGACAGCAAACGCATATGCTTGTGCTTCACTTGCTTGTTCAAACTTACTCTCGCCCATGCCACATGCATAAGCATACTTGTCCTTCCAGAACAAGAAACCTTCTGATCCAATTTGTTCGCAATCTGCGTACCATTTTGGATTTGCTTTTGTATCTCTAATGTCAGTCGTTGTCATCGACGAACATGCTCCCAATGTCATTAGTACACCTACGAGCGTTGCTTTTTTAATAATGCCTGTCATGTTGTAGCCTCCGTTAGTTTAGCCTTTAAGTTCATATTATAGTAATACTATACAGCCATAATAGTCGTATGTCAACTATTTTGGTAAACCTTTATTGCCACCTATAAAATATGTGTGAGCCTATTCGACCAACTTGGTCAAGTGTAGGTGCCCACCTAGGTGAAACGTATGTTGCGTGATAGTGAGTTGCGCCTTCAGTAATGCCTCGATACATACCAATGTATACCATTTTCTCAGCAATATCTTGTGATTGTCTCCAAGCCTCAATATCGTGTGTAGTGTCATCTTTTCCATCACACCACCAGCTGAACTGGCACTTGTTACGGATTGGATTGTACTGTCTTTGGTCTGGCGCAAGGGTTGAGTCTTGTTTAGTTTTCCAACTTTCCTTAACTGCACCTTGCTTAACTACTTCACAAATAGTATTTGGATATCTAATATCTTTAACACGGTTAAGCACTACATCAGCAACAGCAAATTGGCCTGCTAGATTATCTGCCCTTGCTTCGTGGTAGATATTAATAGCCATACAGTATACTTCGGGATCGTCCTTTTCACTGTATAACTCACCTTCAATTGGATTTTGGAATGTTGATGATTGCGCTATAGCTGAAAATAATGCTAAGCCTGAAAAAATAATAACTCCGGTTACTTTGTTAAACATACTACTTACCTCCGCATCTGGCTGATTTCTTCAGCTTGTTTTGTTCCTCTCATTACGGGAACAGCATTTGATTTATGCATTGTAGCAATACCTACAATTAAATTGCCTGTGTACTTTGGATGTTCTTTTTTAGTACCACCGCTTCCATTCTTATTGAATGTGCCGTCTTTGATTGCTTCTTCCATTGCTGACGGGATTCTAGGTTCTTCTCTACGCCAGCTGGTGTCTGGTACATAAGCGCCAGCTTCTCTTTTGGGTGCTTTATACTCGCCTCGTACATATGCAATGTAATTATTGACAGTATCGTATTGGAGTGAGTGGTTACCTGCTCGGCGCATAGATTTATTGTGCTTGCGCCAATCTACAGTGTAACGCTCTATATCTTTTTGGGTTAAGGGTTTTTTCTTACGTTTGGTTGTACTAATTGTACTCAAACCCCTCGCTAAATGCATTGTCATTGTGCCTACCTTGTGCCTTTATTATAAAACTATTATAACACTCGATAGACATAATGTCAATCTATTTTGGTTAAGCTACTTCTTTTTTGGTAAAGTAACCGCGCCTTCTTTAAGTAATCTTTCACGATTAACTAGATGTGCCGCATCAACGTCATCTTTTGATCCGCCAAAGTATGCTACAGCATGTCCTTCTTTAATAAGAACTTCTGTTACTTTGCGGTCATCTTCTAGAATAAAGTCACCTAGTATACGTCCAAACTTGCCTTTCATGTCTTCGCCCTTCTTAGACACCTGAGTCTTTAGAATAGCTCCATTCTTTAATAATTCTTTTAGCTTGGCTTTAGATGCTAATCCAAATGCTTTTTCTACCTTATCTCTTGTACGTGATTCAGGAGTATCGATGCCCATAATTCTAACACGCTCTTTTCTCAGCCACACGCCAAAGCCTAGATCGATATCTACATCTACTGTATCACCGTCTACTACTCTTACTACTTTACATTTATATTCGTACATATTGTTGCCCTCTTAACTTAGTTTCTTTTTAATCCACATATAAATTGCATACACTACTAATAGGTATGCCGTGGCTATTGTAATATCTACAATATGTTCTCGCATATTGTAGATAAATTCTATACCTGCCTGTACATCGCCCATACCGGCAGCATCATCTTCTATTGTAATGTTTTTAACTACTCCAGCGTCAGTAAACTCTACACCAACTCTGTCTGTTTCGGCGAAGCATTCAGTAATGCAACCATCTTCGGATGACTCTACTGTTTGGTTAATATCTATTTCCGCCATTGCATTGCCCTTCACTGTTATATACTAAGTTTATTTAGTCATAAAAAAAGGCCGCACAAGGCGACCTTCAAGTTGTTATATAATTAAATTAGAAGTTAAAACTAAGGTTGATTCCTGGAGTTACTTCTGCTGCATCAAAGTTGTAGTTAGCATCTGCTTTTAACGTCATTCCGTTTACATCAGTTGCCCATTTAATACCAGCGTTTTCAGAGATATCATTTTCGTCACCGTTAAGATATGCTGTAAAACCTTTTGCACTTACGTCTGCTTCAAACGCTAGTACTTCTGCTGCATATGTAGTTGTTCCGCCTACTGTACTTGTACCAAAGCCTGCTTGTGCTCGCCCTGCCCAAATGTACGTTTCTGAAGTTGTATTGTAGTCAACAGCGCCTGTTACTTCCATAACTGAAACGTTTGCTGTGTATGATGCTTGTACGTTTGCTACGTCTGAAACATCTGTAGTTACATCTGTTAAACCTACAGCTACGCTGGCACCCATTGCAGATAACTGTAATGATTCAGTCATTGCAAAGTTTGGATCACTCAGTGCATCAAATCCTGTGGTTGCAACAGCTTCTGGCATGATGCCGCCTTGTTCACCGTACGACATTGTTACACCCTTTAGTGTTGTACCAATATAATATTCGTCAAGTGCAAATGTTGCTCCGTCTACTGATTTAACGTTTAGTCCAGCAAAGGCACCTTCTGTACCTGAATCAAAAGCAAGACCTAATGTTGAAGTTGCTTCGTACTTGTTTGTTGTTTTGTTCTCAGTGATATCTATTTCAACTGATCCCTTTACGTCAGCGATTGCTGATGTTGCGGCCATTGTGGCGGCGATTGTAATTGCGAGAATACGCATGATGATAGTTCCTTCTATGTTGTATGTGTTGAGCGCGGGGTGAAGTGTTTATGGCTCACATATTAATTATCTTATTTTGCAACGAAAGTGTTTAATAAGACTTCTATAAAAAAAGAGTGTTACATTGCTGCAACACTCTTTCCTGCTATTTTTGGTAACAAAGTATAACTACTTCGTAGAAGCCCTTAGGCTGCTAATTGTATATTTGCGTTTGCAATTATAAAGTTTGTTCGCGTTAACCCAGCTTACATCGGGGCAACTCCACTTTCCTATTAAACACCAGTCGATCCTATTTCGACCCCATCAAAAATACATTCCCAGTTTATCAGATCTGTTGCTTAGTGTTATACACATAGCAGAATGTACTTTTGGTGGAGTCGCCGGGTACCGCCCCCGGGTCCTGTATGTCGTTTGAATTGCTTCAACGTTACAATACTATTTATACACTAGTATTAGGTGTTTGTCAACCTTTAAGAGTAAAAGATTCTCCACAACCGCATTGTGCATCTTCCCAAGGATTTTTAAACTGAAACCCTTCGTTAAGTCCTTCTTTAACATAATCTAGATGAGTTCCATCTATCATTACTAGTGACTTTTTATCAACAATAATCTTAATCCCGTTAGAGTCAAACACAGTGTCGTCATCGTTAAGTGCATCAACGAATTCTAAAACATATGCATACCCTGAACACCCAGTAGTTTTTATTTTAACTCTAAGTCCTATACCAGACCGCCGTTGTTCTAAAAAGTTAGTCACACGCTCTGCACCAACCTCAGTAATTGTTATAGACACTTTGATTTATAATCTGCAATCGCAGCTCGAATTGCGTCTTCTGCCAAAACACTACAATGTATTTTAACTGGCGGAAGTGCAAGTTCAGTTGCAAGGTCTGTGTTCTTTATCGCGCCTGCATCGTCTAGTGTCATTCCTTTTACCATTGTAGTTAATAAACTACTACTGGCAATAGCCGAACCACAACCATAGGTCTTAAACTTAGCATCTTCTATAACGCCAGAGTCATTAACTTTAATTTGCAGACGCATAACATCGCCACAGGCTGGAGCTCCAACCATTCCAGTTCCAATGCCTTCTTCGTTATCATCCCATTTACCAACATTACGAGGATTTTCGTAATGGTCTAACACTTTTTCACTATAAGCCATACGCTGGGCTCCTTTAGTTTTAGTCTATGTTACTTCTATGTTACATTATTTATAAGAACATGTCTAACTGCAATTCTGCTTTAGAAGATTCTTTTTCGTTTGGATTTTTAATCGGTTCTAACCATGTATCTGCAATGTATGCTTTAGGACTTGGTCCTAGCTGTATGTTCAAGTCCTCAGCTTCAATCCACCAAAAGTGGTCATGGACTAAAGCTGTACAAGTCATTCCAAACGCTTCAAACTGTTCGCCTTGTTCAAACTTGCCAATGTACTCAGCTACATTTACAATGCGTCCTACATTTGTAGGATTAACACTGTAAATGATTATTGCCTTGTCACCTGCTTTACATTTCATTTTGTTTTTCTTGTTCGTGCTTGAGTACCATTGCACTTAGCTGGTCTGACTTAATTAACCAACCTTCTTCGTTTACAATGAATACATCTCCGGGCCTATACAGAACACTTTCTTTTCTTGTTCCGTCTTTCATTTCGCCCATTACTTCTCTAGGCCAATCACCTTCAACTCGAAAGTGGTCTCCTGCTTGAGTTATGTTATAATCAACCCACATCATTTCAAGTACGCCTTTCTATTTTAAAATATTTACAATTTTAAGAGCTAGTTCTTTAAACCACTCTTCGTCGTGACCACGTGTAGTTTCAGCCGCTGTTCCTATTCTGATACCACTTGTTTCTATAAACGATCTAGGATCATTTGGAACTCCATTCTTGTTTACAGTAATACCATTTGCTTCTAATAAATCAGCTGCTTGTCTTCCACTGTGCTTGCTTGTTGATAAGTCCATTAATATAATATGACTATCAGTTCCGTTTGTTTGCACTTCCATTCCGTGTTCTAATAGCACCCTACACATTGCTTTTGCATTTTGTACTACAGCCTGCGAATAGTCTTTAAACTCTTGTGTGTTTGCTTCAATAAAACATTGTGCCTTCGCTGCAATAATATGCATTAATGGTCCACCTTGTGTTCCGGGGAATATTGCACTGTTAATACGCTTTGAATAATCTGAATTGTTCCACAGTATAATGCCGCCGCGTGGGCCTCTTAGCGTCTTGTGTGTGGTACTTGTTACTACATCTGCATAGTGTATAGGACTTGGGAATACACCGCCTGCAATTAAACCCGAATAGTGTGCCATGTCTACTAATAGCATTGCACCTACACTATCTGCAATCTCACGGAATAAACTCCAATCAATTGATCTAGGGTATGCACTAGCACCAGCAATAATCATTTTTGGCTGTACTAGTTTCGCTTGTGCCATTAATGCACTGTAGTCAATAAGTCCAGTTATTTCATCAACACCATATGTGTGTGCTTCGTAAATTTTACCGGATATATTTGGTGGGCTTCCGTGACTTAGATGTCCGCCACTTGCTAGGTCCATTCCAAGTATTTTATCACCTGGCTTAAGAAACGCTTGATATACCGCTGTGTTAGCATTTGCACCACAGTGTGGTTGTACATTTGCAAATTCACAACCGTATAGTTTTTTAAGTTCTTCTATGGCTAAAGTTTCAATTTCATCCATATGTTCACACCCGTTGTAATATCTATTACCCGGATATCCTTCTGCGTATTTGTTTGTAAATACACTTCCTGCTAAGGCTCTTACAGAATCACTTGCAAAATTTTCACTTGCAATAAGCTCTATTGTGGTTGCCTGTCTGTCAACTTCTCTGTCTAAAATTCCGTAAATTCGTTGATCCATTATTACCAAAATCCTAAGTTCCTGCCGTTGCCGGCAATTATACTTACACAGGTTACGATATGTAACACTATCCAAAAGGTACGAAAAGCCAGTGCCTTCCTAACATCATCTTGTGTGATAGGAAGGAACTCTGGCTTATCATCATCTGTTATGCCTATGGGCATACCTACCGTCCGAGCCCATACTTTGAGCCATCGACGTTGACCACTCACTACATCGAGTTCTTTTTGTCTTGGATCTCTGCTCTACGTGACTTCGATAATTTACCAATATCGCCTAATGCTTTACGTGCTCTTGCCGCAGCCGCTTTAACACTCTTATCTTCGAATGTTGCAGACTCAGCCATGTATAAATTATACGCTTGAACTATTTGTTCGTGGATTGTTTGTTCTGACATAATTTTCTCCTATAGTTTAAATTACACAAGTATTTACTAAACCTAGGCTATAGGTGCCTTAGAAGTGGTTTCTTATGAATCAGCGAAAACTGTAGGACTTCCTGTCTTTGCAGCATTTGCTTCCCAGGAACCGTGTCCGGTTGTTGCATCTAGTTTTCTATGTACTGCTATGTTGTTTACATACACTGTACCAGATCCTGCGGACGCTTCGTCACCACAAATAGTAGTGTCACCGATTCTTACAGTTGGCTCATTATTAGTAAACACATCAGGCGATCCAACTTCATAACTAGTCTGATGATATGGTCCCGGACTTGGGCTTGAATGTCCTTCGTGTACATCTAAATTTGCTCTTACTACTTCTGGCATTATATTGATCCTATTGCTATTTCTATTAATCTTACTTCACTGTCTATCGGACAATCTTCAATTGCTTTACCTATAACAGCACCACCTATCCAAGTATCACTAACTTGTGCAACTCCTGGAACATGACTTGTTACTAGTAAGTCGCCTTTGCTAACTGGTCCTACTACAAAGCACGGTACTCGTCCTTTAAGTGCTACAGCAACACCTTGTCCTTCTGCATTCATTAAGTATGCAGGATCTGTTGACACAACACCTGCTACTTTAGTTGTTGCTGTTCCTACACTTGCTGTAACTTCTTTCTCTCCTCCAAACATTACCACAGTGCCTGGTTGATAATCGTCATCACTTGAATATTTCTCCGCCAAATCCGCATAGTTTGCTGTCGAAGCATTACCAGCAAAGCTCGTACATCTTAGTGTACTAGTTGATGGTACATAAGTTAATCCGCCTGTGCCACTTGAATGTTTGTCAACATTGATGGCTTGTGTTCCGGAATCTGCAACAAACGCAACATTCCACTCAGCTGTACTGGTTGAGGTGTTTGTAACACTAACATCTGTAGCACTTGTACTACCTGTTAGCGTAACTGTGCTACCAACTTGTGTTGCTGTAACATTACCGCCACCAGCAATAGTAATTGTGCCAGTAGTTTCACTTCCACTTATACCTACACTGGTTACTGTGTTATCATTGTTATCAGTAAACACAGCTCCTGTTGGTACAGCTGATTTAACATTATCAAAAGCCCAGTCTGAGCTAATTGCTGTAGTTGTTGCACCATCGGTTGGAGTGCTTGATATTGCTAGGTTTGAATTACTCCAAGGAACGTTAACAACTAAATTATCGGCACTATCTACTTGAACTTTATATGTTCTTGATGCTGTAGTGGAAGAAGTATTTGCTGCAACTGAATTTGTTCCATCAACATTTGCATTAAATACTGTTCCACTTAATGTTAGTCCTGTACCAGCTGTATACTCTGTGTTATCATTAGTATCAGTAGATGTAAATGTAAATGTTCCGTTTGGTGATTCAGAAACAGCACAATTAGTACCGCTCTTAAGAGTAATGTCGCCCGTTCTATAATCCCCAGTATCTTCTCTAATTCGAGTTATAGTATTATCATTATCATTAGTATCAGTTGAGCTAATTATAAATCCGTTGGCATTGTCACCGTCAACTACTATTGATATATTTGTGCCTGCTTCAATTGTTACGTTATCTGCAGTACCGCTATCAGGAGTAAGTCTAATATCAACTGAGGCAATAGATGCTAAATTATCAACTAAACTTAAACCGTAAGTTGTATTACTATTAGTTGTATTAGTTGTAGAAATTGTAAATGCAGATGCACTTGTTCTAGTTACAGTAGTGTCGCCCCCGCCACTAATTGTAATGTCATCGTTGGTTCCATCACTGTCTGTTAAACGTATTATTGGGTTAGCATTAACACCTGCACTAGATTGTGCTACACTTGTTGTATATGTAGTATTATCATTTGATCCAGCAGCTGGCATTGTAAGTGTTTTTACGTTAATAGCTGTAATGTGTCCTCTAGCATTTGAAGTGATGCTATCAATTACATTAAACGTGCCAGCATACGATATCGAACCTGACCCTGAGGTATCAGATCTAGTAATGTCAGAGTGGTCAATTGTAATAGTTTCAGCGTCTGTTTGATTAAGAGTAAATGCTCCACCAGTACTTAAATCTGTACCTGCTGTTATAGTAATTTCTGCATCACTTAGTGCTGGAAAAACAACAGACCCACTTCCTATAGTTTCAATATGTCCAAACTGATCAAAGGTAACTTCATTTACAAATATATTTTCTCCAAGATCTACATTTGCAACGTCTGACGTATTGCCATGTGTAATAGTATATGCTGTCCCGTCAGTTAGATTAGCAGTTAGAGTAGCTATGCCGTCACCTGCTGAAAGTGTCGTTGCATACTGGCCTATTGTGTCTGCTCCTAGTGCAACACTGTTAGCTGCAATAGTTGTTGCAAAACTTGCTGTTGCACTACCTAAATTGGTCATTGTTGCAGTGCCTGTACCAGTTACATCACCTGTTAGTGTTACTGTAACTACAGGGTCTACTACGTTTTGTAAGTAACTCCAGTCTAACTCACCTTCGAGTGTTTCTGCTTTAAACTTCTCGGAGCCAACTGTCCATAAGTCAGTTGATTCGTTCCAAATCAATGTTTTGTTGGCAGCACTACCTCTTTCAATTTCAATACCTGAATTTTGTGTTGGTGCAACGTTATCTGCAAGATTACTATTAAGTAAAATAATATTATCAGCAAGGTTAATTGTTTCTGTATTAACACTTGTTGTTGTACCGTTAACAGTTAAGTCCCCACCAATCACAACATCGCTTGAAGTTGTAACAGTTGAAACGCTTAGTGCATTAGTCCATTCTGGTAATGTTCCAGCGCCGTTAACTTGAAGTACGTTTCTTGTTGCACCAATAGCTAGTTTAGATAATGATTGAGCGAAGTCTACCGGTGCATCCCCTATTGCAGTGGCCGCGAATAATAAATCACCTGCATCATAATCGAGTATGTTAGTTCCGCCTCGTTGTATTGGAACGCCTCTACTTAAATTAACCGGGTTTAGATAATATGCACCAGTTTGTCCATCTAGTTGGTCTGCATCAATAACTCCACCATTGCCTGATGCTTTAGTAGTTACTCTACCGTTAGCATCAATTTCAAAGTGATCAAAATGGTAACTAGCAATACCTAGTGTTTCTGTTCCTGCACTTGGTGCTGCTGGGTTAGTGTAACTTGCTTTCTCAATTTTTATATCTACAACATTATAGTTATTATCACCGTTAACGTCTGCACTTGTTAATGTTATAGGATCGCCTGTTGTAGTATTTGTAATCGACTGTACAGCAGTTGCCCATGTTGAGTCTCCTCTTAAGAACGACTTATCATTTGCATTACCACTTGCAAGTCTAGATGTGTTTACAACACCACTAATAATATTTCCAGCATCTACAGTAGTTGTACTTAAACTACTCCAACTTGATTCTAGTGAACCACTAGTATTAAAGTCGTCTACAATAAGAACGTTTTGTTCAGTAAGTGTGGCACTTACAGCACCGCCTTGATTAGTTACAGCAGCCGCGCTTACAGTAAGTCCTAGAACACTATCTAGTGCGGCTCCTCTCGCTTCGTGTAATGTGAAACTATTAATAGTAACACTACCAACAAAGAAGAAGTCTCCACTGTCTATACCAGTTGGAGGACTTGCTGATGTAAACTGAACAGCATCTCCTGTTGACAGTCCGTGTATTGGTACATAGAATGTGTTAGAAAAACTGTTTATATTAAAAACTTTAAAGTTATGATTACCTGTACTAGAAGCCGTTATATCTACTTTCCCTGCGGCTGTTAATCCATAGTTTGAATACAGTTCTATTTGAGTGGTTGTAAGAACTTTAGCATAGTAGGTAGTATTATTAAGTACTCCGCCTAGCGTAGTATTTGAATTACTGTTATAGTATATTGGATCACCATTACTCAAATTGTGTACTGATTGGAAAGTAATCTTGTCATTAACAACATCAACATCGCCGCCACTGCCTGTACTGGTTGCATTGAACGCTATAGTTGTTACACCCTGTTGTACAATAGTATCAGTTGGAGGACTATCGTCAACTATAAAGTCTAAGTTAATAGTACTTGCTGTAAACTGTAATCCTGTGTCTGCATTTAGATTAATGTATAATCTATTTTGTATGTCACTAACACCAATGCTTACAGCAGCTCCGCCTGTTCTGCCACCTACGTCACTGTCTGTAATTGTAACGTTATCTGATTCAGTATATCCATTACCGCCTACTGTAACATCAAAGCTAGTTACTGTTCCTGTTGCTCCGACAATAATATTTGCCTTTGCTCCGCTACCTGTACCACCTTGTATAGTTACATTTTCATATGTTCCAGGTGTTGTATAACCACTACCTCCTGGTAGTGATATAACATTAACAGCATTAAGTACGCCTGTTACATGACTAGTAACAGTACCTACCGCTTTACTTGTAGCACCTTGTATACTTGTACTATTGCTAATTATGTTTGTAAAGTTTGGTGTGCCTGAATCTTGTAATACTAAGAACTGGCTTAGTTTGTCTGTTTTTAAGAAGTAGTTGTCGTTAACTGTGTTAACCGCTGATACAATAGTTGGAATACTGTTAACACCTAACGCACCTGATGTACTACCAGTTAGTGTGTTAGTTGTATCAAAGGTTCCTGTGATTGTGTTTACTACTTTAATAGTTGATAGTGAAACACTTTCTTTTATTATACCAGTTGCTCCCGAACTTGCTTGTGTAATAGTTTCTCCTGCTACTACAGTTACAGCACCAGCTAAGTTTAATACAAGTTCTAGATAAGTTTCTACAACAATATCACCTGCACTTATATTTGGAGTAGGAATATCGTCTGCTAGTATTAGTCTTCCACCGTAAGTATCAACAGTAAAACTTTCAAATGCACCTGTTGGTGGAATAAGATCTTGGTTAATTAATCCTTGGCTGTTAAGTTGTACAACCGCACTAGGAACAGCATTTGTACTTACATTTCTATCAATGAAGTTACCTAGTCTATCGTTCATAAACGTTTTAACGGCTAACTGTGTTACCAGTCTTCCATCTTGTGCACCATCGACATCATTGTCACCTAAGTCTGGATCATTACTAATTGCTGTAACTCGCACACCACCACTCAGGCTAAGTGCTAAACTGTCTAACTCGCCGATACTAACTTGGTTTCTAAATACAATGTTACCTGTTCTATTGAACGCTGTAATAAAGTCACCAATCTTAAAGTCACCAAGTTCATTAGTTCCTGATGTATATACCCTACCTGGCAAGTCACTGTACTGTTCAAACGTGTCTACTCCAACACCACCATTTTCAGGTAATGCATTGTAGTCAACACCACTACCACTATACTCCCAAGTGTGTGCTGATGAGTTAGTAATACTAGGACGATGTAACCAAGCCTGGGTACCTTGTAATGATCCAAAACTTTGTACTTCTCTGCCTTTAGTAGTTTTAACAGCTGCATTAATTGTAGTTAGGTCTGTTCTGTTTACAACATTCTCAACAGTTATAGCACCAACTGCTACATCTCCTGCTGTTATAACAGCACCAGTACTAAAACTGTTTGTTACACTAACACTACCTTCTTGTACTTTTTCTAATGACACTGTTAATACAGTACCATTAATTTCTAATATGATTGCACTAATATTATCTGAACCATTTGTGCCTGTTATTAAGTCACCTTTGGTAATTGTGTAAGTGCCTGCTGGAAGGTAAACGTCTTGATAGTTATTGTGTGTAGATAAAACTTCGTCTACGAATATTTCTTCAAAGTCGTGTAGTAACTGATGGTTACCTGAACTACTTGCTCCGGCGATACCTACCACTGGTTTTGTTAAAGTACTGTCATGGAATAGTTGTAGTGTAGTTGCGTTAACAACACTAACATAATATGTTGCTTCGCTTAATAGACCAACTACTTCAACATTGCCGTTACGATTGTACTCTACTAAGTCACCAGTTGATAGATTGTGATTTCCGCTTGTAGTAACTGTATTGTTAATTGCATTACCTGCACTAAATGTAGCTGTTACGCCTCTAGCTGTATCGTTGTTATATGTGTTAGTAATGTCTTGGCTTGCTAAGTTCATTACTCTTAAAACATATTGATTAACTGTGTTTCTTTTTAAACCTACAATGTTAATAGTTTGTACATTGTCAGTAACACCAACGTTACCAATTATACCCTTATCAGTGTTAAACACTCTTGGGCTGTAACCTGTTGACCTTAATGCAAAGTAACCAAAGTTAGTTGCTGAGTTAGTAATACTCAAGTAACCACCATTTTGTGTTAAGCAACCTTGCTCTGCAAATATAACAAAACAACTAACTAGCTGTGCATATGCATCGTTCATTACCCGCCACGCCACGCCACCAAAACTCAGTATAGTAAATGCGTTTGCAACCATACTCTTGCCTTGCTCAGGCTGTCCATCTTCGTTGCTTATTGGATTCTCTGCTTCAATTGCATTGGCCGGGGTGTTTGGCGTAATAACTAAGTCGCCGTTAATTTCAACTCCATTGCCGCCTAAGAAACTAATTACAGAACAGTTTTGTAAGTATGGGCTTGTAGTTATTTTTACTCTTGTAGCTGGTAGATTTGTATATCCTGCTCTACTAGTTTCTGCATCGTCTTTGTCATCAAATGCTACAGCAAATCTAAATGTTGCTATCGGTACTTGTCCGCTTAGTGCATCTCTAAATGTCATGTTAAAGATATAAGAAGCATTACGCACTCTAAACATATCTTCATTTTGGTTAGCTGGTCTTAAAATTACAGTTCTAATACTGTCACCAACTACCGCTACGTTGTCTGGAATAATTACAGGGTTATCAACTATGTACTCTCCTGTTGCAACCATTACAGTACATCTATCTACAACATCTTTAGATACATTATACACCTTGCCTGAAGCAATTTGTAATGCTCGTTTAATACTAGCAACAGGTGCTGTTACACCATCGTTTGCATCATTACCCTTTTCAGCACTTACGTAAACTCGCTTGCCGCCAAATGTGTCTGCATCGACAAATCCTAATTGTCCTGCACCATTTGTACTCATAAGTTGATTTACAGTTCCGTCTGCTGTTGGTAATGTATAATCATTAATATGTAAGTTGTCTGATAAGAATAGTTCTTGCCAACGCTTGCCAGTAAGTCCTAATTTGTATGTGTCATTTACATCAGGTATAAGGTTGCCTTCAAAATCTGCTGATACTATAATTGCATCAGTGTCAGCGTCACCTAGTGTTAAGTTGCCACCGATGACAACACTGCCTGTAAACTCTGCATTGCCCGTAACAGTTAATTGTGTGCCGTTGAATGTTAAGTTAGCACTATCTTCTATCTCACCATTAGTACCTACTAATACTACTCGTCCTGCTGTTAAGTCTTCAACTTGTAGTGATGCTATTTCTGCTGATGTACCTACGTCAAGTGTAGCAACATCTAAGTCGCCTGCTATTACTGTGTTGCCAGTTGCTCCTTCTATCGTAACTTTGTTTAGATCAACTCCAAAGGCAAAGTCGCCTGTTGCACCAAGTTGTAGTCTCTTGACTCCTGCTGTAAACATTTCAATTTGATCGTTGTCTGTACCTGGGTTTGTTTCAGATATAATGTAAGTGTCACCGTCTGCGTCACTTACGCCTCCTAATGAGCCCCACTGACTACCTAAGTAACCTTCAAACTGTTGTGTGTCAGTATTGTATTTTATATCACCCGTAGTACCTGATGCACTTGT
>Ga0209192_10001587_pt1 | contig 17788 bp, 27 predicted proteins | sample ArcticOcean_MG_C_11_FD_187433 | JGI IMG/M metagenome (GOLD analysis project Ga0209192, IMG submission 187433) | Marine microbial communities from western Arctic Ocean - ArcticOcean_MG_CB2_154 (SPAdes) (version 2) | ecosystem: Environmental > Aquatic > Marine > Oceanic | place: Arctic Ocean... | reverse complement strand
ATTCTTTTGCATCAAGTCCATTAAGTATGGAAGAGCTGCATTCTTTAAACTACCTTTTTCTATACCCACTCTCGTAGGCTCATACTCCTGTACTACTTTAAATATCTGTTCACAAGTTTCTTTAATATCCCATCTACCATGTTTGATCTCAGCAACCCACCAGCCCTCACTATGGACTTTAACCACAGCGATAGCTGTCTCATCCAGCTTGCTATTCTTATTACCTGACTCTTTATCCACTTTAATGAAACCAGCCAAGTCCACTGCAATAAAGTAATTACCATTGTCAGGCTCCTCATTCTCTATATGTATCCAATCTTCCTTGAATACATCTCTGGAAGCTGCCTCAAATGAAGCCAAAAATTCTTGTCTGAAAGCAAATGAACTCATAGAGTTCTTAGCTGCTTCAATTTCACTGGCAGGTATTAATGGATTATCATAAGAGGAGTAGTGGAATGACTTCCAATCCTTATCTTTACCCATGTCTGCATACTTAAATAGCTCGTAGAAGTGGTTCCGTCCCTTAGGTGTCCCTATGAAGAGAGCTTCTCCCTGTACATCAGCTAGTGCTGGTCGTAAGATCTGTTCCCACACGTTAGGTTTAATATCAGCATACTCATCGATAACCACGTAAGCAAGTCCTACACCACGAAGTGTATCAGGTCTATCTGCTCCTTTAAGGTATATCTTTCTTCCATTAACCAGAGTTAACACTGACGTGTTCTCATGTGCAGAAGCTATAACCTCATGCCCTAACTCTTTTAGTACACCCCACATAATATCCCGTGCTTGCTGGTATGTAGGTGCTACGTAAAAGACATCCTTAGATTTAGATTGTAGTCCCTCAATAAGGAGGAGCCAAGCTGCTAGTCTGGATTTACCAAACCTACGTCCTGCTGCTACTATCTTAAATCGTGTATCATCATCAAAAACCTCACGTTGTTTCTCGTGAAGTTTCACGTTTAAATTTGTCATTTAATGTATTTTTCAGCTTCTTTAAGTCTTTTTACTGCATGAGGTATACCAGGTTTTTCCCAGATCTTCATAAAGTCCTTAGTAATCTTTTTATAATCTCCAGACTTAAAGGAATCTCTTAGTTTTTTAGCATTACCTTTACCTATTAGATCCTGACTGTCACCATATATAGTATCATACATGAAGTCTATTTGTGTTGTCGCTTGATCTTCTAAACTATTTTCTTTTAACCAGTCATTATAGTGAGGACGCAGGAAATCTAACTGGAACAAACCATAACCATTTCCATCATTCTTTTGCTTTTGAGTAAAGTCAAAAGAATCATCTGTCTCTACAGAGATATTACCCATGATACCTGCTACAGCTTCTTTACTCAATCCTTTAGAAGCTAAGTGGTTTTGTGTCTGTTGAATATATTCTTCTTGTACACCTGTTAGTTTATTATATTTTCTTTTTAAGAAGTCTGCACCATCATCTAGTATACCTGCTTCTGCACTTTGTACAGGATTAAGTTTACTTCCTAAGTTTACCAGATTATCTATACTCATATAATCAGGATCTTCTGGAAAGTATTGTTCTTCTAGTCTGTCCCTGAAAGGAGCTTCCTGCGATATATTAGGTTCATTATTTAGGTCTAAAGGAATGGTTTCTGCTTGATAGTCTTGATTCATACTAGGAAAGTACGAGTTCATGCTTGCTTGATTGTCATTAAATGGAGTATTACCATAGCCTGTAACACCAGAGTCTAGCTTCATAGACCTAGCCAGAGCATTAGCATCATCTTTAGATAGTGTAGTTACTGCTTCAAAGGTGTCTGCCTGATTATACCCAGGACTAAATAAGTTCTGTGCTTTCTTAAAAGCATCACTCGACCAGTTATTCTTCGCCATCTATCGTCTCCATTTCGATTACGTTCTCTTCATTAATCTTAGTTGTATCTACACCACTAATATGTATCTGTATCTGATTACCACTGGTTTTCATCTTCTGTATATAATCAGAAGGAAGTATTCTGTCCATAACAATCTTTAAACAAGCCATCTGATCATCATCACCATCTGTAAGAGCCTTATCCAGGATCTTATCTACTACTCGTTTACCTTTACTGTTTAACATACCAGCTAATACTTCTTGATGACGAGCTTTCTTACTTACAGGAAGAATAGCTTCACTCTTTCTCTTCTTAATCTTAGGAGTCTTACGTTTAATCAAAGGCAACCCTTGGGATGCTCTTATCTCATTCGTTTCATCAATAGTTCTTCTACCTCTTCTAGCCAAATTATTCCCCTTAAAAGGATAATTACTAACATTAATAATTATTACTATTAATTAGGCGTTTCTCCCCAAAGAGAAACGACTACATAATTAATAATTAATACTAAAACTTATTAAAAACTACTTAACTCTTTATTATGGTAATATTATATCATACTTTTAGTTCAAAGTCAAGACCTTTCTTGTAAATAATCAATCTTTCTTTCAATAACCACCATTTTAGCTCTTATATCAATATTGTGGTTCTATTATACTACAGCAATAATAATTAATAGTACCCCCCCTATCAATAATTAATGATAATAACCTATAGACTAGAAGAATAACTATGATGTGGTACACATAACAACTAATCAATCATTGTGTGTACATAGAAGGAATAATCCTAAACTATTGATAGTAATAATAATTAATCAATTAATTAATATACGAAAAGATTATATAAATAATAATAAATATAATAAATAATTATATACAATTAATATCTTATTAACCTAGATTGTGTAGTTAAGATTAAACTATACAATGAGTACATAAACCTAGACCTTCGGTGACTATTGCATAGAGCTTAGTCTTCGAGTGCTGCATAGTGACCACACACAGACTTCGCAGATACGATGCTCTCCATTCACGACACTCTGGTGAGTGCCGATGGAGCCTGCATCCCATATATAGCATAAGTCGAGAACCTGTATAATCACTTTTACATATCATATAAAACAATGATAAATAAAACTAATTAGACAGAACCTCTTGGTTATGCTAAAAAGGAAATGTCTGTGTATATAAGCACAGATTAATAAGGTTAAATAGATTGACCTTAACAAACAATCTATACATTACGGAGATATACAATCATGAGTAAAATTAAAACAGCAGTACAAACATTAGTAACTAACTTCTCAGACGATAACCTAACAAGCTATCAGAAAGAGAATGACTACTTGAATAGAACATCAAGAGCGATACTCTGCTCCTCAATGTGCTACTCATTAAACAGTCAGTTAAAGTACCTTAACGATTCATTACTTCAAATTCAATCTGATTTAAAAGAAGCAGTTACCTCATCAAATGTATCTGATACACACGATGCTTACATTCAATCCAAGCTTGACCAGATTGACATGACTGAAATAACTGTTGATCAGTTAGAAGAATGTTTCGAGGCTGTAAAGGCTGAGTTCAAGACAACTGCTCAAGAAGAATGGAAACAAGTTACGAAAGGCGATAAAGAAAAAGAATTACTTAATCGCAAAGTATCAGGTGCTAGAGTATCAGCACTTCAAAAGCTTCAAGCTTCAGGCATAGAGTTAGATGAACAATCAATTAAAATTCTAAACTCAATAGCTTAACAAGTATTAGGATAGAGAGAGGATTAATTTCCTCTCTTTATTTTTTTTTCTCATAAAAGCTTTATCATAACGATAACCCATGTTATGATTATATAAAACAAACAACTTCAATGCACAAGTAAAGTATGATCAAGGTTGGAAGGTTAAACCCATCGGTCGGTCATAAGGGGCATTTTAAAACAAGGAGAAAATCATGGCAACTGACATTACATTAACTAAATTAAACTTTGATGATCTACAAATGGTATATGCTTATCACTTCTATAAAGTGTATGACAAGTATCCTGTTGCAGGTCCTATAGTTACTAAGCCTACACTTGTGGCACAGATCGAATTACTTCAGAAGATTCAAAGGAGATTCAAATGAAAAAGTTTATTATTCATTGTACAGAAACTGTTAAGTATGAGATAGCTATAGAAGCAGAGACTGCTAATCATGCTAAAGAACTGTTACATTCTAGAGCAAGTTATGCTGAAGATACAGAGGGTAGCGAAGTTAATGCTGATTTTATTATTGATAAAATAGAGGAGATGAACTAATGGGTAACTATAGCTATTGGGAATTTCAAACAAAAGAATTAGGAGATACTAAATATACTACTGTGTATGTAGCATATGAAATAGATGATGAAAATGGTATACGTTTTCCTGTTATCTATGAAGACCTTGCTTATTATTTAGATGATAATAGTATAGCAATAGACTATGAATTATCACCACGTGAACGTGAACTTGTGTATAATGAAATAATACAAGAGATGCAATCAGATCCAAGAGACGAACCAGGTTATTATTACTAGGAGAATATTATGTATGTAGTACAAACTTATACAATGTGTGATGGTTGGATTAACGTTTGGACACTTAACACTCTACCTGAAGTTTTTGATTCCTTTGGAGAAGCAGTGGACGCATTAGATGATCACCTATTAGACTTAGATGATAATCAAATAGACTATGATAGAGGAGACTATCGTATACATTTTAAGGAGAATCAAGATGCCATTGTTTAGAGTAGCAGGTAATGAAATTGTAGAGTACGAACAAGATATTGAAGCAGACACAGAAGAACAAGCACATGATATATTTAATAAAAACTTTAATGATTTTGTCCCAGTAAATTCACATAGCTGGATATGGCATGATACTCAGGAGATAACAGATGAACAGTAAAGACATAGCTAAATTAATTACTGATAAAGTAATTGCAGGTCTCAAAGATAATCCAGGTAAGTGGATTAAATCATGGGAATCAGATAGACCTAAGAACATGTTAACAGGTAGACCTTATTCAGGTGCTAACTGGATGTGGTTAAACATGTATACAGGTAATGAAGACATAGGTACTAGTAACATGTGGTGTACATACAATCAAGCTAAGACTCTTACAGGTTTAGATAAGCCTATTAAAAAGGGTATGAAATCTGTACCTGTATTCTTCTTTAAACCTATCAAGACACAAGACAAAGTTACAGGTGAAGATAAAGCTTTCAGTATGATGAGAGTCTACCGAGTATTTAATCGTGATGCTATCGAAGGTACTATAGCTATACCTGAAGCAGATCCTATAGAGTTCCGTAAAGATAATGTAGAAGAAGTTATTAAATCTACTGGGTGTGAACTAGAAGAGGGTCATGATAGGGCTTGTTATATTCCTTCTATGGATCTTATACAAGTACCTAAGATAACTAAATTTAAAACACCAGAGGATTACTATGCTACTACATTACATGAACTTACTCATTGGACTGGTCATGAGAAACGACTTGATCGTAAACTTAATGAAGGAAGATTTGGTAACAAAGCTTACGCATTTGAAGAGTTAGTAGCTGAGTTAGGTGCTGCTATGTTATGTAATGGATTAGGTATTGAAGGTAAGTTGCAGCATACTGAGTACATTAACTCTTGGTTGGAAGTCCTTGAAAAGGATAGTAAAAATATCCTTAAAGCTGCAGCACAATCACAAAAAGCATTTGACTTTATTATGAACACACCTAAGTTTGAGGAGGTAACAACATGAAGACAGACTTACTAGATGAATTTTGTATGAAGACTTTTGGTCATACCAATTGGTTTCAAGTAGAGGGTATCAATGAACAGATTGGTGAAGATGATGGAGACTATGTAGCTATTGTCTTTCTTAAGGAAGACTGTTATGATTAAAGTTTTATTCCTATTGCTTTTATTTATATACTGTGTTATACTATTAATTTAAACTGGAGATATGTATGAGATGTATAGCATGTAACAGAGGGCTGTCAGATTATGAAGCTACTAGGAAACACTCAATCACTAATGAGTTTATAGATATGTGTAACGAATGTTACTTTGAGATAGAAGAAACCATAGAATCTATAGAAAGAGAGGACCTCATGCACCCTGATGATGAACCTGAACTACATACAGGTCCTGTCCCTACAGAATTTAACGGAAGTTAAATTACTTATTCATTACATACATTGTAACTTCAAAACCAAATCTCATTTCTGTTGCTTGAGGTGTAGTCCACATAATATTTCCTTTACAAAGAGTTATAGAAAAGTAGAATAAGTTTTCATTCTATATGTATATTATACCACAAGATTCGATAAAAGTAAATAAGGATAATCATGAGTTTATTCATAGGACATATACCATGCCCTAAATGTGGCAGTAAGAATAATCTAGGCGATTATGATGACCACCAATACTGCTTTGGTTGTCAGTACTATGTACATAAAACAGACACTGCTTCTCTAAGGGCTAGAATCAATCGAGGTGAGACAAAGCAATCAGATGGAACTCTGATATCAACTACAAAAGATATCCCTCAGGAGGCTATGCAGTGGCTGCTAAAATATAACATTACCCCTAATGAGATAGATAAGTACAAAATCAAGTGGAGTAATCCATCTAAAGTGTTAGTATTAATACAGACAAATTCCTACTGGCAAGGTAGGAACTTTGGCTTTGGTCAACAGAAGTATAAGAGTCAGGGTATGAAACCCTTGACAGTCTATGGAAAGGGTGATACAGTTATACTAGTAGAAGATGTTCTATCTGCCATCAAGATAGCAAGAACAGAAGAGTTCGCAGCAGTACCTGTATTAGGCAGCAGCTTATCAAAAGAACATGAAGTCAAATTAATCAAGCGATATAACAGTATCTATGTCTGGTTAGATAGGGACAAAGCAAAGAACGCTGTTCAGATTAAGAATAGACTGCGCAGCAAAGGAATAACTAGTCGAGCAATCATCACTCCACTAGATCCTAAAGAGTATAACAAAACGGAGATAACACAATGGTTGAAGAGTTAATATTAAACTTATTTTGTAATGATAGAAAGTACTTTACAAAATACTATAAGTATGTTAACATTAATTATATTAAGATTAATTATATTAATTTATATAAGATGTTCTTAATGGTTAATAGTTATTATAATAAGAATAGTAATGAGTCTATTAATAAAGTTAATCTATTAGTAGAGTATAATACTAATTACTTATTACAAGATTCAGAAAGAACAGAGCTATCCGATCTATTAGATCGTATCATTACAGATGAGATAGACAACGTAACAGGTATCACATCGCTGCTAGAAGAACACAGAAGACGTGCGTTAGCAGGAGATATAGCAAGACTAGCATTGGATGTAGAGGAAGGTAGTGCTAAGGTATCTGACTTGATCAATAAGTTCTCTGAGTTTGAACACCAAGAGGTAGAGGCTGATGTACCAGAAGCAGTTAACATGGATCTAGAAGACTTATACAAAGCACAGACAGGTACACCAGGACTACGTTGGAGATTGAAATGGCTTAATCAATCACTAGGTTCATTACGTAAGGGAGACTTTGGTTTCATCTTTGCTAGACCTGAGACAGGTAAAACTACGTTCTTAGCTAGTGAGATAACACATATGATTAGACAGACTGAAGGAGATATCATATGGTTCAACAACGAGGAACAAGGTAAGAAGGTAGCTATCAGATGTTACCAAGCCTTACTCAATGTTACTAGCCAACAACTGTTCGACAACATAGAAGACAACAGTAAGAAGTATAAAGAGATGACAGGGGGTAGGCTTAAGATATATGACTTTGAAGATTCATCTACCACAGGTAGGATAGAACAGATACTAAAAGAATCTAACCCTGCATTAATTATCTTTGACCAGATAGATAAGATCAAAGGATTCAAAGCAGATCGTAATGACTTGCAGCTTAAGCAGCTCTATCAATGGGCAAGAGAATTAGCTAAGACATATGCACCTGTGATAGCTGTGAGCCAAGCAGGCGGAACAGCAGAAGGTAAGCTATGGTTAACAATGGATGATGTAGACAGTAGTAAGACAGCAAAGCAAGGCGAAGCTGACTGGATACTAGGCATAGGTAAGGAGACAGACAACACCAGTAACATGAGGTACTTAAACATTAGCAAGAATAAATTGCTAGGAGATAAGGATAGTCTACCTGACCTACGGCATGGTAACTCAGCAGTAATTATTAAACCAGAATATGCGAGGTTCTTAGACAAATGAAATACTTAACACTAGACGTAGAGACAAGCATTAACAACAAAGGTAATCCCTTTGACCTGACTAACAAGTTAATGTTAGTAGGACTAAAAGATAAAGGTATCTATGATATAGAATACTCCGTTGACCCCTATAAGGAATTGCTTAATAACATTCAAATCGCCGTGAATGATGCAGATGTGCTTGTAGGGTTTAACATTAAATTTGACTTGCATTGGTTACAAAGATATGGTATAGTGTTTAAAGATAAAAGGATATGGGATTGTCAACTAACAGAGTTTATACTAAGGAACCAGACACAGCCATACCCATCCTTAAATGCAGTAGCAGAGTTCTATGAGTTAGGTACTAAGTTAGATGAGGTTAAAGAGAACTACTGGAAGAATGGTATTGACACAGACAAGGTACCACTTGAGTTACTTACAGACTATCTCTTGCAAGACCTAGCACTAACAGAGAAGGTTATGTATGAACAGTTTAAAGAATTAGAAACTCGTCCTGAACTTAAACGACTCATCTCTTTACATAACCAAGACTTAATGGTACTACAAGAGATGGAGTACAACGGACTTAACTTTGAATATGATTGGAGTAATACACTTGGACATGAACTTGAAGAACAGATTGATAAACTTAATGCTAAACTCCTTAGATACCATAACTACCCTGATTTTAATCCCAATAGTGTGGATCATCTTAGTGCTTTCCTTTATGGTGGAGACATTAGAGCTAGGAAGCAGGTACTGGTGGGGGAGTATAAGACAGGACCTAAGAAGGGTGAGGCAAAGTATAAATGGGAAGATTACACGATACCATTCCAACGAAGAGTTACGCCTCTCAAAGGTTCGGAACTCGCTAAGGAAGGCTTATACTCAACTGACGAAAAGACTATTAGAAGCCTTAAGGGTACTCAAGAATCTATGGAGATTCTAGACATACTACTTACACGTGCTACACTAGAGAAAAGAATGTCAACATATTACTTTGGTCTAACTAAACTAACTGATCAAATGAATTGGAAGAAGGGTAAGATACATGGACAACTCAATCAATGCGTTGCCAAGACAGGAAGGTTAAGCAGCAGTAAGCCTAACCTACAGAACTTTGATGGAGAGATCAAGACTCTCTTTACTAGTCAATACGGAGAATGATATGAATGAAGAAGATAACTTTGAGTTTAAAGAAAGACAATTAGAACGACAAGCATTAGAGCAAGCAGCAGACTTAAGTATTTGTATAGATTTTAGTGAGGTGCTACATAAACATAGTGTAGAATATGTTCTAAATAGAATGTTACCTAGTGCTAAACAAGAACTAAAACGTAAGATAATAAATGATTATCATAAACGATTAATAGATGCTAACGTAGGATTATAATATGTTACTCAACGCAGATGCTAAACAACTCGAATGGATTGGTGCAGCATACCTATCACAAGATCCAACAGCTATCAAAGAAATACTCAATGAGGTTGACCAACATGCAGACAATCAGAAAAGATTTGGATTGCCTGATAGGCTAACAGCTAAGACTTTCGTATTCAGATTGATATACGGAGGGAGTGCGTACTCATACGCTAACGACCACAGTTTCAAGAACATAGGTAGTGAATCATTCTGGCAGAAAGTTATCGATGAGTTCTATGCTAAGTATAGTGGACTTAAGAATTGGCATGATGAAATATTCTTTCGTGCTAAGAAAGATAACTGTTTAGTTATGCCAACAGGTAGACGTTACGATTACTATCCAGAATTTAATAGTCAAGGTAATGTTAAGTTTCCTCGAACAAGGATACTAAACTACCCAGTACAAGGGTTAGGCGCAGACTTAATGGCTATAGCTAGAGTATCATTACGCAATAGACTTAAGGGCAAGCAAGGTATTGAATTAATTAATACAGTACATGATTCAATAATGCTTGACTTTGATCAGAAAGTATGGGATAATAATAGTATAGTAAAGTTAGTAGATAAATGTTTTAATGACGTACCAGAAAACTTTGAAAAGTTATTTGGTAAAAAGTTCAACCTTCCCATGAGAGTTGAATGTCAAATAGGACCATCATGGGGTAACATGGAGACGATCAATGCAAATTAGTATCATAGATGTAGGAAGTTTAAATACGCACTCAGCTAAGAATGGTAGACAATATCAGTCTTTAGAGGTAACGTATAAAAACGAACAAGGGCAAGCTCAATCCAAAAAGCTTATGTCATTCAGTGCACCTGATGTATTCAAGGCAGCACAAGCATGGACTAAGGGAGACAGTGTTAACGTCTCTACTAAGAAGGATGACAACGGTTATTGGCAATGGATTAAGATCCTTGAAGATGGAGAAGTAGATAGTCAAGCAACTGTAGGAGCAGGTGCAGCACCAGCACAAGGTGCTAAACCTGTAGCAGCTAGAACTAGTAACTATGAAACACCAGAAGAAAGAGCAGCAAGACAAATCATGATTGTACGTCAGTCTTCTCTTTCAAATGCTGTAGCAACACTAGCACTAGAAAGGAATGAACCATCAACAGCTTCTGCTAATGATGTCATCAGCCTAGCTAAGTTATATGAAGGGTATGTGCTAGGTAATACTAAGGAGCCATCACTTGATGACTTCCCAGATGATATACTTATTTAGGAGATGTTAATGGATTTATACGATAAAAGAGCAGTAGGAGCGGCAGCAATATTTGTTGCCCTTCTTATCTTAGTAGTACTAACAAACCAACCTAAGGTATATGATATAGTAGGAGAAGAAGTAATAACCATTGTAGCACCTGCTATACCTGAGGCTTATGTAGTAGATCATTATGAATCATCAGTAACAGCAGCACAATCTTGGGATCATTTAGAGGCAGACACTTACCCTCTACTAGAGATTGAACCTGTTGAAGATGTTGTATATGACTACATTCTAGATGAACAACTAACAGAGCTACCACCTCTGCAAGGATAATATGGAAGCTTTAATTGACCATGACTTAGTATGTTTCAGAAGTGCAGCAAGTGCCGAAGATGATCCGCTAGAGATAGCTATCTACCGTGCTAACCAACTTATGGATAAGATAATAGAGAAGGTAGGAGCTACAACGTATCGTGCTTTTATCTCTCATCCTACTAACTTTCGTAAAGATATATTACCTACTTACAAAGCTAATAGGAAAGGTAGAGTTAAACCTAAGCATCTCCAAGCACTTAAGGACCACGCACTAGAACATATGGGAGCAGAGTTAGCTGCCGAGGGGTTGGAGGCTGACGATGAGATGTCAATAAATCAAACACAAGATACAATTATATGCACACTTGATAAGGATTTATTGCAAGTACCTGGTAAACATTTCTCATGGGAAATTAGTGGTAAGAACTGGACGAGACCTGATACATTCTTTCAACAAACAGAACTTGAAGGTCTCCGTCTATTCTTTGAACAATGTATTAAAGGAGATACCTCAGACAATGTAGTAGGTATCAAAGGATTAGGAGATAAGAAAGCTAAGAACATGTTAGGTAGTTGTGAGAATGCTGAAGAGATGTTCATAATTGTTCAGGATTTATACAGTGATGATGATAGATTTATTCGTAATGCTTCATGCTTATGGATGAAAAGATTTTTAGAAGACAATTGGAGAGACAGGTTTGAACAATTTCAAAAGCAAACTGGAGGAGAAAGCATGGGTCCTACTGAAGAAGAATTTTCCGTCAGTTAAGTACGAACCAGAAGATATACCTTACATACAGCCAGAGAAAGAAAGGAGATACACACCTGACTTTAAGATGGCAGACAAGGTATTCATAGAAGCAAAGGGTAAGTTAGATCTAGATACCAGACAGAAGATGGTTTGGTTTAAAGAAAACAATCCTGACATAACCATTATCTTTTTGTTTATGAATCCTGACAACAGGATAACTAAACGAAGTAAGACTAGGTACTGGGAATGGGCTGAGAAAGCAGGGTTTGATTGGCTAGACTTTAGAAAAGATTGGATACAACAGTATAAACAATTAGTGGAGAAACACACATGAAACACTTAGTTATTCCAGATACCCAGGTTAAGCCTGGGATATCCCTTGATTATCTTAGATGGATTGGACAGTATGCAGTAGAAAAGAAACCAGATGTAATCGTTATGATTGGTGACTTTGCTGATATGCCTAGCTTATCTAGCTATGATGTAGGTAAGAAATCGTTTGAAGGAAGAACATACCAAGCAGACATACGTGCTGCGATTAAAGGTATGGATACACTGTTAGCTCCTATGCGTGCCTTGAACAAACGTCTAGCTAGGGCTAAGAAGAAACAATACAAGCCTAAGATGGTACTCACAATGGGTAATCATGAACAAAGAATTAAGACTGCTATTGAGTACGATAGGAAGTTAGAAGGTCTTATATCATTTGAGGATTTAGAATATGAGAAAGCTGGTTGGACTGTTTATCCTTTTCTGGATGTTGTTACTATTAACGGGGTGGCTTACTCTCACTATTTTGCTAGCGGTGTCATGGGTAGACCAATCACTTCTGCCAATGCTCTCTTAACTAAGAAGCATATGAGCTGCTTCGCAGGGCATCAACAAGGAAGACAGATAGCTTATGGACGAAGAGCAGATGGGACTGAGATGACTACAATCATCGCTGGCTCCGCCTATCTTCATGATGAGGACTACCTATCTAAGCAGACTAATCAACACTGGAGAGGCATCTACATGCTACACGATGTTAAGGATGGATCATTCGATGAGATGGCTGTATCAATGAAATACTTAAAGGAACAATTCGCTTGACATTCAAGTAAAATTGTGGTATAATTATGACAAAAGCATTAGAGAAACAAATAGGTGGTGATCACTATTCTAAGTATGCAATACAACCAATAGAATTTATTACTAAAAACAATATACCTTTTATAGAAGGATGTATTATTAAATACTTAATAAGGTGGAAAGATAAGGGTGGTATTCAGGACTTAGATAAATGTACACACTATTTAGAATTACTAAAGGAATTAAATAAAGATGGACATAGGTAGCTTTGTGTTAGTCGTAAGTTTACTAGGAGATTACTCAGATAATCAATACGTAGGTAACTTTGTTAGCTGTGATGTAGCTATGAGTTATTATAAAGAGCAGTGCCAAGAGTTTAAAGCTGCTAGTTGTTTATTAGAAGAGTATATGTACCTACCTGAAGGACATAAATCACGCTCACCATTTGATTTTAAGATTACAGAACCACAATCATGTGGCTTTGTTGGTGTATCAACGAATCAGTTTATTACAAATTAGAAAGGTCGGTCATACATTGCTAACTTTTGAAGAAATACTAGAGGAACTAAGGAAAGTTGAGGAAGTTGAACTTATAGAGTTACTCAATGTAACATCAGATGAGATTGTCAATCATTTTATAGATCATATAGAAGATAATCTTGATAAATTTAAACAATATGTAGAAGATAATAGAGAGGAAATGAATAGTTATGAGTAGTTTACCATCGGTTTACCAGGACGTAATAGGATTATCCAGATATGCACGATACCTACCAGAACAAAATAGAAGAGAGTTATGGTCAGAGACAGTAGATAGGTTAGTTAAGTACCTTAAGGTTAAAGCTCCTGGAATCAAAGAACATGAAGAGATTAGACAAGCTGTACTTAATCTAGAAGTTATGCCATCCATGAGATTGTTAATGTCAGCAGGTGAAGCCTGCGATAGAGATAATATTGCTGCATTCAACTGTAGTTACCTAGCTGTTAACAATAAACGATCATTCAGTGAAGCTTTATATATACTGATGAATGGTACAGGCGTTGGTTTCTCATGTGAACGTCAAGAGATAGCTAAGTTACCCTTAATTCCAGCAGAGTTAGTTAAAACAGAAGATGTTATTGTTGTAGAAGACAGTAAGTTAGGCTGGGCTAAAGCCTTTAAGAAGCTACTATCATCCCTATGGGAAGGTGATATACCTCAGTTCGACTATACTAAAGTTAGACCAGCAGGAGCTAGACTTAAAACCTTTGGTGGTAGAGCTAGTGGTCCTGAACCTCTTAAAAGATTGTTTGATTTTACTACAGAGATATTTAAAGAAGCTAAAGGACGTAAGCTTAATAGTATTGAAGTCCATGATATTATGTGTATGGTTGGAGAGATAGTTGTAGTAGGTGGTGTAAGACGTAGTGCGTTAATCTCCTTATCTAATCTTACAGATAAACGTATGAGAGAAGCTAAAATAGGAGCATGGTACAATGACAATCCCCATAGAGGTCTTGCAAACAACAGCGTTGCTTACACCGAGCACCCCGATAGTGAAACTTTCATGGAAGAATGGCTATCTTTGGTTAAGTCTAAGTCAGGTGAACGAGGAATCTTTAATCGTGTTGCTGCTCAAGCTCAAGCAGCTAAGTGGGGTAGACGTGATTCATCTCTTAGCTATGGGACAAACCCCTGCTCTGAGATTATCTTACGTGATAAACAGTTCTGCAATCTTACAGAAGTGGTTGTCAGAGAAGGAGATACCGAAGCTACCCTCACTAAAAAGGTTGAACTTGCAACGATATTGGGCACAATTCAGTCAACTCTAACAAACTTTAAATTCTTATCTTCTGAATGGAAAGCTAATACAGATGAGGAAAGATTGTTAGGTGTTTCATTAACAGGTATCATGGATGCTAAGATAACATCTAATCCAGATCCTAAATTATTAGAGAGGTTACGAGATGTTGCGAGAAAAACGAATGAAACGTACGCAGATCTGCTTGACATCCCACGATCAGCAAGTATTACATGTGTTAAGCCTTCTGGGACTGTCTCTCAGCTTGTTAATAGTGCTAGCGGTATACATGCTCGTCATAACGACTACTATATAAGAACAATCCGTATGGATAAAAAAGATCCTATTACTACATTCTTAACAGAACAGGGTGTACAAGTAGAGGATGAACAATACAGACCTGATTCAACTGCAGTGTTTAGCTTCCCTATGAAAGCTCCTAAAGGAGCAATCTTAAGGAATGATAAGACAGCACTAGAACAGTTAGAGTTATGGTTAGTATATCAAAGGCACTGGTGTGAACACAAACCTTCTGTTACTATCTCTGTAAAAGATAATGAGTGGGTTGCAGTTGGTGCATGGGTATGGAAACATTTTAGTGAGATATCAGGAGTTTCTTTCCTACCTCATTCAGATCATACTTATGTACAAGCACCTTATCAGGACTGTACCAAGAAAGAGTATGAGGACCTTCTTAAGAAGACACCCAAAACTATTGATTGGTCAAAGTTTGTTGAACTAGATGATAACACAGTAGGTGCTCAAACATTAGCATGTACTGGAGGGAGTTGTGAAATATGAGTGTAACCTTAAGTCCCATCTGTGGTGTTCAATTTGGTATTGAATTAACAGAGGGAGTAATAAATGAGAAGAAGATAGGTTATTTATTAATTGACCTATTTATCTTACGTATTCAATGTGCATGGTTTCAGGAGTAGAATATGAGTAAAGGAAGTGCAAGACGACCTAGAGGTTTAGTATCTGATCAAAAACTCCTAGATAATTGGGAAAGAGTATTTAATAGTCATCCAAACGATAAACAATTTGAGGGAATTAACTATGAAAGGCATGAAACCACAGAAAAAAGAACTAAAAAAGAAGAAAAAACCAACACCTAGTTACTAAGGTATCTAGTATCTTCACTGTAAAACGATCTATAATTTATGGTACTCAGGTATCAACTGATTGTAGATCGTCTCTTACAGAGCGATTATGGAGGTCAATAATCTACTCATCTGCAAAATAAGGCTCTGTTTCCCAGTATTGTTGTAAATAGTCATCAACGTATCCACCTTCCATAGCTTTAGTCAAATTCTTCATATCATTTTTAGCTTTTCTTTGAGCTTCTTTATAAGATTGTTTTCTAGTTTTAATCTTAGCATCAAATTGTCGACCTATTGCTTTATCTATATCAAACTCATCATAGTCATCATTAGCATTTATTACTGTACTGACTTGAGGAACTGTTTGTAATAATTTAGTACCTACATCCTTACCAAATTGTTTAATAGAACCACTACCTGCTAAGTCATTTACATTATATATCTCTTGACCATTGTAAATAGTTTCATTCATCATCAATTCATACATCAATAAGAAAGCAGGATTGATAGTTAACAGTACTTGTCTCATCTGTTGTATATCTTTTTGTTGTGATTGTACACCTGCTGCTGTTTCAAGAACGTGTAGAATACCAGCTCTACGAGCTTTAACTACATCACCATCAAAGAGTTCTTCATATAAAGTATCCATCATAGGATAGAATAAGAACCAAGCACTAGCAAGTGCCATACCTGAATCTAAACCATCTGTAAACTGCTTACCTTTAGATCTACCTAATTGAATATCTTTATAACCTAAACCCTTAGTTACTGCTTCACCTGCTTTACCTAGTCTACTCAATACGGGATCTAATCCTGAAGTAATATCTTTAGCAGTATTTAATCCTGAAGATACCATACCATGTTTATATCTAGCAAAGATTACTAGTGAAGGGTTTTGTAATACTCTAGATAATGCTCTTGTTGCTTTAAATCCAAATACTGCTTCAGGACCTACTGTTGTAGGAAGTCTATAGGTAGGCATGTGTAACTCTACTAGTTTAGCAGCTTGATTAAGATCAACTTTATGAGTCCTCATCTTCTGTTTAACTAATCCCATATACATAACATCCCTAACACTCCACATAGAGTACTGAGCAAAGTCAGAAATAGCAGCATAACCTTTAGAAGTTTTATTTAAACCTTTAGATAGACTATCATACCACTTTCTAGTAGCTTTATCACCAAGAAAAGCTTCTGTTGTTTGTTGTAATACCCTGTCTAATGCTTTAGAGTTAACTACGTTAACACTCATTTGAGATCTACCATCCCTAAGCATTTGTATATACTCAGGTGTACGATTAAGTACTGCATCTATTGCCCATGCTTGATCAGCAGAGAACTGTTTCATTTGTTTAGGGTTCCAAGTACCCATTAAACCCTTAGTAGAGTAGTAATGGATTAACTCGTTGTGCATGTGTGGAATAGGGTTAAGCATCATGTTCTTAACAAGAGCATCCGATATCTTACCTGCTATAGTCTTTTCATAAGGTCTAAAGTTATCTTCTATAATTCCAGCAACTCTACGAGAAAACTTCTTATCTGCTAACTTAGGAAGACCTGCTTCATTTAGATCAATCTTTGCTGCAGTTAACTGTCTAGGATTTACATCCTTACCTTGGTTTGCATATAGTTCTGATGAGGTTTGTGCTATGTTTTTAGTAGGTTTAAGAGGATCATAAGCTCTATCAATACCTTTTTCTAATCCTTCTGCTATCTGTATGTTACGTTCACCAAAAGCACTTTTAGCTATATTATTTTCATAGACTATTTGTCTAGCTAACTGACGTTTCTCATTAATAGATTGTACTAATGCTGCTAAAGGATCAGTTATTTGTTCTCTAGGATAAACCTCAGCAAACTCTTTTCTTGTTACCTCAGCTACTTTTAATTCACCTCTTACTTTAAATTTCCTAGCTAATGCTTGAGAGATACCAGGTATAGTTTCACCAGATCGTTTTAAACCTTGTCCATCATTGTAATCTTTAGTTAATTCAGAGAGTTCATGAGCTAGTTGTTGTTCATAAGAACCTT
>Ga0209192_10001567_pt1 | contig 17955 bp, 20 predicted proteins | sample ArcticOcean_MG_C_11_FD_187433 | JGI IMG/M metagenome (GOLD analysis project Ga0209192, IMG submission 187433) | Marine microbial communities from western Arctic Ocean - ArcticOcean_MG_CB2_154 (SPAdes) (version 2) | ecosystem: Environmental > Aquatic > Marine > Oceanic | place: Arctic Ocean... | reverse complement strand
GGGCACTATCAAGTTGTGCAATCCGTTCGACACACGTAATGGCTTCATGACTTGCTTTGTGGGCGAGCCACGGGCCACCGGCAACATCTCCAATGGCATAAACGCCTGGCTCGGCCGTGGCCATCCACTCATTTGTCTTGATTTGGGCTGGGTCTACTTCAACAACAGTGTTTTCCAAGCCTATGCCGTCGACATTACCAACGATTCCGATAGCAGAAATAATCCTATCAAACTGTCCAGTTTCGATTTTATCATCTGCGGACTTATAGCTCACCGAAAGGCCATCAGTTTGCTTCTTGAATGATTGGTATGTCGTGTTTGTAAGGATCGTGATTCCTTGCTTTTTGAATGCTTTCATAGCGGCTTCAGAAATTTCTGCATCTTCAGCTGGTACGATGCGATCTTGGACTTCCATAATGGTAACTTCGCTACCAATCTCATTGTAGAATGAGGCAAACTCAATGCCAATCGCCCCTGACCCAACAATTAACAGCTTTTTCGGAATGGTTTCGGGAACCATCGCTTCTTTAGATGTTACGATTTGCTCACCGTCAGGCACCAGACTTGGCAATGTACGACTCCTCGCGCCTGTGGCGACAATGATGTGCAATGCAGATACCGTTTCAGTCTTTTCACCAGTTTTGACCTGAAGTTTGCCACCGCCCAGCAGCGTGCCCCAACCCTTCAAGACTGCGATATTGTTCTTCTTCATCAAAAACTTCACACCACCGGACAATTTGCCCGATACTTGACGTGAATAGCCAACAATATCCTTTAGGTTTGGAATTGGCGCAGATGACGACCAACCATATTCCTTAGCTTCGCGGATAGTGCGGCCAACGTCCGCTGTTTTCAACAAAGCCTTTGTAGGTATGCAGCCCCAGTTGAGGCAAACGCCACCTAGTTCTTCGGCTTCAACAATCGCGGTCTTCATGCCAAGTTGAGCCGCTCGAATTGCGGCAACATAGCCACCCGGCCCCGAGCCGATAACGACTAGATCAAATTCTTTGCTCATGGGTAATTTTCCGTCAGTTAAGCATCAAAGAAACAGGGTTTTCGATCAGGTCTTTGAATTTCTTCAGCCATACAGCCCCAAGCGCACCATCAACGACGCGGTGATCGCAAGATAGCGTGACACTCATAACGGTTGCCAACTTTGGATTACCTTCATTGTCGGGAACAAATTGAGCTGCCCCCTGCCCAACAGCCAAGATCATGCTTTCTGGTGGGTTGATAATTGCGTTGAAGGATTTGACACCGAACATTCCGAGGTTAGAGATCGAAAACGACCCACCTTGATACTCTTTGCTACCCAACTTACCTGATTTGGCGCGGGCTGCGAGATCAGCAATCTCAGAGGAAATGGTCTGAATGTCCTTCTTTTGGGCATTCCGGACGACTGGTGTAATCAAACCGCCATCAATGGATACAGCAACAGAAATGTGAGCATCATCAAACTTGATAATGCTGTCGCCATCCCAAGAAGCATTCGCTTCAGGCACGGCTTTGAGGGCCGCAGCACAAGCTTTTACCAACAGGTCGTTGACCGATACCTTCTTCGCATCGGTGTTTTGCAGTGCTAGATTGATCTGGGCACGAAACTCAAGAAGCCTATCAATTTGAATATCAGCACTGAGATAGAAATGAGGGACAGTGCTCTTACTTTCGGTCAGGCGCGCAGCAATTATTGAGCGCATCCGGTCAACCGGAACTTTTGTGTAAGCTAGGCCCAATTCGTCCGCTGTTTTTTGCGCACCAGTCTTACCGCCCACTGTAATCGTCTGGGGTGGAGGTGATGCTGTTCCTGATTTGGCGGCCTTTTCAACATCTGAGCGGACAATTCTGCCACGAGGTCCAGAGCCACCAACAGATTGGAGATCAATATTTAGCTTCTTGGCAACACGACGGGCCAATGGTGTCGCTCTTGTTCCAGACAAAAATACCGGAGAAGCAACCACCATGGACTCCTCAGTTGTATCGCTTTCGACTGCTGCTGCTTCGACGGTATCGGCTGTCGATACACCTGATCCAGCAGGCTCAACAACTTCTTCGCCTTCTGCAAAGAGCCAAGCAATTGTTTGTCCGATAGGAACAACGTCACCCTCTTTAGCACTCACAAAATGAAGTGTGCCTGTTCCAGGACTCTCGACTTCCATTGTTGCCTTGTTTGTTTCGATGTCAAAGAGGGCTTCACCTTCTTCGACCATCTCACCTTCAGACTTGAACCAGCCTGCGATTGTCCCCGACGACATATCCATGTCGACCTTTGGTAAAATGATTTCAATTGGCATGACTAAATCTTACCTTTCACGAGGTTGATCACGTTCGAGACAATATCTTCCACTTGAGGGACAGACGCCTTCTCCAACTCGGGGTTATAGGGCATCGGATTATCAGTACCGCCAATGCGTAGAATTGGGGCATCAAGGAAATCAAACGCATGGCTTTCGGCAACCATTGCACTGATTTCAGCACCAATTCCGAGAGTTTTGACAGCCTCATAGACGCAGACCAAACGTGATGTTTTCTCCACGCTCGTAAAAACGGTTTCACGGTCAATGGGTCGGATCGTGCGTAGATCAATTACCTCAGCAGAGATGCCAACGGCTGCTAGTTCTTCAGCAGCTGCAAGCGATTTGAGGACCATGATCGAAGTTGCAACAATCGTGACGTCAGTGCCGGGTCGAGCAACATGCGCCTTGCCAATAGGAACCGTATAGTGACCTTGTGGGACCATCCCCTTGGTCTTGTAGAGCAGTTTATGTTCGAAGATCATTACCGGGTCTGGATCTTCGAGGGCCGCTAATAACATACCTTTGGCATCGTGTGGTGTCGTTGGTTGGATAACTTTCAAGCCAGGAACGTGAGCGAGCCATGCTTCTAAACTTTGGCTATGCTGAGCAGCGGCTCCTGTGCCAGAGCCAGCCGGAAAGCGCATCACGAGAGGAACGGAAACATCCCCACCAAGCATATAGCGGACTTTTGCAGCTTGGTTGACGATTTGCTCCATCGCTAAGGTTGCAAAGTCTGAAAATTGGAATTCGAAGATTGGGCGCAAACCCGTAAGAGCCGCTCCAACCGCAACCCCAGCCGCACCGAGTTCGGATATAGGCGTGTCCATGACACGATCTTCGCCATAGGTGTGCACAAGATCGCCAGTGACCTGAAAAGCGCCACCATACACCCCAATATCCTCACCCATAAGGATGACGCGCTCGTCAGTCCTTAATGCTATGTCCAAAGCATCTTTGATGGCCTCAGAATACGACATTTCAACGGGTTCAGTACCCAGGTCCTTTACGGGAGCGTTCATTGCGCAACCTCCGTGTATACATCGCGAGAAACGTCGCTTAACAACGGATCTGGGCCGGATTTAGCGAACTCAATGGCCGCTTCAATTTCTGCGTCGGCAGATGCTTCCATAGCTTTGACGTCACCATCATTCAGAACCTCATTTTCAATGAGGAAGGAGGAGAAACGGACGATTGGATCACGATCAATCCAGTCGTTGATCTCTTCCTTGGTGCGATAACGGTTGCGGTCCGACTTAGAATGACCGCGCCAACGATATGTCAAAGACTCTACAAGGCTTGGACCATTCCCCGCACGAGCATGTTCCACAGCAGTATCAACAGCTTCGGTAATGGCATTAAAGTCGTTTCCGTCTACTGTAACTCCAGGCATTGAATAACCTGCAGCGCGTTCGGAGATATTCTTCACCGCAGTAGAGCGCTCTATCGATGTGGACATAGCATATTTGTTGTTTTCGCAAATGAAAACAACAGGCAGTTTCCAGATGGAGGCCATGTTCAAGGACTCGTGGAACGCACCTTCATTATTGGCACCGTCCCCGAAAAAGCAAAGAACCACTTTGCCAGTGTTTAAACGCTTGGATGAAAGCGCCGCACCAACTGCTATTGGTATGCCCCCAGCCACAATCCCGTTGGCTCCAAGGTTGCCCTTTGCCACATCTGCAATGTGCATTGAGCCGCCACGACCTTTGCAATATCCGGTTTCCTTGCCGAAGAACTCAGCAAACATCTTTGAAACTTCCGCACCTTTTGCAACGCAGTGACCGTGCCCTCGGTGAGTGGAAGTAATCTGATCGTCCTCAGCAAGTGGCATGCAGCTTCCAACAGCACTGGCTTCTTGTCCGATAGAAAGGTGCATCGTGCCGTGGATTAGACCACGGGTGTAGCAGTTTTCTGCGCCCTCTTCGAATTTCCGGATGAGATACATTTTTCGCAATGCACCTTTAAGCTGCTCGCCTGAGTACTTTCTCAGAGCGAACGGAACGTTCTGCGTCTTTTGCTTGGCCATTAGTTCTTTCCAGTTTTCAGGCGCCGAAAATCATCTGATCTTGGAGCGCTCTGAGTTGAACAATCATTGAATCTGGTGGTGTGGTGTTCTCGTAAGTAATGAGTTCGCCCTTGCGGATTGGCTTAGTGACTATTGAACCAGCAAGGAGACCACATGGAATAGCGCCTATAATCTTAGCTTCGACCGCTTCCATTATCCACCCCCGGTAACAATACTCACCGATTTGATCCAGACTCTCGCCTACTGAGAGATCTTTCTTCGCCAGCGCACAAACTTCTGCGACTGGCTTGTCGAGTGGAACCATGTCCGCTTTGCCATGCAATACAGCTTTGGCGCATGTTAGCGGAACTTCCAGAGACGTAAGGTGGTAAGGTCGCAGGAAGGTATAATATGGACCGTCGCCCATTTTGAGGTCCTTCATGCGTTCCCAAATGCGGGGATGCTGCGCTTCAACGACTACAAAAACGCCTGGAGCCACACCTTTTCCAACTGAGTAATCCACCCTACCAGCAGCACTTAAAACACCGCCGTCTTTTTCGGGGATAAGAGTTGTGGCAAGATCTTTAGGTCCCGAAGCTGGGCCGTGCATGCCAGGTTTGTCTGGGATCAAGCCGGTCGCGTTTGCGATTGCAGCCATTTCTATCATTGTTTTAGAGCCATCGACGAACTCAACGAGCATTCTGGAGTTCATATTCCTAGAGTCAGCCTCGGCCTGATACTCATCTGGCGTGGCATCGAAATTCAGAGAGTTATTTTTGCCTTTGCCAGCAGAGACTACTTTGTGGCCCATCGCTGTAACAAACTCGATCAGCTCCATACAAGATGAAGGCTCATCTCCAGCACCAAGAGAGTAAACCACACCAAACTTTTCAGCCTGAGTTTTCAAGTAAGAGCCGATTGTGATGTCAGCCTCGACGTTCATCATGACGAGGTGCTTACCGCGCTCCATAGCTTTGAGGCCAAGCTCAGCGCCAACGCCGGGAAGGCCTGTCGATTCGACAACCACATCAACCAAGCCGCTTTCAAGCAGCAAGTTTGCGTCGTTAACAACACCGACTTTCCCGCTTTCAATTGCAGTGTTCAATCCATCCGTGGTCTGAGCCTCTTTCGAATAGCCCTCCCCACCAAAAGCGATCGCTACCGCCTTAGTTGCGTTTTCTACCCGCACATCTGCAATAGCCGCGACTTCGATGCCTGACATCAAACTAGCTTGGGCCACAATATCTGTGCCCATTTCTCCAGATCCAATCAAACCAATTCGAATTGGTTTTCCACTTTTAGCTCTGGCTTCCAGCTCTTTGGCTAAACCAGTCAATGCAACGTTCGACATCATATTTAGATTCCTATCAAATTCAAAACCATATAACCAAACATATGTAAATACGTCAATATAAATGTTCAGTTATTTAGTGATATTTGCTGAATTCCTATTGTAACGGCTTGCTTAATGAACATTAGTACTCCATAGTGAATATTATGTATGCACTTTTGCATGCGATTGGGTCGTAAAGGAAGGTATAATGAAACACAAAAAAAATATCATCTTGTGCATTCATAGCGGCCATAGCGGCGTATTTTTTCGCTTTCTAAAAAGGTGTGCAAAACACCAAACTTCCTTTCAAAATCATTAATAAAGGGAATGTATTATGAATAAAATAATTAATCCAACACGGAGATCTCTTCTAAAGAGATCGGCGGCTTTGGGGGCAATGTCCGCAATCGGTACCAGCATAGCGATGCCCTCTTGGGCGAGTGGTCACTTACGAGATCCAGCCGCGATTCTGGACGACATCTCTGTCGCGAATTATGTGCGTAAGGATTATCAAGATCTTTATGAGATGAGCGGAGATCCGCTCTGGGACCCAAACAAAGACTGGATTCGTACAGTTGACTGGGAAAAAGTTCGCCAAGAACTTTCAGGCACGACTGTACGTTTTGCTGTCGGTGCGGCTGACGCAGAATCCGCTCTAGCAGGTTTGGCACCATTCGAAGCCCTTTCCGGCATCACTGTTGAAGTTGTCCCAATTCCGGATGACAGCATGTACGATAAAGTGCTTGCCGAATTCATCTCTGGAAACGCAAGCTTCGACGCCCTGCAATTCTTCTCCCCTTGGTTGGGCGATTTTGCGGCTCCGGGCTTCCTGCACGAGCTTGATGATTTTGCTGAGAAGTGGTCACTGCCTTTGGACGATTTCTACGATACGTATCGTATGAACTACGGCTTCTTCAACGGTAAGATGTATGGTATTCCGTTCGACTGCGACATTCAGATGGTCCACGTTCGTAAGAGCTACATGGAAACGATTCTGGGCGGCGAAGTTGATGTTGTAAACTCAATCCCAACATATGATGAGCTGATCCGTGTTTCTGGCGAACTGAACAAGATCGAGCCCGGCGTATCTGGTGTGGGCATGATGGCTGCACCTGGCTTCTGGTCTACCTACACTTGGGAACACATTTCGGCTCAGGCTGGAATGATGTTGTTCGACGAGAACTGGGAACCAATCTTCAACGGCGACGAAGGGATGAAGGGTCTCGATACAATCCTACAACTTTCTAAAAATGCCAATGAAGGTCACGCAGGCGCAGGTTGGCCTGAAAACCGTGCTGCATGGCTTGGCGGTCAGGTAGCAACGAACATTAGCTGGCAAGACAGCGGCACCCAGGGCATGCGCCCTGACCAGTCGAATATTGTCGACGACTTCGTGACCATCTATGAACCACGCATTGCGGGCGGACGTTTTGCTCCGCCAAATATCGCGGGTTCTACGTCATGTGTTGCTGCTTCTGCTCAGAACGCTGAAGGCGCGTTCCTGATGCTTGGCTTCCTGACAACTGCGTCCATCATGGCGATGAATGAAGCGAATGCTAACGGTGTTGCACCTGGCTATCGTTCTGTTCTGGAAAATGAGGAACTTCGCAAGGTGTCTCAGCCAGCAAAGGTTTGGGGCGAAAGCCTTGATCACGCTTGGTGTTCACCTCGCCTTCCGGGCGCGTTCCCAATTGAACAAGCCATCGGTAACGAAATCAACCGAGCAGTCGTTGGACAGATTACCGGACAGGAGGCGCTGGACAATGCTGCGGTTGCCGTACGTAGGATCATGTCTGAAAATGGGTTTTATCAGGGCAACGATCCGGTTGATTACGCCGCCGCTGAACCTGGTTTGTATGTGGGCGAAGGTAAACCTCTCCCTTTCTAAAGCTCACTAACCCTTAAAAAAGACGGACAGGGTCTACATCAATGAACGGTTCTCACCTGTCGGACATGGGGGCGGCTTCGGCCGCCCCCAAATTGCCGACACTCAAGCCAGCCTTCAAAAGAAGAAGCAAACGCCTCAGGGCGTGGTTCCCCTATTTGCTCGTGGCACCAGCAGTAATCTACTTGCTGATGATCACGTTGTATCCGGGCATCTATGCGGCTGTGCAGAGCTTCTACGCAGTCAAGTTCGGACCTTGGAACCCAGTCGGCTTTGACAACTATGTCAGGCTATGGGGCGACTACCAATTTTGGGGAGCGCTCTGGAACACATTTATTATGGGAGCTATTTCTCTCATCATTCAATGTGTGTTTGCTCTGACACTTGCATTTTATGCCTATCGTGACCCTTGGGTGAAAGGTTGGAGGATCATTTTTTTGGTCCCCATGCTGTTCATGCCGTCGGCGGTCGCATTCATGTTCAAATTGCTTTTCTTGGACGCTCGTGTCTTTGCAGATATTCTCATTCGCATCGGCCTCATCGATGGAAATCTCGCAATCCAATCGTCCATTTGGGGCAGTCGCGCCCTGCTTATTCTGACTGACGTTTGGCAATGGACGCCGTTCTTATTTATCATCTTTGTCGCGGGCCTTCAGGGTCAGGACGAGGAAATTGAGGAAGCTGCAAGGCTAGATGGAGCGACTTGGGGTAAGATTTTTTGGAACATCTCCCTCCCCCTCATGCGACCAGTGATCGCCGTGGCATTGGTCATTCGCGCAATCGACATCACTACGATGTTTGCGAACGTATTTATCGTCACAAAAGGTGGTCCTGCGTTCGGAACGGAGACGATTAGCTTCTTTATCTATCGCACAGGCTTTAAGTTTTTCAACTTTGGCTATGCCTCGGCAGCCTCTGTCATCATGCTGATCATCACGATTGTAGTGGCTCAGCTTGTCGTGAAGCGCGCCTTCAAATCAGGGAAGGACTAGATCATGGCCTCTGTACGTCGCACAAAAAGTGAAAACCTCTTTATTCGTTATCTCATCCTTGGCTCTTGGGCCCTCTTCTGCCTCGGGCCTGTGATTTGGTTTTTGTCCATTGGCTTTCGCCCACGGACCGAAATTATTACCCCGCAGCCAATCTACATCTCGGCACTCTCGTTGGATGCATGGCACATGATTTGGTCGGATTGGCCAATGGCCAAGTATCTTCGAAACTCTGTTGCAGCTATTTTTGGCTCTGTTGTCATCGACCTAGCCTTAGCAATTCCAGCTGCTTATTCATTGGCACGTTATAAATACCGAGGCCGAGAAGACATCGGCTTTTACATCCTTTCGACAAGAATGATGGCACCTGCCATTGTTGCGATTCCGATCTTCTTCTTGTTCCGAAATATGGGCCTGCTAGATACCATTTGGGCACTCATGTTGATCTACGCCGCCATCAATTTATCCATCGTGACATGGATTATTCGCTCATACATGACCGATATTCCCAAAGAGCTGGAGGATGCTGCTCGTACAGACGGTGCAGGCGATCTGCGCATTTTGTGGGAAATCATCATTCCAGCGGTGTTACCCGGGGTCATCACGGCGGCCGTCATTGCGATGATCTTCGCAATCAACGAGTTTCTCTTCACCCTTCTCATCGCTTCAACGCCTGACGCCTACACAATGTCAGTCGCGCTCGCCAACTTCACCGGCGGCTCAGATGGGCTCATCTATAACGCAATTGCTTTAGTAGCATTCCTGGCATTTGTACCAGTCTTTTTGGTTGTCATTGCAATCCAAAAACACCTCTCCCGTGGTCTGACCATGGGTGCCGTCAAAGGATAATAATAATGTCAAGAATTCAACTTACTGGAATACAAAAGAAATGGGGCGCCGTTTGGGGTGTCAGAGATGTGAACATCGACATCGCCGACGAGGAACTGCTTGTTCTGCTCGGGCCATCAGGCTGCGGAAAAACAACCACCATGCGCATGATTGCTGGCCTTGAAGACCCCACTGAAGGTGAGGTCATCATGGACGGTGAGGTCATGAACGAAGTGGATGCACGTGACCGGGATGTGGCCATGGTTTTCCAAGGCTATGCTCTTTATCCCAATATGACCATTTATGAGAATATTCGCTTCCCCTTACGGATGCGCAACGTTCCAATAGAAGATCAAGATCGCCTTGTGCGTCGTGCCGCTGATATGGTCGAAATGGGCGACTATCTTGAACGTAAACCGGGCGCATTGTCTGGCGGCCAACGGCAGCGTGCCGCTCTCGCGCGAGCTGTAGTACGTGAACCACAAGTGTTTTTGATGGACGAGCCTCTGTCAAACTTGGACGCAAAACTGCGCCAAGCGATGCGTGTTCAAATCAAGCATCTTCAACGGCAACTGAAAATCACAACGGTTTACGTGACGCACGATCAGATCGAAGCCATGACCTTGGCTGATCGTATCGTGATCATGCAGGGCGGAGCTATCCAACAAATTGGTACGCCGAATGAGATCTACTCTGATCCGGCAAACACGTTTGTGGCTGGTTTCATTGGCGCTCCGCCAATGAATCTCATCGATGGGGAAATTAAGAACGGAAATTTCACCTCCACACTAATTGAGGTTTCTGGTCTGAGCATTGATGCTGAGGGCCCGATTAAACTTGGCGTCCGTCCAGAGGACTGCGCTGTTGTTGCTGCGAAGTCCAAATCGTATCACATGACGGGAGAAGTCTACGGCGTTGAGCCAACAGGAGACATGACTTACCTGACTTTGCGTGTTGGAGATAACAACCTAGAAATCAAAGCTGATCGCGACTACCGCTCCGAGCTCGGCCTCACTGAAAAAGTAGCTTTCGATACAGAACGCTTGTACTTTTTCGAGGCACAATCAGGTCAACGAGTTCGGTAAATCATTATGAATTTTGATTATACATCTATGGGTTTCTTCACCTTCGACTGTCTCGGTCGCCCCGTAAACTCCCTACCTCCCGGGGGCGATACATATTTTATCGACGAGATGGTTCTCGCTGTCTCGGGGGCGGCGGGCAGTGCCGCGATCGTGGCTGCAAAGCACGGTTTGTCGGTTCAGGCAGTTGGTGGAGTTGGTGTCGATGACATGGGGGATTGGGTCATTCAACGGCTCAATAGCTATGGCGTCGACACCTCTAATATGGAGCGCGTTACTGACTTCGCTACCTCTTCCTCGATAGTCACAACGCGTCCAGATGGAGCCCGCCCTGCCCTACATCGCAAAGGGGCAACGGGCGGGTTCTATGTAACAGATGAGCAGATTGATTCAGTTCTTGATACCAAGATACTTCACATCGGTGGCGTCGGCCTTATGGATGCGATGGACAAAGGGCGCACCAAAGAGATCATGCAAGAAGCCAAGGCGCGGGGCTGTATCACAACACTAGATGTTTTCGCGTCTGCTCAAAAAGACTTCTCGCTTATCGAACCGCTGCTACCCTTTACCGACTACTTCATGCCCTCCGAAGAAGAAGCTATGGCTCTTTCTGGCCTAACTGATTTTGAGAAAGTCTGTTCTCTGCTTCTCGAAAAGGGTGCTAAAGCTGTTGTCCTTACATTAGGAGCGGACGGGGCTATGTATCGCGACCAAACTGGGTTGTCCTTCCAAGTCCCGGCTTTCGATATTGATGTGGTATGTACTTGCGGTTGCGGAGATTGTTTTAACGCTGGTTTTGCTACGGGTCTTCATCTCAGTCTTAGCCCGCAAAACTGCGTTCGCATGGCACAAGCATCATCGGCACAGAATGCTCTAGGGCTCGGCTCCCAAGCCGTTGTGAGCGATTTGGCCGCGACGCAAGCGTTTATGGAAGGTACTCCGAAAAAGTGCTAACGTGTAAATTGAAAAAAAAGTGGAAGGCTCAAGTGCTACCAAAACCCAATGGTGGCGCAGGCGCTGTCGCCAAAGATGCGTTGCGCGGTATCCGCTTTGCGCTCCAACACGGCCTAACGGAAGATGATATCGACGGCCGCCTTCATGTGTATTCTGGGTACGGTAAGGAGCTTGCTATTGCACATACCAGAATGAGTGGTGAAGTCGTCTTGACGAATGACGGTCAGCGGCTACAGCAGCAGATTCTGGACGACGATGTACAAGCAATATTTCTCGACCCATTTATCAGCCTTCATGATGCACCAGAGAACGACAATGTCGCCGTGAACAAGGCAGTAAAGCAATTTAAAGCTATCGCCGCTAAAACAGGGTGCGCAATAAGCTTAATACACCATACAAGAAAAATGGGTAAAGACTCGGAGATGGGCGCAGGTGATGCAGAGGCGGGCCGTGGAGCGTCTAGTTTGAAAGATGCTGCGCGAGTAGTGCTTACGCTGGCGAAAATGAGTCAAGAGACGGGCAAAAAGATCAAACTAGCCGAATATGGGAACTACATCCGCCTTGATACCGGTAAAAGCAATTTCTCTGCACCGGAGGGTCAGTGTTGATTCTCACAGACCTATTCTGCAAAGTAACCTGTGCTTCCAAGAACCATAGCATTTTTAGTCTGATCTAATTTGAATTGAAATTTTTGTGAGGTAAAGAGGAAATGACTTCCTATCATGACATTAGAATAGCTTGTCACTTTTCCATTATACATTTCTACTAAATTAGTCATCTGGCAGTAGTAAACATCGCCCCAATCAGCAGCAGCCATTTCACTAACTAATAGCATTGAAAATAGTGATCCAACGATGCTCTTTTTAATAGTCATTTGTATGTCCTTGTGTGATCTTATTTAACCCAGCGTAACCGTGATTAAGTATTCCCTCTAGGATATTAAAACCTATTGTGATAACAGATTCAAACATCTACTTTTCCCTACTTTAGATCAACTAATGCTTGCCGTAGGTATGCCGCTTGCTTGCGTATGGTGATTGCTTCCTTGGTTCTCAGTCCGTTGGTGTAGCGAGCGTTGCGTGGGCCACAAGCGGGTTTTTTCGGGCCTGTGGATTTGCCACCATGTAATTTACAGCGACCATTACGGATATTGCCTTTATGCTTACATGAACCACCAGCACGGGTTTTTGCACCACACAAAGACAGAGTATTAAAGTCGAACCTGTTGGGCGCATGGTCTTGGTGGTCACTTTTTATCATTTACTCCCCCTCCCTCATAGACACCTATTGCCGCTTGACCACCTGCCTCAACATGCACTTTTTCAACTATAATTTTCTGCGTCTGACTTTTGCCTTGGAGCTTTTGAAGTGTATTGATTTGTTCTAGGTAAATGCGGTTAAACTTAATCACTTGGTTACTGACAGCGTTTAATACCTGGTGTGTCTTGGCGGTATAGGCTTGGCTTGCCGTGTGGGTAACTAATAAGCTAGTTAGCGCCATTTGACTTGCTAGCATCAACTCTAGCTCATTGGTTGGTTTTGCAGCAGCAATCAGGGCCGCGGCCTTGGCTAGCGCATCCTTTTGGCTATGGCCTCTGTCAACCAGAAGTCCAGCAATGGGTGAAATTACCGTGTTGCTAATTTCTAAATGGTTCTTTACGTTGGCGCTGATTAGCAACTTAGGTAAGCAATGATTTTCATCTGGCATTACGACTGTTTGTTTGTTGTCATGGCTTAGTTTCATGATCATTTTTGATACTCCAATTCATACACATTTTAATTGTACTACCCACTTAGCTACCCAGTTAGCTACTACCCACTTAGCTTTGATAAATTCCTAAGTGGGTAGATCTATAGCCCAATGATTACGTGGGTTTATGGTCTAAATACCCTTCAATTACCCACTTAGGTTATATATACACGCTAAGTGGGTGGGTAGTAGCTAATTACCCACTTAGGAATAATTACCCACTTAACTACCCAGTTAGCTACCCACTTAGCTTTCTCCTTTTTCTAAGCTCATTTGGCCCATTGAAACCATTTCACCATCACGGATAAGCGCCCCTTCATCGACAAGCTTTTCCATCCACCTTGCATAATGTTTAATATCAAAGCCCAGTGCTTTAAGGTCGTCACGTATCAGGGCATAAGTAACTGGGGCATTAGTTTCTGTGCGGCTGCGTGCGCTTTGCCATAAGGCGGTGTGGTACGCCTTCCAGCGAGGTGTATTTATTGGTGGCGCTTCATCGTCACTAGGTGGCCTACCCACTGGAATAATGCACAATGAATTAACATCGTCACCATCCGAGTCAGTGCGAATATGAACACTGGTTAGGTCATAGGCTTTCGGCTCTGGTTGATCAGAATCTTTCATTTTGGAGCAAGTCAGCACTAAGGCTTGTTGGTCTTCACCGTCACGACTTACGCGGTACTCCACGTCTAGGGCTGCTGGCAATGAACTGGAGCCACGGCCTCCACTTTCCATGTTCTTACCCGAATGATGGACGACTAATACCGTAGCCCCTGTAAGCTGTTGAATGGCTGCACAGCCCGTTATAAACGCGCCCATATCCTTGGATGAATTTTCATCGTTGCCGCCATAGCATCGAGCTAATGTATCGAGAATGATTAGCTTTACGTCTTGCCCTGTCTTGGCTTTTATATCGTTGTAGTAATCGACCACCAGCTCCACTTGATCATAATTGGCGGGGAACACTGGCACACCCAATCGAGCCAAGTTATCAAGGTTAGCTCCCTGGTGTCGTATCTCCCATGCTCTAACCCGCTTGGTGACACCAAAGCCACCCTCACCAGCAACGTAGAGCACAGCCCCTTGTATGACCTTATGCTGATCCCAATTAATCCCAGAGGCGATATGACACGCCCAATCTAAGGCAAGGAAGCTTTTAAAACTGCCACTTGGCCCGTACATACTGACAAATGATTGCTCAGGCAATAGCCCTTTAATGACAAAAGATTGTTCCCTGTCGTAGCCCGTAGAACCATACTCAAGCGCAACCTTTAACCGCGTAACTGGCAGGGCGTCTACTTCGGCTAATGTTGTGCTAATCGCTGTTACTGAACTATTCATGTAACGCTCCTTCAATCTTGTTAATCCGTTGCTGTCCAAGTGAACGCCTATTACGCTCATGGGTTGTTAGCGGTCGCTCTACTTTTTCCACTGCGTTGATAATGGCAACTTGAATGCGTTCACTTTTCAAGACTTCTTCAAAGCGTTGGCGCTTTCTCTCGGTCATTTCTGTACCCGCTAGCTTGTTATAAAACAGGTCGGCTACATTCAGCCCTATGGCTGCGGTAATGTCTGAGGTTTCGCAACCCGCAAAGCAATAAACTAATACCCTGTCATCGGCTTCTGTAATGGCTAAACTTGGAGATTTGTCTTGATGAGCAGGGCAACAGGCCATCCACTTTCCTTTTCCACCCGTGACTTGTTCCAGACGATCCAACAGATCTAAAGCACTCATATCACACCCCTTTGGGCCAATGTGTATTGAGCTAGATCATCAAGTAAACGGAGTGCTGCAGTTTGGTTTCCCATCAGGGTGAGAAGCGCACCAATATTGCCAAGGTTGTCTTGCCCTAACATCTGATTACTTTTAGAGGCGAGGCTCATCAACTCACCCAATGAGGCCACACCATTACGCAAGGTGATCAAATCAGCTTCTATAAGGTTATGTATGTCGTTGAGTTGGCTAGCTGTTAGGCTAGGAGTTACAGCAATAGCGGCTAAGTCTTTAAGTAGTGAGTTCATAGGGAATCACCATAAGCTGGTGCTGCGTTATTACAGCGAGAGTCAGCAATACGCTGTTCAAGCCATTCGTTAACCTCAGACTCAATCCAACCGCTAGCCCTACCGTTGGGCGTTAGTTTAATTTGGGCAGGAAAGAGTCCTTTACTGATTAACTGGTGGACATGCGACCGGCACATGCCAACTTTATCGTGAACCTTGGGCCAGCGAATTATACGAGCCATTACTGGTTCTGATGTCTTGCTCTTTTGCTTTGTATGGACGTTTATAACCATGTCATTGTCTCCTAGGACAGTAGTGAACATGGTTAATATTGTGGCGGTTCTATGAATATTAGAATCGAAAAATATAAGTAGTTTTTGTCGATATATTACATCGAATATTTTTCAAATTATTTTTCGATGTATTGCCCCAAAGCACTAATAAAGGCTCTGCTAGTAACCTTGTCATAAAACGGCTTAAGTGTCTGAGCTATGAATGGTTCCCCCACTTTCTGAACATCCTCATCAAAGAAAAATAAAGCATCTATAATAGTTTTAGCACTTATAGTTATGTTGTTTATTTCACTCCAAAGTCGCAGGTCAATGTATGGCAATATACTATACTTTTGGAGCTTTTCTATATCACCAACTGTTATATGCGTTTTCTTATTTTCAATTCCCGTGTAAGCTCTAGCATGTTCAAGAAAGCGGCTAAATTGGTTTTTAATGTCTACATCAGATCCTTGGAGATTGACCATAATTGGAACCATTTTCTGTACATCCAGATTATTATCTTTCATATGTTTAATGATTTTTGGCGCATGATTGAGCAAACCTTCTTCATTCAGTCCATAGTGCTTTTCAAAGATATGTCCCAGAACCCACGCGCTACTACAATACATTGACTGTATAAGTTCACGTTCCTGAAAAACTTTCTCAAATCCCATATTGTGATCAAAATCACCATTGTCCGCTATCCATTGATAACTGTTATTAAGTTGTTCCCTCCGAAGTGCTGATCTATCAAAACCCTCTTTTAAAATACACGAAAATGCTTCACCCACCGTATCACGAACATAAGTGGGATCTAGATCTAGATCTAGTTCTAACCCCCTTTTGAGGACACCCCTCCTGGTCAAAGGGTAAAACCATTGGGATGTATTAAAGTCCTCAGTAGCTTCATAGTTTTTAAGGTTAAACCATTCAGGCAAATCGGACACATGGTTAATCTTTTTTGTAACCATAACGCACCTCTGCGACCTACAAATAATTTACCATGCCAGAGTGGGTAGGTTTGCCACCTTTTCGGTGATCAGCCTAGGCACAGTAAAACTTAAAATCTATTATTTACCACCAGCACCAAAATTAAGGGCGACCGCGTTTTAACCTGCTTCCATCTGCTCAATGTAATTTCCCCACCAATCCATAATCTTAACTCGATCTTCTAAATACTCAGCATGGCGGCTATACGCTGCGCGAACCTTGTTACGTTGCTGGTGTCCTAGCTGCTTATCTACTGCCTCAATGTTGAACTTCTCAATCAGTATTGAGTTGGCGGTATTTCTAAACCCATGGGGTGTAGCTTCGCCCTTGTAGCCCATACGGTTGAGCGCTTGGTTCATGGTATTTTCTGATATTGGCCTGTCCTTGCCCCTAAAGCCAGGAAACAACAAATCATAGTGGCCTGTAATTGGGCGCAGGCGTTCGAGCAATTCTAAAGTTTGCTTAGGCAATGGTACTAGATGGTCAGAACTCATTTTCATGCGTTCAGCAGGAATTCGCCATAATTTATCCTCTAGATCAAACTCTTCCCAACGAGCCAGGCGTATTTCACCTGGTCGGACAAACGTTAAGATTGTAAGGCGGAGCGCAAGAATAGTGACCATTTCACCACTGTAATTATCAATACTCTTGAGGAAGTGGGGCAACTCTTCACGCGACATTGAAGGCCTGCTTTTAACTTTGCGCGTTTTGAGCGCACCCTGTAGCTCTGAGGCTGGGTTATACACTAGGCGGTCAGTTTGTATGGCATAACGAAAGACTGCGCCACAGCGCTGTAGGATGCGGCTTGCTACATCTAATGCACCTCTAGACTCAACCGCTCTAACTACGTCCAACAGTTCACCAGACGTTATACCCGTAACTGGCCTTGTACCAATGTAAGGCAGTACATCAACTTCAAGTGTGCGCCACACATTGTTAGCATGATCTTCTTTCCAGCCTTCCCTCTCATTTCTCCACCACTCGAAGGCGAGATTTTTAAACGAGTTTTCAGCTTCGATCTTTTGGGCACGTCTATTTGATTTTTTTAACTGAATGGGGTCATCACCGTCACTCAAGGTCTTTTTGGCTGTATCACGCTTGCCCCTAGCTTCTTTAAGCAACACGGTTGGATAAACGCCAAACGCCATAACCTTCTCTTTGCCTAAGTAACGATACTTGAGCCGCCAATATTTAGAGCCGTTAGGATGGATAAGCAAATACAAGCCGCCAGAATCGTACAGCTTGTACTGCTTCTCCAAGATTTTGGCATTATTGATTTGGGGTATATTTAGCATAATCGTGGGCTTCTTCCTTTTATACCCCCTACTATACCCCCGAATATAAGCCCACATCAATAGCCAATAACGGACAGTAATTATACAACAGGCAAAAAAAAGCCCCATGTATAGGGGCTTTTAGGACATCTATGATTGGTAATAGATGTCAATTTGGTACCGGCGGCCGGAGTTGAACCGGCACGAGCATAGCTCACCACCCCCTCAAGGTGGCGTGTCTACCAATTCCACCACGTCGGCATAACCCTTTACTCTGTTACTGGCACATCGCTGTCAG
>Ga0209192_10001554_pt1 | contig 18062 bp, 19 predicted proteins | sample ArcticOcean_MG_C_11_FD_187433 | JGI IMG/M metagenome (GOLD analysis project Ga0209192, IMG submission 187433) | Marine microbial communities from western Arctic Ocean - ArcticOcean_MG_CB2_154 (SPAdes) (version 2) | ecosystem: Environmental > Aquatic > Marine > Oceanic | place: Arctic Ocean... | reverse complement strand
ATCAAAAGCATACAACCTTCCAGTATTTTTCATAATTGCAGAAAGTGCTAATGTTTTTCCTCCAGCACCCGCACAGAAATCTGCGACCATAGTGCCTCGTTTTGGATTCACTAAGAAAGATAATATTTGGCTTCCTTCGTCTTGAACTTCAATTATTCCTTCTAAAAATAAACTATCCCTCTGGATTGATGTTCCTCTTGGCAAAGAAATACATATTGGGGATAAATTAGTTTTAGATATTTTATCTTTTAAGTCTGGAAAGCTAATGATTAAATCATCAATAACCTTTGAAATATTTTTTTCTTTTAGCAAGTTGACTCGTAAGTTTAGATTAGCTGGAGTTAACAAACTTTTTGCTAAGCTAATTGCTGATTGCTCACCATATTGCTCTAATAAGTTTTCCCAAATCCAATCAGGCATACTTAGCTTTGAAGCCCACCCTTCTATATTAGTTTTGTTAGCTTTTTGCTCCTTAAGCCATGTTAAATCTTGATCATCAACAAAATTAGATAGCTCTCTGATACTTTTACCCAGAACTAACGACATATAAATTAAAACTAATTTTCTGGGATTTTCTTCACTTATATTTTCAATTAAATATCGTCTATTTCGAATTACTCCGTAATATAATTCTGAAAGATTTGCTCTATCATGACTTCCAAGATGTCTATTATTTTTAAAAAACATACTTAATTGACGATCAGCAGGTCCTGAATGTAAAAAATGTTCTTTTAAAATTTCTGAGCATGCTTTTATTATAATCTTATTCATTAATTTTCTTTATTTTTAGAGTTTCTATTTTTTGAATAATGGAACTTAAGTCATCTTCAGTGATTGATATTTTCACTGGTAAATACCCATATTTTTTTGCTAACCATAAATCAATTCTTTTGGGACTCTGATAATTAAATTTTGCTACATGTAGTACGTCAAGATATCCTAATTTTGTATCTATATTTGCTTCATCAATATAGTGATAATTATAAATTTTAAAAACTTTTGCATTGGTTATTGGTATTTGCATTTTATTTAATGGATCTAAGAACATAAATTGAAACATAAAGCTCAACTGATCTTGTGCTTGTTCGATTAAAACATACTTATCGGAAGTTTCCTTCCTATTTATAGTTAGAGTTTTGCTTTCCCAATCAAAAAATGCTTCTGATTTTCTTTTTTTCCCATGATTATATAAATAATAATCTGGTTTCAACCCTGATATGTCTATTGAGCCCGTACTTTTTTGTATTAATGGTTTTGAGTAAAAGAATGAGCTTATTCCTTCTGCCTTAGCCTTATAATTAATTTCATAATTTTTTTTATTAATTTCATAATCCACTCTTAAACTTCCAACTCTTGAAATTAAATTTTTTTTATTATTCCCAATAATTTCGCTATCACTTCCAAATGGCCTAATTTTACTTATTGACCCCTTATTTTCCCCAAGATCATGCAGCACTTTGAAAGTCATTGAAATTGATTTTATTAACTCGCCAAAGACTGGCTTCGTGATAAGCTCATCAACATCTTTAACGGGCTTACATAATTCGCAATATATTTTCTTCTTCTTTTTCTTAACTTTATTATTTATATTATTATTTTTATATTTTTTAATGCCTTCTTTTTTTAAATTTTTAAGCGAAGATAAATTATCTTTACTTATTTCTGGGGGTAGTTGGACTAATTGAATATCAAGCAACTTGTTATTGCTGATATTCAATTTTATATTTGATAAAAATATAAAATGAATCGCAATTGAAATTAATATTCCATAAACTAAGAAACGATTCCTCATCTTTTTTATTTAACTTATAATAAATTTGTTTTTACTAAAATTTGCTCTATATTAATCCCAATATCTGTTTTTATTTCAATCTTTAAAGGAATTCTATATGGCTTTCTTAAGACCCATATATAATGTATAGAGTTACTTTTACCCTTTATCTCACCTTTATAGACATCTACTTCAAGACTTCCAGAATTAGTTTTCATCAATTCACTTCTAACTTTATTGTATAAGTACGTCCGACTTTTTTTCCCATCAATTACTTCAAAAATATAATTTTTTTTGCTTAGGGATTCGAAATTAAATTGATATAAATAAGTTAGCAGATCAAAGTGTTTCTCCTTAAGTGCAATATTTTTAGTTTCTTGCTTATACGTTAATTTCACTTGCTTGCCTTTAGTATCAAATACTGCCAAAATATTTTTTTTTGGCTTCTTCTTATTCTTTAATTCAAATATTTTTGGTGAAAAGCCATCTATAGTCAATTGGCCTTTACTGATTACCTCCCGATCTCCTAATAACTTCAAAATTCCTTCTGCTTTTGTTATAGCCTTTATTTCATATTGATTATTTTTTTGATTAAAATCTACAATTACCCTACCTAGATTATTACTTTTTTGTAATAGCTGATATTCGCTATGAAAATTCTTTGGAAATATTTTAGCTCCTACACTGAATGAGTATATTGAAAATATTACAACCCATAAGTATCTAAATAATTTCAGACTGAGGTTCATTTAGATCTCTATTGACTATTTCCCCAAGCACAAATACAGTTTCACCATTTTGTTCTAAAATTCTTATTGCATCTTCTTTATCATTAGGATTTATTATTACTACCATACCAATCCCACAGTTAAATGTTTTATATAGTTCGTCATCGCCAATATTTGCTTTTTCCTTAATCCATTGAAATATCGATGGCATATTCCATGAATCTTTTTTGATTACTGCTTTTTGATTTTTTTTCAATACTCTAGGAATATTTTCATAAATACCTCCACCAGTTATATGAGCCAACCCATTCACTTTAATTTTTTCTAATAAAAATAAAATTGATTTAACATATATTTTGGTTGGTGCCATTAAGACATCTCCAAACGATTTCCCATCAAAATCGTTACTAAGATCAATATTTTCTTTTTCTAAAACTTTTCTTATTAAAGAATAGCCATTTGAATGAGGGCCAGAAGATGCTATACCAATTATGATATCACCCTCTGAAATACTTTTACCATCTATAACTTTACTGCGCTCAACTGCCCCTACACAAAATCCAGCTAAATCATACTCTCCTCTAGAGTACATCCCTGGCATCTCTGCTGTTTCTCCTCCTACCAATGCACAACCCGCTATTAAACAACCTTCAGATATTCCTTTTATAACTTCAGTGGCCATCTCTACATCTAATTTTCCACATGCAAAATAATCTAAGAAGAATAGAGGCTCTGCCCCTTGTACTAAAATATCATTTACGCACATTGCTACTAAATCTTGCCCAATAGTATTGTGAGTATTTAAATCAAATGCTAATTTAAGCTTCGTACCAACTCCATCAGTTCCAGAAACTAATACAGGATTTTTATACTTTTTAGGTATCTCGAATAATGACCCGAAGCCTCCTAGCCCACCCATCACTTCTGGTCGATTTGTAGCTTTTGCATATGGCTTTATATTTGACACCAACCTATCTCCTGCTTTTATATCTACACCGGCATCTTTGTAAGAAATAGAATTTTTTTTATTGCTAGAATCTTGAGACAATTTTATTTACCCTCTGGAATGTTGAATACTTTACGTATAATATAATTTTAACTGAATTTAGTAGCAATAGATAATTCTCATATAATCATAAGCCTATGGAGCAACTCTTACTTAATATTGTATTACCGATACACAAGACATTTGAGAACTTTATTGTTGGAAATAATAAAGAATGTTTTGATGCGCTAAAGAATTTTATTTTGCCTGAGAATGATATATTTTTTATTTATATTTGGGGAGATAAAGGTTGTGGGAAATCTCACTTGGCCGAAGCAATTCAAAATCAAAATATTACAATAATAGAGGATATTGACCAAGCCAGCCAAAGTAAGCAAATTGATATTTTTAATCTTTATAATGATCACAAATCCGCACATAAAAAACTGTTAGTTACAGGAAATAATAACCCTAATAAAATGATGCTAAGAGATGACTTAGCTAGTCGTTTAAGCTGGGGTTTAGTATACAAGCTTGATCTACTATCCGATATTGAAAAAAAACAGGCTTTAAGTATATATTCTAAAGATAGAGGGCTTAATCTTAAAATTGAAATTATTGAATTCTTACTTCGGTACTACAAAAGAGACCTTCATTCACTTATTGCAGTTCTAGACGCATTAGACCGTTGGTCACTTAAGACTAAACGGCCTATTACTATTCCACTTCTTAAAGAAATGAATCAAGAAAATTTATTTAAATAAATTAAATTTTTCCTACTAAATCTATTAATTAAATACAATCAGTCTGAGCTTCCAACCATTTTTTCTGACATTTTTTATCTAAACCACAAACCTCTTCTAAAGTTTTATCTTCATTTTCCATCCTAATAATCCCCTTGAAAATTATTTAAATTTTTCCTACTAAATCTAATGATGGTGTAAGTGTTTCAGCCCCTGGTTTCCAAGATGCAGGGCAAACTTCGTCTGGATTAGCTTCAATGTGTTGTGCCGCCTGAACCTTTCTAACTAAGTCTGCTGCAGAACGTCCTATGCCTAAATCGTTAACTTCAATTGTTTTAATTTTACCTTCAGAATTAATAATAAAAGTACCTCTTAATGCCAATCCTTCTTCTTCGATCATAACGTCAAAATTTCTAGCTAAAGCTCCTGTAGGGTCTGCAAGCATTGGGAATTTTATTTTCTTTATCGATTCAGAAGAATCATGCCAAGCCTTATGACTAAAATGAGTATCTGTAGAGATAGCATAAACCTCGACGTTTAATTTTTTTAACTCTTCATAATGATCTGCAAGATCGCTTAATTCGGTAGGGCAAACAAAAGTAAAATCTGCTGGATAAAAGACAAATACGGACCAATGTCCATTTAAACTTGCTTCCGTAATATCTATAAATTCACCGTACTGATCTTTTGCATGATAAGCCTTAGCGCTGAAAGGTTTGATAGTGCTATTTATTAACGAACTCATTATAAATTTTCCTTGTTAAGTTAAGTATTTGAAAAAATATAATTCTAATGGAATTGTTTGATTTGTATAATTAATTATGTATATGTGTTTAATAAATAATTCTTATTATAAATTTGCTTTGCTTATTTCATAGATTTCTTTTTCTTGTTGAAGTTGTTTTAAGCGTGATTCAACTCTAGATTTTTCATAAAAGTTTCCATCGCTCGACTTTACCGCCATATCCATTTGGACTATAGCCTCCTGCAGGTTGTATCTATAATAAAATGATTCTGCGAGACTCTCATATTGTAAGAGCTTCTTTCCATTGAGCGAGTATGCTTTTGCTAATAATTTATATAACTCTGGGTCAGTTTTAAAAGTCATTATATAACTTTGTAAAATCTTAATTGCTTCATTTGCAGATTTTGTTTCAATAAAATAATTGGCTAGTCCATAGACAAACGCTCTGTAATTGGGATATTTTTTTATAGCTTTCTTTAAAGATGAATAAGCATCAGTCATATCTCCTTTTTTAATTAATATTTCTATTTCTAATTGGTCAATCATAGGATTCCTAATATTTTTATTTTTCAGCCATTCCATTTCTCTTTCGGCATCTTCAAAATTCTCATTTAATAAATAAGCATAAGTAAGTGCATACCTCTCGCCTATTTCATTAACATAAGATTTATTTTTAATATTAAGCTCTAATTGTTTTTTTATTAATTTCTTATCTTGAAGAAATACTCTAATTTTTGCTTTTACAAAATGAAAGCTTGGGTCATCCAAACGCTGCCGATATGGGTATTCAGCTAAACGGTTTTCAATATCACTAATGCGTTCTGAAGTAATTGGGTGTGTTCTGAGGAATGACGGGGCGGCTCCTATAGAGTACTGAGATCCCCTTTGTAATGTTTTAAAAAAATCAATGGTACCTCTTGTATCAAATCCTGCTTTATGAAGAATTTTAATCCCGACACGATCTGCTTCCTTTTCATTTTCTCTAGTGAAGTCCAATACAGTTTGAACGCCAAGTGCTTGTGACACCATAAGAGCACCTTTTGCTAGCTGAGGATTTGATCGAGCCAATAACAAAGCTAACCCAAGTCCCAGATATGATTTAAACGAATCTTTTTGAAGTCTACCTACTAATCTTGCAATGTGTCTTTGAGTAACATGGGCAATCTCGTGACTTAACACGCTAGCAAGTTCTGATTCAGTATTTGCTGATAAAATAAGCCCAGTATGAATGCCAATTACGCCTCCTAACATGGCGAATGCATTAATAGATGAATCGTTAACTATAAAAAATGTCAGGGCACTTCCAGAAAAATCACTCGCCCTTACTAATTTATCAGTTAAGTTGTATAAATAATCTTCAATTTCAACATCATGAATAACAGTATTACTTTGTTGAACTTGCTGAAGTATTTGGCTTCCAATAATAGCTTCTTCATGAGCGCCAATTATTGTTTCGCTATAATCGCCTAAATTAGGTAATTCATTTGCAAAACAGGTTTTGGAAATAAGAAAAATACAAAGGAAAAGCTTCTTCATCGTTTTATTTAAAGCTATTATAATAAGTCCTTACATAAATAAGTATTATAAACCTATGCTCACACATATTGATAATGATGGTAATGCCAAAATGGTTGATATATCAAAAAAAAATAATACAGATAGAATTGCAGTTGCTTCGGGATATATTGAATTAAATAAAGAAACGATTGAATTGGTTAAAATTGGCAACTTAAAAAAAGGGGATGTTTTAACAGTCGCCAAGATTGCTGGAATCCAAGCATCGAAAAAAACATCAAGTTTAATACCTCTTTGCCATAATATTAATTTAAATAAAATTAACATTCAATTCAATATAGATACTCAAGAAGGTAAAATTTATTGTAAATCAACAATTAATTGCTCGGGTAAAACAGGTGTTGAAATGGAAGCGCTTACTGCAGTATCAGTTGCACTTCTGACTATATATGATATGTGTAAAGCTTCCGATAAAAATATGTCAATCTCAGAAATAAAACTATTAGAAAAACGTGGTGGCAAATCAGGGTTATGGGTATCAAGAACTTAAATACACCCATATGAATTTATGAATTTAATGTCTGAATAACCATATTTGCAACCGTACTTGAGTCAACATTATTTATTTCATAATTATTATCTTGTATCCAAGATGCTTTTTTACCCCAAGGCTTATATCTATTAGGGTTTCCGATACCAAAAATTGTGAATGATTTTGTACCTACAGCACTTGCAATATGGCCTAAGCCAGAATCGTTACCAACATAAAAATTTGATTTTTTAATAATTGCAGCTGTTTCTAAAAGATTGTAATGCCCACAACAGTCAATGACTGTGCCCTTGAACTCTGAAATAAATTCTCTAGATAATGCAGCATCTTTTTTATCGCCAACCAAGATAATTAAACCGAAAATATCTTTTAAGTATTTTGCTAAATCAATAAATTTAGAGACATCCCAAATTTTTCCATCATAATTCGCACCTAACCCTAATACTAAAGCCCGGCTATCTGAATATTTTTTAAATATTTTCCTTGAAATTTCATTTTCATAACGCGAAAGCCAAATATTTGTTGGCGGCGGCTTATCTTGAATAATTTTTCTAATTGATAAAAAATGTTTTTCGGCACTATGCAGATTTAAACTTGAGTTGTTTGATACCTTAAAAAATTTTTGTTTTGATTTTATAAAATAAAGAAGTATGTCAGACCTTAAATCAACTGCTAAATCATAGTCCTCTCTCCGAATTTCACTAATTAAGGTTAATAGTCCATACCAGCCCAAGCTCTTATCTTTTTCAAAAAAATTATTCACATACGGACAATATTTAAATAGAATTCTAGATCGCTGATCTCCTATAATATCAAAAACTGCATTAGGATATTTACAATGCAATGCTTCAAGAGTTGGCGTTGTTAAAATTGCGTCACCTATATTGGATAACGTTATAAAAAGAATTTTTTTAATAATTTTATTTTTTGAGATTTTTTTCATACAATCTAAACAATCTTATTTTTATGTAGCTCATAGCCCTTATGCTTATCGTAATTCCACAAATATTGTTCTGGGGCTTTTTTAATTGTATCTTCTAGTGCTTTATTTAGCTTTCTAGGGCTGGAAACACTACTAGAAGGTATAATTTTGAAATGAATTTTGAAGCCTTTGCCTATATCTAGCCTTTCGCCAAAAGTCATTATTACAGTCGCTCCAGTTTTTTTAGCCAATTTACTAACTAAAACCATTGTATATGCGGGTCGCCCAAAAAAATCAGCCCACTCCCCTTCCCCTTTGTTTGCTGCTTGATCTGGAAGTATCCCAACAGCCTGATGATTTCTTAAGGATTTTAAAATTTGCTTAATGCCAGTTTTGTTTGTGGGGGCTAAGGTATTAAGTCCTTTTTGTCTTCCATCTTTAATCAATCTTTCTAGCCACTTTTTCCTAGGAGGTCTATATAGAATTGTAAGTGGGTATTTAGATCCATAATAAATAGATGTAATTTCGTAACAACCTAAATGAGGGGTTAAAAATATTATTCCTTTTTTTCTTGCATGCGCTCTATCTATATCGAGTAAACCGCTTACCTCTGTGACCCAGCCTAAAATTCTACTTTGCTTGTTGGACCAGATTGCAAAACTCTCCATTATTGTTTTGCCTGTTTCACGAATATTTTTATTAATTGCTTTATTTAAACTGGCTTTATCTTTGTAAATATTTGAGGAAGTTAAATTCTTAACTAATAAAATCCTACTTTTTTTATTAGTTATATGGAAAATATATCCAATTAAAACTCCTATTGATTGGACTAAAAAGAGCGGAATACAAGAAAAGATAAGCTTAAAAGAATTTAAAATAATTTTATTCATTTTGAAATTTTTTATCCCTAAAAAAGTATGCAAAATAATATATTTTTTTTAAAAGTCCTTCTTGGAGCTTGAATAATCCGCGAGTTAAGGGATATATTAATTTTTCCCATCCTGTTACTTTATTTTTTTCAAACCTTACATCTCCAATAGCGGATTCAAAACTTTGATCCCATGATGAAATTGCTGGCTGAATAGTTAAAACCTCTAATCCAGACCTCCATGGCAACCCCATAATGGTATCAATGGGACAACTGATATCGCTCATAGACTTAAGGAGTTTTTTTGCTCCCGAATAGGATATTACATAAGCATAAGCTCCGCCAGGTGAAGTTGCTAATCTTGTCAAATAAAAATTTTGATATATTTTTAAAATTTTTCTTTGCATCAGTTTAGCAATTTTTGGCTTACCTAAAAATCTCACAGCTTCCCATGGATAAGGACAGTTAATTAAATTTTCTATCACCATTCTAAAATCTTTTTCCAAAGTAACATCATCTTCAAATATTAAAGAAGTTGATATTTTATTTTTAACAATTTTTTCTAATACTGCTCTATGTGACAAAAAACAACCCAATTCACCAGGTGCCAAATCTTTGCCATAACAAAGTCTTCTTCTCAAGCCATGATAATCTTTATGCTGAAGTAAATTAGTTTTTCTTGCATCTATTGCATCAAAAAATTCAAATTTTGCGCAAACTCCATTAAGCTTCCTCCGAATAGTTTTTCGCCTTCGGATTTCATGTGGGAGGCTTATTACAAAAGTATGTATAGAATTCATTTTTATATTCATTTTGAATTATTCTCTCATACTCTTACGAATACTGATATAAAATAGATACTCCTATATGAATGTTTTTTTATGGCTTAAATATGATAATTAATAATAAAAATTGGACTCCACCGCCATCTTTTGGAGAAAAAATTAAAGAGCTTTTAATCCCTGGGAAGCTCTACTTAAATCAACTTAAAAGAAAGCACCTTAAAAAAGGTGAGGATGAACTTCATCTTTTAGATTTTTTTGTTAAAGAGGGTAACGAAGCAATTGATATTGGGGCCAATAAAGGAGTATACAGTTCAATTTTGGCTACGCTAGCATCAATAGTTCATTCATTTGAGCCTAATCCGAAATTATTTAAAATACTTAAAAGAAGATTGGCCTCTAATTGTATTGGATACCAAATTGCTTCATCAAACACTTCTAATAATCAAAAATTACTTATCCCATACAGTCAAAGGCGAAAAAAGTATTCTAATCAAGGGGCGAGTTTAAGTAAGGTCAAAGTAAATGGTGAGCATGGGGTTATTGCAGTGCAAACTAGAACTTTAGATTCATATAATTTTATTTTCTTTCCAATAATTAAAGCTCTATAAGGATAAAGTAATTAACTAATGCTGAATAATATTTCCACCAAATTTGAGTACTTACTTCCCATAAGCCTACCAATTTTATTAATTTTTTTTCGTGGGATAGCAGACGTTACAGTTTTACTGATTGGCCTTGTTTTTTTGTACCAGTCTTATAAGTCAAATAATTGGCAATGGGTTAAGCAACAATGGTTTATATTCAGTTTAATTTTTTGGCTTTATTTAATATTTATTAATACCCCCTTAAGTATAAACTCTTCCGAAAGTGCTTTGTATTCTCTTGCATTTATAAGATGGCCACTTTTTGCAATGGCTATAAGTATCTGGCTTCTTAAAAATAATGTTTCTCAAAAATATTTTTTGATCTCTTTGGCTGCTACTTTATTATTTATAATACTAGATGTTTGGTGGCAATATTTTTTTCATTATGATTTTTTTGGCAATCCGAGATATTCTTTTACGGCTGAAAGACTTACTGGTCCTTTTAGAGATAATCCTATGCCAGGAATTTTTATGGCTAGATATTTATTCCTTCTTTTTTATCTTGGATATTTTATTAAATATATTCAAACGCCAACTAAAAATACCTTCTTTATTTTTCTAATACTTTTGCTTGGTACATTATCTATTTATATAACTGGTGAAAGAATGGCTTTAATTATTTTTATCAGTGGAGCAATTATAGTAAATATTGGCCTTCTCCTTGAATACAAGAAAATTAGAAAATATATATTTTTTGGTTTATTTTTAATTGTTAGTTTTCTTGCTATAGCCCAACAAGCATTTCCTGAATTAAATAATAGAATGGTTACCGATTTATTAAACAAGCTTTCAAATTTTAGCTCTTCTGATTACATGCTAGTTTTTAAAAGTGCTTATGCTGTTTGGATGGAGAACCCAATATTTGGAACAGGTTTTCATCAATATCGAGAAGCTTGTATTGATCTTGGTTATTGGGGAACTTCTGGAGGCGTTTGCATGCACCCTCATAACATATCTCTTGAACTTTTATCTGAAACTGGAATAACAGGTTTTATACTCTATTATTTAATAATAATTTCTGTTGCTTTTAGCTTAGTTAAAGCCTTTCTCCATAGAAAAAACTGGCTGTTACTTTTTCTATCTTTAAATTTACTATTTATAAGCTTTTTCCCCTTAATCGGAGGTATGAGTCTCTTTAACAATTGGATTGGCGCCATAGTATGGCTATTTGTAGGGTGGGCACTTGCTATATCCAAAAAAACTAAATTAACTTTTTAATCAATTTCCAAACTTTAGTAACTGTTAAATCTTTTAAACTCTCTGACTCTAAAATTTGAAAAGGCTTTCTTGATAGTTCAGATTTTATCGCAGAAGTTGTTGGTCCGAACAACGCAATGCCTGGCTTTCTTAAACATGAGGCAATATGGCTTGGACCAGAATCATTCCCGATTACAAATATAGATTTTTTTATAATTCCTGCTACATCTATTAAATCTAAATTATTAAATTTAAAGCCTGGGATAGTATTTTCAAGGTCTAATTCATCAGGACCAAGTATACTGACGACATTAAAATCTTCTTTTAGTAATTTATCAGCTAGCTCTTTATAATAAGGCCATCTTTTTTCTTTATGCTTTTTAGATGACCCTGGAATCAAAACAATAAAACTTCCTATAATCTTTCTCTTTTTAAGAAGTAATGATATATCGTTAGCCATCCAAGTAATATTAGGCTCTAATATTTTATTAAATGGAATTCCATAATCGTTTAGCATATCAACCAACCCTTGAAGGCCGGATATTGGATGATCTTTTCTTTTTGTTGTAATCCACGTGGGAGATTTTAATAATATTTTATAAAGAAAAGTTCTTTGTGAATTTTGTAAATCAAACACAAGGCTAAAACGTAAATTATCTATTTCATTAATTAGCTTAAATGTTTTTCTTAAATTCCAAAATTTAAATCTATCATCAACAATTACTTTATCTATATATGGGCTTAAAAGCATTAAATTTTTGTAAGAAGATGATGTAAGCAATATTAAATTTGCATTTAAATAGGTACGCTTTATGGTTCTAAATATTCCATCAGATTGAATTAAGTCACCGAAAGCGCCATGCTTAATAATCAATATATTTTGTTTTCTTAATTTCATTTAAATAATCTTAAGTAATTACTCGTTAATCTCTAGTACCTTATTGTAAATAGCTAAAATATTTCGTAGAAATACTTTTTCTGTGTAAAATTTTTGGAATTTTTTATAGCCATTATTTGCTAGAGTTTTTGCTAACTTTTTATTGTTAATTATTTCATTTACGGATTTTGAAAATTCTTCAGCATTATCAATCTCTACTAATATTCCATCATTCCTATGAGATATTAGCCCTAAAGGGCCTGGTGCTTTACATGCTACTGTTGTTTTTCTTGCAGCCCAAGACTCGATTGTGACAGCACCAAATGAATCATTACGTGATGGGAAAACACATATATCAGCAGTTGCCATCAATATTTCTTTGTCCTCTCTCCACCCTAAAAACTTAACTCGGTCATCAAGCTCAAGCCTTGTAGTCTGTAATTTTAATTCTTTTTCTAAGGGCCCTGAACCTGCAATCCATAAATATGCATCTGGTATTTTAAGCATTGCATCTATTAGAATATCAATCCCTTTAACAGGATGGAGTCGAGATAATGAAAGCAATAAGGGTTTATTGTTCGGCGTACTAAATTTATTTCTATTAATTCTATTTAATTTATTTTTTTTAGTATAAATAGGTAATTTATATATTTTTGTTGAGTTAATGCCTTGATTAGCTATATGTTTTTTTAACTCGCTAGTCAGGGCAATATGATAATCACACTTCCTAAATCTTTCAACGCCTCTATACCCACTATGCCATCCAATATTGATATGTTTTCCGTTAACTAAAAAACTAGAAGCCCTACCCATCCAGTAATGGACAATGTCAGGCTTAAATTCTTTTATGGCTTTATTAATAACTTTTTGTGTTGGCCATTTAAATAATTTACCAAACGATGCAGTATCAAATAAAATTTTTAAATCACTTATTTTTTTCAATCGTTTTTTATTTCGATTATTAATAATTATGTATTGATTAATTTTCTTATTTTTTAACGCCTCTATAGCATCTATAAAAAATTCTTCTGCTCCACCTTCTCCCGCTCCACCCATTATTTGAAGTATTTTCATTTTAAAATTTAAGAATAAATGGTATAAATCGGCCCAATCTTCTTTGCCAATCTATCCATTTTCTTTTTGATGAATAATTATGGGTTTTACAATCTATCAATGTTACCAATTCACATTCCGATAATGTATGGAGCCCATCCGAGTAATTTTTGTTGAGATTAGGCTTTATTGATCTAACGCTTTTTGCTTTAAAGTCATTCTCAGTTATTTTTTCAATTTTTAAAATATTAATTTCACCGCCGTAAGTTTTTTTACAATTTTGAACTGGTAAATGAATTAAGTTATCAATAATAAAAGGAGTTCCTCCGGGTCGACTATTTTCAATATTAACTATTACTGGATTTTTCGGGTGTTCTTTCCAGCTACTTAAAAGATCGTCTGAAAATGCAACGTGTAATTCTTTCATTGCACGTCCATTAGGTCCTGGTAAGGAATAGAATACCCACCATTTTTTTTGATGCTTAATTATGCTTGGATCTATCATTGGTATATTTTTCATAACTTCTTTAACTATCTCCCAATTTTTAGGGAAATTCTTAGCTTCATATATATATGTTTTACCAGATTGGCTAGACTCTGGAATCATATATATCTTATTATTATGGTTAACTATAAATGGATATGATAAGTGAAATTTATTTGACAGCACATGATGAAAATTAATCTTTTTTAGTTTTTTATTAAATACAAAACAATCAATTTCGCCTTTTTTAATTCTATAATCTAGTGCTTCAACAAAAATATATAATTTACCAGCTTTCCATACCCCAAATGGGTCGGCATAAAATTGATAAGATTTTTTTGGGTATATCCAAACAACATCCTGCTTACTCTCATTTTTAATAAATGTAGCTATCTTATTATTTATAATTCCAACAGCCCAAATATCCGTTTTATTAATTTTATTCACTTTTGTATCCTAAACACTTTTATACACTTTCAATGTATTTTCTAGCATTTCATTTAAACTAAATAATTTAGAAAAAGCGACTTCAGGTGGCTCATTCAGCCATTTTGAAACTAATTGGGATACTTGAAGTAGATTTTTTTTCTTAATTCTTCCCTGTGGAAAAATTTCTTTTAATTGCTCCCCAACTCCACCATGATCATAGCCAATTACTGGTATACCTAGCTTCAATGCCTCAATAGTGGTTCTTCCGAAAGCTTCGGGCTCAATTGAAAGAGAAAAGACAATTTTTGATATTGACATAATTTCTCTTAAATCTGATCGATGCTCAATAAATAATATATTTTTTTCAACGTCTAATTCTTTTACCTTTTCTTTTAATTCCCTTAAAAAATTTTTCTTATTAGATTGTACATCGCCGACTATTAATCCAATTATATTTGAATGATTTGGTTTTAATTTTGCAATTATTTCTATAAAGTCTTTTTGCCCTTTCCATCTAGTTATTCTGGCTGGTAATGTTAATAGGATTTTATTCTTTGTATTTGGATAGCTTTTATTCCATTTATCAACCCATAATTTTTTTGGTTTGTGTAAATATGGAAACTCATGAGAATCAACACCACGATAATTTAAAAATAATTTATCTGGATTTATCCTGTAATTTTTTAGTACATATTTTTTGATTGTTTCTGAGATGACTATGACCCTATCTCCTTTTGTCATTATCTCACTATAGAAATTCACAGAATATGGTCCATGAATAGTTGTTATAAATTTTGGCCTCTTTTTGATAGGAATAATTTTTAGAGCAAAAACACAGACCCATGCAGGAAATCTTGATCTTGCATGCACAATATCTATTTTATTATTTCCTATAAACCTAGCTAATTTAAAGGCATACAATAATGTAAATAAAGATTTTTTGCCTATTGGCCATTGAACATGTTTACTTCCCTCTTTTATGAGCTGCTTTTTCATTCTTCCGCCACCAGAAATTACTATTGAATTGTGCCCCTTATTTACCAGATACTTTCCGACTTCAAGAGTTCCCCTTTCTACTCCTCCTGAATTTAATTCTGGGATTATTTGTAATACAGTTAATTTTTTTTGTTTAATTTTTATCATGAAATTTATTTATTTTAAAATTGCATTAAATGATTTTATTATCTTATTTTTTAGATATTTTTTAGCAACTTTACTATTTTTTATATAATATTTGTAATTCTTTGATATTTTTAATATCGCAGACGAATACTCACTTACATTCTCTGCAGCTATTGCATTTTCAAAACTTACTAAATCTTTCATTGATGTTCCTTTTCTATTTATTATTGGCTTTTCTAAAAAAATTGCATCAGTTATAAATCCAGATCCAGTATATTTGTATTGAATATTTGAATATGGCAATAAAAATATATCAATTGATTTAAGTAGGATAATAAATTTATTTTTATCTTCAACTCCGTATACATACTTAACTTTTACAGAGCTAGAAATATACCTACTTAAAAATTCATTGATCTTAAATAAAAACGCTCTTTTATTTTTATCTTTACTCAACTGAATTATGAAAGTTATTTCAAAATTTTCTTTATTATCTCTAAAATGCTTTCTTAATTCTTTTATGATTTTTGGAATTGTAAATATTCCTTTTGAGCGCCTTGGGCCTCCTAAGCAACCAATATTTATATTCTTTTTTTTCTTTTCAGGTTGGATTTTAAAATTATAATGAATTGATACTGGCAATACTAAATCTCCTGAGCACATAATGCCTAAATCATTCTTAATTTTAGTTGATAGCTCTTCTGTTTCTGTAAATAACTTGATTAATCCTTCATTTACCAATTTTGAAAATTTTAATATTATTGGTTTCGTTAAATTTTCTATAAATCCTATATCGTGAATTCTAATTAATGGTAGCAATGTCAGCGGAAAAATATTTTTCGAATAAAGATACGTTATTAATTCTATTTCTAATCGCCTTGCCGAAGGGATAATAATTTTTTTAAATTGTTTAAAATTATGTTCTTCTAAAATTTTAATTAATGCATTTCCAGATTTATGGATATATTCAGTTGATTCCTCTCCCTCTTCCTTTAGGTTTAGTCTTGGCAGTTCAGAAATTACTTTATTATCGAAAGGCATGCTATCTAAATTAATACCTTTACAAGATATTACAATTGATTTTTTATTGCCTATCAAATCATTTATTGCATTTATTTGTGTTCTCTCGTGACCAATGGCAGAAAAAAGTCTTCTCTCTAAAATTATTATACTTTCACCCATGTTTTTTATTTTTCATTAGTTGATTATTGTTAATAAAATTTTGCTTTATCCAATTTGCACATTTTTCTGCTTGATTTGGAAAAATTATTAATTTATTTGTATTTTTATACGTTCCATCTTGGTCGTAAAATATTAGGCCTTCTTTTTTTAAAATATTGAGGCTATTTAATTTTTTATTTTTTTTATTTAAATTATTTTTTGACAATTTAATAATTCCAACTAATTGACCTGCTGTTAATGATTCAGAAATCATCGATATTGAATCTTCGGTAATCCAAGCAAATTTTGCTTCGCTCATTCTCTCCTTTACCCAATTTTTATTCTGATTTTTTGGAAATGATATCTTTAAATTTTTCTTATAATTTAAAGAAAGATTATCAAGATTAGTCTTTAGTTTTTCAAGATTTAAAGAAAAATCTATTGGGGTTCTTCTTGAGGTAGTTAGTTCAAATTTTATATTTGGATTATTAATAACCAATTGCATTATTTGCTCCACAACAGAATCGTTATTCCAAATAAAAGTTTTTGAAAGACCTCCAATTAATATCAATCCTTTGTTTGATTTTTTTGCTCCTTTATTTTTAATATCACATAATGCCCCATTCGTTCTATAAACCAATCCTTTTCCATTGTATTGATCGTGCTTTGGAATGATGCACAGATCAAACCAATGAACTGGAATACTGGGTTTCATAATAACTATTGATTTTCCTCCAAATAATAATTTGGCTACTATTAAACTTAAATGCACCCTGTGACCAACCCCTATTATTAAATCTGGCCTAGGTAATTTTATTAATTTTTTTATATTTATAAAGGTTGTAATTATTAAATTAGTTATAGGAATATTCAATAATTTTATTTCTAGATTTATTGAGTTAATTAGAGCTAAAGATTGTTTTTCATGACCAATGTTTCCATCAAGAAATCGCCATACAATAATTTCTTTTTTTACTCTCATACTCCTGATTCTACCAACAAATTATTTATTATGTCAGCAGATTTTGGAGCCATAGTTATTCCATATCTAAAATGTCCGGAATTAATATATAAATTTTTATATTTATCATCTTTTCCAATGATTGGAATATTTTCTTTTGAGCCTGGTCTAAATCCTGCCCAATGATTCTCTACCAAAATATTTTTTAGTTCAGGTATTAGTTTTTCTGCTTTTTTCTTTAGATAGTATATTGAGTCAGGTTCCACCTTTACATCAAAACCAACCTCCTCAACTGTACTCCCAGCTATAATCACTCCATCTTTTCTTTGTAAAATATAAAAATCATCCGAATAAAGTATATGATTTATTCTTAAAGATGAGGCTTTGTATTGAATCATTTGACCTCTAACAGGATAAATCTTATTTTGGTATTTTACTTGAATCATTGATGTCCAAGCACCTGAAGTAACTATAAAATAATCTGCCTCAATCGAATTACCATCTTTTGTTGACCATTCCTTC
>Ga0209192_10001547_pt1 | contig 18121 bp, 16 predicted proteins | sample ArcticOcean_MG_C_11_FD_187433 | JGI IMG/M metagenome (GOLD analysis project Ga0209192, IMG submission 187433) | Marine microbial communities from western Arctic Ocean - ArcticOcean_MG_CB2_154 (SPAdes) (version 2) | ecosystem: Environmental > Aquatic > Marine > Oceanic | place: Arctic Ocean... | reverse complement strand
AATAGGAGAATGTTTACCACCACATCTTAACGTATAAGCAATATCTTTCTTAAAGTTTTGTCCAAGATACTCGGTAAGTGTAGTGTTTTTCTTATATTCATTTAAGTTAAAGAACTCGTCCAAATTATTTACCTCTATGTTTTTAAATCCCACGATAAATAATCTTTTTCTCATTTGTGGTATTCCATAATCACTGCATTTTAGAACATTGTGTACTACAGTATATCCTTCATTTTCTAATTCAGTTTTAATTGTTGCAAAACTATTTCCATTATCATGATTTAATAATGCTTGAACATTTTCTAATATTACAACTTTTGGAACATTCTGTTTAACAAATCTCATCACTTGTGAAAACATGGTGCCTCTACTATCCTCAAACCCTTTATGATGACCTGCCTGTGAAAATGGTTGGCAAGGAAACCCCGCACATAGTATATCATAAGGTTCAATAGTAGATGGATCTATTTCACATATATCATCTAAAACGTCCATACCATAATTTTCTTTATACGTATTCTTTGCAGCTTCGCAAATATCAGATGCCATAACACATTTAAATCCTAATTTTTCAAATGAATAATGGAAAGAACCAATACCACAGAACAAATCTATAAATTTCACTAGTTGTTCATTTGTATTCGTGGGTTTAAACTCATTTATAATCTTCAATTTAACCATATTATATTGTTGTTTACTATATATATAAAGTTGGTTTTAAATCAATTTTATCATCTGTATTTTTGTTACTATGGGTTCACCCCATTAAAATGCATTTTAAATTGTATATCCCATTGTTCCAAGAGTTCCAATGAAATATCAGGAAGAAGAGGGTGTGCTTCCCAGAAATATCGGCAAAAAGCCCAACAAAAATCAAATGAATCACAATAAAGGGATTTATAATTTGTAGTCAAGAAGTTTTGAATATTTACAGGTAGGTTATGTAACGCAGATGATGGTAATACATAAGACAATTGAACAAAGGGAGAAAACGGTTGATGTGGATAAGCAGATGATGTAGTTTTATCATGAATAAATTCCGTATTAAAGTGAGGTACATATTTCCGTAGGTCAGTAAATAGAGGTGGATAATGATAATTGTATTTCCATTTCCAATGAGGGCAACCATTAGAATAATATTTAAAAACCCATTCAAGCCCCTCCATATAATTCGTACAAATGTCACGTATATTGGTAGAGGACTGCGGTCCCCCAAAAAGAGTTTTATAATATCGTTCATTCCAGTTGGCATCGCTTGGGCATATATACAATTCATCACCCCGATAAGTGACTGGAATATTTTGTAAACATTCATCGGGTGTAAGATTAGATTGTGTGATTTTTTTCTTAAAATCTCGTTTAGATCGTGTGCTATATTCAATCGTTAATAATTCGTGTTCTTTTTTTGCGATTTCATTGATTAATTTGTTAACATATTTCCATTGAATCACATTTTTTTTGTCAATAATGAATGCATCAGGCCGATTACCAATATGATTACGATAAACATCTAATATGACTTGAATCCCATGCGTACGTATATTCATAGCCGGAAAATGGGGTAAGAAGTCATTGCCCAAGAAGAAGCATAAAAAGATATAATCATAGATGCGTTGTTGTGTAGAATACATGCAACCCATTTCGGTTAATATGGATGAGGATAACGCTTTCATATCTAAAAAATAAGGCAAATTTGTAGAGGTAGATTCATCAATCGGGAAATAATGTTTTAAAAATTCAGGTGCTTCCCTGAATATATAAATATTATTGCAATGTTGTAGATTAAAGATAGATAACATAATAAGGTCCGAATCCAATCCATACAATGCAATATTTTGATTAAGACAATGTTGTTTACGTAAGAAATCAAAGAGTTTATGTTCACCTTCGCCTGGTGAATTAGACCCAGAAACAATGATATTGGAAACATTATATTTGTGTTCCATATTTTCAAAAGCGTGTTGTACCCGTTTAGATAAATTCGTCATAAAGGTAGTGCCTGGAGTAATGACTGACGTATCCCATTGAGTATCCTGAGATTGAGATAACAATATTTTTGTAAGAGCTGTTCTATTACGCCGTGTTCGTTGTTGTTCCATTTTAGCGAATGGGGCAACGCCGTCAAAAGCAATAAAAACAGTATTTGTAGGTTTAATAATAGATAAATGGCTATGTATAGATTTAATAACGCTATCAATAACACGTGTTTCATAATCAGCTTGTTCATTATTGTCATATGGTATAGTATGAACAGCATCATAAATAATGGAGTTACAATCCATAAACAAAGAGCCAAACTGTGTGCATGATAAGTCTTTAAAACTTCGTATAATATTAGAATAATTTCTAATAATATGTGAGAAATAACTTGGAATTCCCATGATAAGTATACTACATATATACAAGGTAAAAGTTTATATGGTTTACCTGATGTAATAAAATAGAAACGACCAATACTGAAAAAAACTCATATTCTCTTATCATTATATATAATGAGCGCCTTTAAAAAAGTAAATAGTTTTAATGTATTAAAAATGGATATGAATGACGTGTCTGCTGCACAAAGCGTGATACAATTTGTAACAACAAAGATTGGTTACATACGAGAGATAATTCAAAATACAATAATATCAATAAAAAACAATCATTTATTGGAAATATTTAGTGAAAATGACACAAAATTATCAATACAGGTTTTAACTGAAATATTCGAAAAAAATGAAAAATTATCCAAAGACGTGAAAAAAACCCCAATCGCAATGACAACCGATGAAATGGTAAGTGAGTTGCAACAAGTAATAGATAAATTATCGGTAATCATATGTGGTTTTGGTACAACAAATATATTAGACTTGTTATTTATCAGTTTTGGTACAAAATTCAAAAATACTACCCCATCGCGTGAAATAATAAAGTCAAAATATGATTTAATAATGAAACATGTTCGTCCAACTGGATATAAATTAATTCATTGGAAGCCAGAATATAATTATAATAATACAGATACACTCATATGTGATGATAAACGTGGAGAGAATACAATAGAACCGATAGAAGCATTATCATATGAATGTTTTGATATAGATTACGAACCCAAAACGTTGTTTCAATTAACAAACAGTATTCGTATAATAATTCAGCATGTTCGTGGAAAGAAAACGTTAATTATAAATGGAATATTAGATGATATCCATTTGGAATGTATAAGTAATAGGTATATAGACCATCGTTTGAGTTCATTAAACGAAGCCGTAGATGAAACCACTGGTAAAAATAAAGAAATATTACGGAATATAATAGATAATTTGACATTAAAAGACTTGTTAGTATATGGAAATGCTGATATAATAAAGAGTGTAATAAATACAAATGCAGCCGTTACGAAATTAACAAATACGAATATGGATAAGGTTACGCAAGAGTTTTTAGAAATGGATATATATGAGCAGCGACATATGTTATTGTACTTGTTATATAATAATGCCGATATGGATGTAGAATACATGTGTTATTTATTGTATGATTTATTAAATAGTGTATCTGGATATGATACAAATTACCAAGAACTGATATATAATAGTTTCCCATGGAAAATCAGGTGTCAAATGAAAGATATTGTGAAATATAATATAAATCGTACACAAGAGGTATTAAATAAATATGAGGGTAAAAAGATGTCATTAGAGCAACAAATCTGTCTATTAAAAACGACGGATTCTGTCAAAGAGAAGGCAATCACAAAGTTAAAAGAGTTGAATGGTCGTCCAGATGAGTTCGGTATAAAAATCAAGCAATATTTGGAAGGATTAGTTCGGATCCCATTTGGGATATACAAGAAGGAGCCAGTATTATCTGTACTGAATGAATTAAATGCCGACTTTAAAAAATTACAGGATATAATATGTGATGATAATATCGTTGTTTCGCCCAAAAAAAATTATACTTTATTAGAGATATCGAATATATTATCAAAACTAAGATCATCGACAAAGGACCGTCTAATTGGCCATATAATCAAAAAAACCGCAACATTAAATGTACAGGTTCTCAATGTCTTTATAAAAATGTTGTATTCAGATAGTAAAAAACAAAAGGAGCTATTGAAACAAACTAAGTCCTCCAAGGTATCTACATTAACCGAATTGTATGAAGATGAAAATAGTATGTTAGATAATATAATAACAAAAATAATAGGAGAACTCAGTGTATGTACTGAAAAGGATGTATTATATCAACAATGGAATAGTATGTGTAAAATAAAAGAAGACATAAAAAGTTTTCATGTAGATAGCAAGGTCGTGGAAGATGCCTTAGAAAATTCCATATATAGTCATAATCATGCAAAGAAACAAATAATGAAGATAATAGGTCAATGGATGAATGGAAAACAATCCGGGTATTGTTTTGGTTTTGAGGGTTCCCCAGGCATAGGCAAGACCAGTATAGCTAAGAAAGGATTAACCAGTTGTTTAATAGATGTGAACGGTGAGTCTCGTCCATTTGCATTTATAGCGATGGGTGGTTCAAGTAGTGGGTCAACCTTAGAAGGTCATGGATATACGTATGTAAACTCAACATGGGGTCGTATAGTAGATATTTTGATGGATACCAAATGTATGAATCCAATAATATACATAGATGAGTTAGACAAGGTGAGTAATACAGAGAATGGAAAGGAGATTATAGGAATACTGACCCATTTGATAGATCCAACCCAGAACGAATCATTCCAAGACAAGTATTTTACGGGAATAGACATAGACATATCAAATGTGTTATTTATCTTTTCATACAATGATGCAGAACGAATAGACAAAATATTGTTAGACCGCATTCATCGTATAAAGTTTGAGAACCTAACCGTAGATGATAAAATGGTAATAGTAAGAAAGTATATATTACCAGACATAAATGAAAAAATGGGTTTTGATGATACAGTGTTAATGAGCGATGAAATAATAGAGCATATAATAAATTATTATACATGTGAGCCAGGTGTTCGTAAGTTGAAAGAAATAATATTTGATTTATTTGGAGAAATAAATTTAGAGTTACTTCATGCAACAGAACAAACAGAGACAGAGATACCAGTCGTGATAACGGTAGATAATATTGAGAATAAATATTTAACGAAATATAAAAAGATAAGTGAGAAAAAAATAGACCAACAGCCGAGAATAGGAATAATAAACGGTCTATGGGCAAATCTACTTGGAATGGGTGGTATAATTCCAGTACAAACCTCGTTTTTTCCGTCCTCTATATTTTTAGATTTAAAATTAACAGGATTGCAGGGCGATGTAATGAAAGAAAGCATGAGTGTAGCAAAAACGATTGCATGGAGTTTAACCGATGATACAATAAAGCAAGAATTATTAAAATATTTTGAATTAACAAAATGCCAAGGGCTCCATATACATTGTCCAGACGGGAGTATATCAAAGGACGGTCCATCTGCCGGTGCAGCAATAACAACTGCTATCTATAGTTTATTAAATAAAAAACATATAAAAAATGACATAGCAATCACAGGTGAAATAAATTTAAGTGGTGAGATAACCGCGATAGGTGGTTTAGATATAAAGATAAGTAATGGAATCCGTGCAGGTGTAAAAACATTTCTGTATCCCAAGGAAAACAACCGTGAGTTTATAGAATGGAGGAATGTTTATAAAAAGGAACATCCAGGTATAACGTTTATTGAGATATCAACAATAGAAGAAGTATTCACTCATGTTTTCACAAATGATAATATCACAGTATAATATAAAATTTAGTAAAAATGAGTTCTATTAATAATTATCGTGAAATCCTATATATATTTGCACCATTCATAATAGTATGTTATTTTCTACTATTGTCAATATTTAATACTGATATGAAGGGTATAATATATTTGATAGGATTATTAGTATCGTGTATATCAACAATATTTATAGGAAATGGGATAGTTGGAAAATTCAACAATAAAGACAAAGAAGCGCTATGTAATATAATAACAATAAATCATATTTCTGAGTTTTCAAATATACCCATTAGTTTAACTGTATATTGTTTTACTCTGGCTTATTTAATATTTACAATGTTATCATTAACCTCCATCTTTATAATGCGTGCAATGATTCCAATATTATTCCTTGTTGTATTAATTTTTATGGATATTTCGTGGATATCAGGAAAGAAATGTTTTGGTATTGAACAAATAGGTGCAGCAGTAGGATTATCAACATTATTTGGTGTTGGATGGGGATATATAATCAATAGTATAAACAACAAAGAATTACAATATTATACAAGTGAGGACAATACTTGTACTATGCCAAAGCGAAGGATGTTTAAGGTAAACCGACTGTATAAAAATAAGAATAAAGATGATGTAGATAAACTATATGGTAAGAAATAAGAAACAATATGAGTGAAATTAAATATGATATTTATGAGAATATAATTGTAATATTAATATATACAATTATATATAAGAATAATGGAGTTAAATATAAAGACATTTTTATACATATTTTTGCATTTATGTCCATTTATATTGGTTTGTTTTTTTACAATTTCATCCATATTTGGTAATGACATAAAAGGGATTGTATATTTAGTTGGATTATTATTAAGTATTGGTCTTGTAATAATGAGTGAATCAATCTTACCGAATCTTGGTGATAGTTGGTTTAATAATGATAAACAAAATGCTATGTGTAACATTTTTTCATTTGGTCAAAGTAGTTTATCAAATTTATCAATTGGACAAATGATAATCGGGTTTTCCTTTTCCTATTTGGTTTATACGATGAATGTTGTAAATGAAGACCCCGTATTCGCAACAAACTGGCCAACAATTCTGTTCTTTTCACTGTTAGTAATAGCTGAATTCGGAATAAATACAAATATAATGACATTTATAAAAGATAATTTGATGATGTGTATAGGAATAGTAGTCGGTATACTTGTATTGATTGGTATTATCTATGGAATAAACGCGTTATTTTCCACCGGTGTAGGTGGAGGGGTAGGTGGAGGTGTAGGTGAATATATGCTTGAACATATTTATTTAATTATTACTAATGTTATGATAATAGGATATCTGGCATATCAATTCATTAAAGGTGATACATTTAAACGTTTCATGGAATACATATCAAAACCAAAGGATGAATCAGTAAAAAAACCAATCGTGAATCAACTTGATAAAGTAGAGGAGGATTATTGTTATGAATGGCATACCAGTATATTAACATATATTATAGCGGGAGGACTTGGTGTAGGTTGGGCAACAATCGTTTCCGCGTTTGACACTCCCAGATTGCAATATTTTAATAAAGGAGAAACAAGTGATTCGTGTGGTAAAGTAAAGAATGACCAATTTGCATGTAAAGTATATAAAAATGGTGATCCAAATAAACAGGCAATTACGGATGATTCACAATGTCCATTAAATGGTGCTACAAACAGATTATTAGAGGGGGTTGACGATAAATCTGGATTCAACGAACAGCAAAATACATATACGGGTATTAGTCAAGCGACCTCCCTCGCCTCCGGTGGAACGGGTGCAACGTTTGATGTTACAATCAGCGCTGCTGGTGAAATAACAGATATAGTAGTTGTTAATAATGGTAAAAATTATAAAAAGGGCGATGAAATCACGATTAATAAATCTGGCTTAGGTCTGTCACTCAAAGACCTCTTTATTAAAATAAAATCAAACAGGTTACTGGATTGTAGTCAAAAGGTAGCATAAAATTATAATAACGAACACTTATTATAATTTAGATGTACGCGTTTTAATTTTCAAAAATATGAAAATTTGTGTGTAACCATTTTTGAATATTTGTAGCGGTTCGTTTACGATGCATACCATCGGCAATCATTCGTACAGCATGATGTTCCATTTTAAAATAATACAAAAAAGTATTAGTAATATTAATAAGATTCGCCTTTTTATACTTTTCAATCAAATCATCATATGAAAAGACGGGTTTACGTTTACGTTCATTGACCGTATTATGAAAAACAAACAAAAACTGCATCAAATCTTTCTTGGATTTAATAGAATTAGCATTCATTTTTTGAATATATTGCTTAGCGTGTTCGGTACACGATGGACATGGTAAATTATTGCAAATATTACTAATCATTTGGAGTATTTGTAGTTTATGTTCTTCAAATTGTTCTGGCTTTATTTTTGCGGCAAGTGTATGAAAAAAATACCAAGTGGGAGCACCCCATAACATGGTATCTTTTTTTTCAGGAATGGGAACGACAGTTTGTTGTATTTTTGGTTTTGGCTTTGGCTTTGGCAGTTGAAATATATTCATTGCTATATTAGCGTTTTGTATAGGCGTAACTGGTATATTCGTAGATTTAATTATACTACGCGAATTTGTAAAATGCATTTAACTATTATAATAGATAAATATAAAAAATATATCACAATAAACCATATACATGTCATCGAAACAGGAACTAATAACTACAATAAAATCTTGGGTAAAGCTTGATAATGATATCCGTTCATTAAAAAAAGAACAAACTGCCAGAAACAATGAAAAGAAAAAATTAACACAATCGCTCATTGAAATAATGAAAACAAATGAAATTGATTGTGTAGATATCAAAGACGGCCAATTATGTTATTTACAACAAAATGTGAAAAAGCCGATAACAAAAAAGAATTTATTATCCATTTTATCTAAATACTATAAAGGAGACATAGAAAAAGCTACAAATATTACAGAATATATTTCAACAAATCGTGAAGAAGTAATAAAAGAGACAATATCTCGTAAAATCAATTGATAATGAAATTAGACCAATCCAAACTCAGGTATTGTGATGTTCCCCCCATTATTTGTATATTTTGCGATAATTTTAGGATTCTCAACTGAGTTCATAATATCTTCAGTGTTATATACATTTTTATTATGGTCAATATAGTAAACAATTCCCATGATTTCCTTTGCAAATACGTCTACTACTTTAGTAGAGTCTGTATTATCTGGTTCCCCATCAATTTGTACAGACCCATGAGGGGTTCCTTTTGAGTGTGTTCCGCAATACTCACAACCAGATTTACGTCTGCGGGTACATTGTTCAGTATTCGCACGTAACGCATTACATCGGTTTGTTACCGGAATCGCATTTTTTATTCTTTTTCTTTTAATAAAATCATCCTTTACAAGTAATAGGCGTTCAAAATCATATACATATTGTAATAAATCATTTCTATCTCCATTTTCCAGAATTTCCGTTTTTTCGTTGATTTTATTACATATTTTCGTCTTCAATTCCCCAATGTATGTTTCAATCTTACTATTAATGCGTCGCTCCATGATATATATAATAATATATTATGGAATAATTATAAATCAATTTTTTAAATTATAAAATCTCCAATGACTTAAACAGATTCGGTTAATTCAATGACGACATCGGTAGACCCTGATTTATCAGAAGAAATTACTTCAGTATCCGTAATCTCAATGACTTTATCGGGGTCAACGTCATTATATTGGACAGGTTTTGTTAAATATGCAGACAAGAATATGTTCTTATCGGTAGCAGTGGTAGTCTGTGTATCATTCAACTTCAATGCCATAAACAAGCCATTTGTAATAAATACTGTCAACGTTTTATCATCCAAGTAATTATCAAAGACAACAAACCCACTTAATACCATATTAATTACGTATCCAATCATAGCAATTTGTCCACTTCTTGCATAATACTTGTCCCAAAACCAAATAGTGTTTCTTTTTTCTTCGGGTAAATGAACTAATACTTCACCAACTGCATCATTATCTCTTGGTAATTCAGGGTTAGTGTGTAAATAGTCAATCATTTTTGTTTCACGCATAATTTCTGCAAAATACATATGTAAAAATAGGGCGAAAACAATAACATTAAATGAGAATGCACTGTCTTTCATAACATCTCCAGTACTAATATTATCACTCAATGCACAAATATGGTCTCCGCATTTTTGTGGTACAAATAGAACCAAAAAAGAACCCATTAAAGCTCTGTAAAATTCTGTTATGAATGCGACATACATACCTACTTTTTGTTTGAAATCTTGGTCACTCATTGTTTCTGTAAGAGATTCCATACATGTTAGTTCAGTTATTTCAGGTTCGACTATATCAATCATCTGTGAGTTTTCGGAACTTTCTGTATTCATTACAGTTATATATTCAAATTATATTTTTATTTTTAAGTATATACGAAAAATCACTAAATATATTTTTTTTTATCTTTATATATAAATGTCAACACGAAAAAAATCCAAATTACGCAACAAAACAAATATTACTCTACGAAACCGACCACCTTCATCGGGAGTAGCCACTTTATCCGCTTTATGGAACCCATCTTATCGCCCGTCACAAAATCCAGTACTCGCAGAAAAGCTTGCAGAAAAAGAGCGCGATTTACAGCAAAGAACAGAAAATAACAGTTTGATAAAAGAATTAATGAAAGACCCAGAGTATAGAGGTATTGTAAAAACTTGGAAAAATACAGAGGGCGATAATAAACCACAAAACAGAGGTTCACCAGGAACACCAAACCGAACACCAAACAGAACACCAAACAGAACACAAACAAAAACCATAAGAAGAAGTCCATCAATACCAATAAAGTTAAATAACTTAAAGGGCGGACGAAAACGAAACAGTACTAAGAAAAAAAGACGTAATAAAACTAAAAAAAGGGGCAATAAAAAAAATCAACGTAAGTGATAATATAAACATGGTTTCTAATAAAAATATTTAGAGTTTTTATTATAATTTTTAATTAAAACATTTTATGTAATTTAGTAAATACTTCGGCAGCAATGATACATACTTCTTTTAAATTATCTGCAACCAAATCTTTATCAGTAGTTTTCTCATAGGCTACGCGTATAATACTATCAGTATCATGGGGATGAAGCTTCTTAAATCCGCAAAAGGTCAACAGTTTCTGGTCTATAAAGAATTTCTCATACAGAATATACTCAAGAACCTTGCCAATTGTATAATCTTCATTTTCAAGTACAATATCATATGAAAAGTCCATACTTGTTTCACTCAACTTTATCATTACCATACCAGAATCTATTGAGTTAATCAATCCCGTTAATTTTTTATGTAACACTTCACATGCCTTTTTTACAATATCTGTATTTTCATAAACACCAACCGATTGGATAGTATAATCAAAACTATCTGGTTTAAAATATCGTTGTGCATCTAATAAATAGAAGTTTCGTTTTTGTATTTCTAATTCTTCTGCGGTCAATCCATCTGCTCTTATTTTATTTTCGTGGTCTTCCCATACTGTTTTAGCTTTGACCGAATCAAGTGTATTTCCATAAGAACACGTAGATACTACATTAAACATGCTATTGTTGTTTGCACTATAAACCGAAAATTCCGCAGACAACTTCAGTTTTTCACCAGGAATTGTATTTCCAATCTTTGGTCGTAATCTGGCAAAGTCAATGTACATATTAGTACGTGAACAGGGTGGGAATATTTTCATGGTTTCATTCCTTGTCAAATAATTATCAGTATTCTTATTACGAATACGGAAGTCTTCGGTGGTAACAAATTTCATTGTATCTGTATCATTATCTACATCTACATCTAACACATAATTATCTGGCAATATTTCCAAATCGGTCATATGAACTGGAATGCAACTTAATCTATGTTTTAAAATTTCGTTATGTAATCTTGAGGTATTTGTATGAATAATACATTGTTTATCTTCATACACCTCGGTATGAAAGACTGTTGTTGGTATATCATTGATGATGGTACGGCGTAATGCATTTGCTAAACTTACATTTATATTACTAAGCGTAAATTTAAAGGTAGTTTCGTCGTTTATGATATTTGAAAGTGAAGGGTCCATTATCTATACAAAAGATTATCTATTTATATACATTATATACATATAATCTCAATCAATTTTTCAATTATATGGTTTACTCATCTAAAATAAAATTCTCAATAAAATTGGTTCTTTCTTCTACCGTTAATAGCCCGAAAATAAAATGTATTTTACGGGAGGTAGACGAATTTATACGAGTTGTTAGAAACAGCATCATTTTGTTCATTAATTCTATATTGTCTAATTGTTGGTTTGCATAATAACGTTTCCATATTCTAAAACAATCAGGTAAATCATCTATAGGAATATTATTTATTTCGTCTTGATTATCATGCACAATATAAAGTGGTAATTGTGGAATTTGACAGTATTGTTTCAAATCATGCAATAACATATAATTATTATATCGTGTACCGTATACATTATCTAAAATATTCTTATCTGTACGATATGTGCGAATATCTCGTAATAATTTTTTATTTTGCAATTGATATGTATATGGAATAATACACCATAAGCGTAATTCCAACGGTAGTCTATGTATTCGCTTTGTTAATGTATTCATCTATATAATATCTACTGAAGACTTTATTTACATTTACATAATATTATGTAAATATAAGAAACTTGTTAAAACTTAATCAAATATTTTGACAACAGCACCTGTTTCCTTATTTATTAAATAATCAAATCCGCCTTCAGGATGATTACGTATTTCAAATTTACTTGGGTTAGTATTTACCGCATTCTCTGCATCTACTCTTGAGAATTCATTAGTACCTAACCACACAGATGTTCCTTGTTTATTAATAGAATAAGATTTTCCGGGTGTTTGGGTAGATTGATATAATCCAGAAGGTCCTTCACCAACAATCCATGTAGATACATTTGTTTCATTATTTAACATATAAGACATCTCTGGATTAGATTTTGATTGATGTATTGTAATATGTTCATTTTCATTCGCCAATTTATATGCATCGGTAGAACTAATTGGTGAAGGTTCAGTTGTTGTCATGGGAGTAGGGCCATCACCTGCTGCTGGTGGCATAGGAGTTGCACTTATTTTTTGTGCAGGTGGTACTGGTGGCATAGGAGTTGCACTTATTTTTTGTGCAGTGTTACTTATTCGCAATTTCTTGGGTCTGGTGGCTTCTTCAGCCGCAATTTTCGCGTTCATCCGTTTTCGCATTAATTCTTTTCTGCTCGGTCTGTTAGCAGCCGCCTCATCCTTTTGTTTCTTATCTGCAGCAGCTGCAATTTTTATTTTCTCCTTTTCCTGAGCATCTGCTCTTATTTTTTCCTCTGCCGCAATATTTCTATTCAATTCAGCAACTACAGTTGTTCTATTTTTATTTGTTTTCTTCATCTCCTTTTTTATATTTTCTTCAAATTCATCACTTTCCTTGTATTCTTTATTATTTGCTTTTTCCCATTTCGCATTCCATCGTTGTATATCATATATTTCCATATTATTCGTATCCCACTCCCATACATTATCTTCATGGTCCAACGCGGCTACAACGCCTGGTATTGAAAAATCTTCTACCAACATATCAGTCATCTTTCTACCTGATTTGGGTTTTGCATCTTCCCATTCCTCGTTCCATTTTGTTTGAATATACGTAGATAATTTTTCTATACGTGTATCACGTACATTTTCAATATCTGTTCTGGGATTATGTTCACCCCCCTCCGCAACTGGACCATCATCATGATAAGCAGCACGTGCCCTTGCTTGGGGGTCTTTAATGTCATCCAGACCGAAAACTTTATTTGGATATTCTTCTGGTTTCCATTCTCGGTTTACCCAATCATATTCTGCATTTACAGCTTGTTGCATCTCATAATCAATCTTGCCTGCATGACGAGAAGCTTGATTAATTTTGTCAGTTAATTCGCCAAATTCGGCATCACGTTTCGCGTTTTGTTTATCCCACGCATCTAATTCGGGTTGCATCTGTTTCTTTATTTTATCAAATATAGAGTCTTCTATACGTTTTGGAAATGTTGCAAACTTTTGTTTCTTCTTCTCTCTTTGTATTTTTGTATCCGTAGGTTTTGCCTTTAAAGCTTGCACATCTGCCCGTTCATTATAAAATCTATTAATAGCATTCGCATACATCGCTATATCTGTTTCTTTTTTACTCTCAGCAGTATATTTTGGTGTTGGTAAGGTTGCAAATGTATCTACCTCTACATTATGTCTTTTTACACGTCCATCATCTGTAAAAATTTGATGAAAATAGTTATCCTCGTCATCCCCGGACGACTCTGGTGAAGGTGATGGCGATTTTTTCGATGTTGTTTTTATTTTAGCTCCACCTTTGCGTGACCTGTTCTTAGAACGTTTTGCCGTGCCAGATTTGTTTGAACCAGATTTCTTCTTTTGTGTATTCGTTAAAGATTTCTTCTTTTTAGTATTAGAGTGAGATTTAACGGGCATAATATATAGTATATGTAGATTTGTATTTTGCCGCAATACGACGAACCACTAAATATTAGTCATTATATTATTGTGTAATATAATGGCAGTAAAAGATACAAGTTTGTTATTGTACGAACATCAACCCGACCATACTAAAAAACAATATAATTGGTAACAATAAAATCAACCAAGCGATACTGGATGCTCCCGCTCTACACATCAGGTTCAGTATCCAAGTCCAAAATAGAATATAAACAATTTTAATGACAAAGATAGCAGTAACACTGGTCACATCGCATTCATATGCGCCTAAACAAAATACATTCACATTATTCAAGTTTTGAATATACATTACAATTAATAGTATCATAGAAATCACCAAATACACATACGATGGTGTACATAAGTTTCTCAATCCGGCAACGGTCATTATGTATAGATAATATAAAGAAAAAATAATGTCTTTATATTACACCTTTTTAATTATTAAATCCCGACTAATTGGGTTAAAATAATATAAATATTTAATCATTATAATAAATATATGCAAATTTATTATACTGGAATTGGTTGTAATAAAACAGGACAACATACCGAAAATGAATTTTTGAATATTATGAATAGAGAATTCACACATAAATCTTGGGGATACGAATTATCAATAATTCCAAGAGAATCTCATTACCAACTTCATTTCAAAGATTGGATTTTACCTGACGATTTTACGTTTTTTACATTAACAGATTGGATAGAATATTCAGGTGCTGAAATAGGCGTTTGAAATGTAAAAGGGTGTAAAAATTTATCACTTTTTTGAAATACGTTTTCTTGTACCTCTCTTTTTTCCTTTACGTTTACGTTTAGATTTGCCTCCAGTCATATTAGGCAGAATACGCGTGGAAATCCCCCTTAATTCAATATCATGTGGATTTAAAGGATATGATAATTCGGGTGAACCTGAACCTCCCGTAAAAAAAATGGGGGCAACATTATTGCATCCAGCCCTTTTTGTATATTGTTTTGATTTCTTACTTTTTGAATTTGTTTTTTTGGATGTTTTTCCAGACTTAGCCATGCTATATAATATAATAACAAAATTATTCAATATCCACGTGTGTTAACATATGGCGTCTACAACAAACTTTAATTAGCCCTAAATCATCAAGAATGGTTCCCTCAATCGTCTTTTCTGTATTACCTTTTGTTAAATAAATAACATTTTCAGTGGACTTACCTTGCAACAATTTAATGCGACGAACCTCATTTTGGTAATATCTATATTTGTCGGCTAATACCATACCGCACGTGAAACACTTTACTGGAATAATCATATTAATTACGAATCTATAATATAAGAATATAAAGTTATTTTAAATCAATTTTTCAACAGATTATTGTATTTGTTATTATAGAAACAAAATATAGACATAATATAAATGAAATCCGTGATAATATTAATCGTACTATGTATAAGTATCGTAATCTTAAATGCATACACAATCAATGAAACATTTGAAACAATAACTGAAATCAAAAAGAAAAAGGCGGGGGATGATTTTTATAAAGCAGGTAAAGTAATGGGACCAGATGAATTAAGCGATGAAATGAAAGAAAAAACCGACTATACAAAAGCGTTAAATGATTACGATGTGCAATATCATAATACCCCAGAACAAATAGCCAGAGACAGCAAGATAAATTTAGACACAAATGTAACATGGGTATATGATACGGTTAAAAATGAAAAAATAGCAATGCAAACCCCAGCAGTACAAGGTAGTTATATATATTATGAACTGGATTCACCCGGATATAAATATGGAGGTGCCACATACGTACCCAATTACGAGGAAAGTGTACTGTTATCAAGTTCTAATGAATATTTGAAAAAAACTACATGAGTTTCATCCCCTTTGACGTTTTTTTCTTAACGACAACTTTATTATCTTCGTTATCGTGTAATGCATGATGACATTTTTCACAAACAGTGATTAAATTCGCCTTATGATTTTTATGGAAGGTATTAATAAACCCATTATCATTTGCATCACATTGATGCTGTAAATGATGAACATCCTCACCAATATTTGCTTTACACATTTCACAAATACCTTTTATTTTTTTTGCATTATAGGAACTTAATTTGTTTGATAAAATCCCGCGGGTTTCTGGATTATATTTGTTTCGTATTTCGTATGCCTTTTCTAAAAAAGCATCATCAAGGTGTAATGATTTACAAACCTCCAATCCATAAATACGTGGACCAGACCCATCTTTTAACTTACGGTTATAAATCAACATATCTTGTTCACGGTCATACGAAACTTCCATGTGCATTTTAGACAATCGTTCAAGTGCTATAATTTCCTCATAATTAACAATCTCGTGGAAATGTGTAGCAAAAATATAAGAGCTTTTCTTTTGAGTAAGGTCTAACAATCCAGCGACAAAAATACTCAATGCAGATTCCAATTCTGTCCCCGAACAAAGTTCGTCTCCCAATATAAGACTATTTTCATCTGCCAATTTTAATATAACCCGCAATTCGCTCATTTCCACCGCGAATGTAGAAAGCCCTTTAAATATATTATCATTACCCAAGATCCGTGAGAAGATAGCAGTATATGGTTTATAAACAAACGATGAACATGGTACATACATACCCGTTTGTGCCATTATAATAGAGACCCCAATAGAACGGATAAGAGATGTTTTTCCAACAGCATTTGTTCCGTATAGGAGTATTCCATCACGAGAATCAATATCACCTAATGATATATCATTCGGTACATATATCTCATCTTGTTGTAGATGTTCAATTAAACAATGTCGCATATCGGTAGCAACAATCTCCCCTTTAGTTGCATGATTATTAATGACGGGTTTACAGTAATTATATTTCTTTGCCGTATACGTTTTTGTGGTCAACACATCTAATTTGGCAATATAACTTGATATATTAGCAATATCATGAAAAAACGTGTTTTCAAGCTCGGTGAGCACTTGTAAATAAGTTTCCGCAATTAATTTGTTCAAAACGCCTTTATAGTATAAAATGGTTTTACATGTGTCAATTAATTCTGGAAACATAATCTCATAGTTAGCCCCAGACGATTTTACATATTTTAGCTCATCTAAATTGATAGACAAATCATCTGTAATAGGTAATATCCTGTCAGTTTTCTTTGTAGATTTAACACCAACCGTTATCCAATGTTTTAATTTTGCTAATCGTGTTTGTGTAATAACCAAGCATTGACCTGATTTTTCAGTTTCATGTACTTTTATATATTCAACAGGTGTCGGTGTATTTTCATTAAAATTAATAATTCCATTCATAAATGCGTGTATCTCTTTGAAATTTGTTTGTGCGGTATTATATTTTGCAATTGCATTATCTAATTCAGTCGATACCCCTGGTTGGATAATATTGGTAGGGAACGTATTCATAGACTGAATCATACTACAAGCTTCCATAATTAAATTTTTATCAAGAAATGTAGTAATTTCAGTGAGTTTTGTATCAACCATATTACTCCAATTGTCAGGTTCTCCATCTATCAAAAAAGAACTACATAAATATTTACAAATATTATTATCTTCATATAAACATACATTCATTTGTTGTGTATACCCAATAGACTTGTATAATGAATAAATAGAACTGGGGTTAATTGCTCTAACAATAATTTGTCTATTTATTTTGTCCATATCCTTGATTTTGGTGAGTAGTTTACGAAATGTTAGAACCATTTCATAATGTTCTCGTTCCAACATGATTTCTATCTGTGTATATTCGTTTGTTAGCCA
>Ga0209192_10001546_pt1 | contig 18141 bp, 17 predicted proteins | sample ArcticOcean_MG_C_11_FD_187433 | JGI IMG/M metagenome (GOLD analysis project Ga0209192, IMG submission 187433) | Marine microbial communities from western Arctic Ocean - ArcticOcean_MG_CB2_154 (SPAdes) (version 2) | ecosystem: Environmental > Aquatic > Marine > Oceanic | place: Arctic Ocean... | reverse complement strand
ATTTAAGTGTTAACTAAGACTTAGACAGATGTCTTTAGATGGGGAATTGGTCGGGACGGCAGGATTTGAACCTGCGACCACTTGACCCCCAGTCAAGTGCGCTACCAGGCTGCGCTACGCCCCGAGGACGCGAATAATAACGGAAGCCACCGCCTTGGGAAAGGCAAGTTCTTCAATTGGTGGAATATTATCGCCTCAGCCTAAAGGTTGGGTCTGGAAAGAATGAAATGGCAATTCGAATCTTAGCCGCCACAGTCATACCCTGCTGTTCCACTTGGGTAACGTAGATCTTGCGCCTGCGCTGCTTTCTATCAGATACCTGGTACACGCACTCCTCGGCCTTACCGGATACATACTGGTTGCTTGATACCATCTTAACCGCTTTAGTTTTGACGTTATCCACTGGATAAAAGTCTTCACCGTCATGCAGCAGCCCGTCGTTATAACACCCGGGACTGAAGAAGAGTCCACTGATAAGGTCCGTACCCCCCGGGCGGGCTAATGTTGCAAAATCCTCGGTAACACCTTCAAGTAGGCGCACTTCTTGCTTGGACAAAATCACCATCTTGAAGTGATCATCTGACCCCTCACTGCGCACAAAATAACTGTCTGTTTGTCGTGCACCGTCTTGCCAGTGCCCTTTGGCTGCGAATAGCCCATTCCATGTGTAGTACTTACTCAACGCGCGCGAGGACTTAAAACGACCAAGTATTTCGTACTTATCTGCAAACTCCGTAAGTTCCAATGTCAGAGTTCCGGCGTCGAGAAAACCGGCAGAAGCATCATATTCAAATATTCGGGTAGATAGGGGTGCTTCCAATTCAGCTGCGAAGACACTTTGTAAAGACACAACAAACAATACTACTGAGTATATAAAGAGGCAGGGGTAACGCTTCATAGGGTGAGGTGGCGCATCGATTTTATTCTTCCCTTTTCACTTATCGTTTCTAAAAGAGAGGCACCGAGGGCCTGGAAATCAGGCTTTTAAGACGCGCAAAACGTCTTCTAGCTCAGTGATTAGTTGCTTCACCAACATACCTGATTGGGTAATGTCTTCTTGAGCACTTTCACTCACTAGTCGCAGCCGGGCCCCACCAATGGTGAACCCCTGCTCATACAGCAGGCCGCGAATCTGGCGAATTATAATAACGTCCTGACGCTGATAATAACGTCTGTTGCCGCGTCGTTTAGTAGGCTTTAACTGGGGGAATTCTTGTTCCCAGTAGCGCAACACATGGGGCTTCACATCACACAGGGTGCTGACTTCGCCTATGGTGAAGTAGCGTTTGCCTGGAATTGCAGGTAATTCGTTGTTGTTACTTGCTTCTAACATTACTGCCCGTCGTCATATTCAGTGAGGTCGCCGGCGTATGCTTCTACCCGTGCTTTAAGCTTTTGGCCTGGACGAAAAGTAACCACGCGACGAGCGGTGATCGGAATTTCTTCGCCTGTTTTAGGGTTGCGGCCTGGGCGTTCGGCTTTTTCTCGCAGGTCAAAATTGCCAAAGCCAGATAATTTAACCTGCACATTGGCTTCCAAGGAATCGAGAATTTCGTCAAAAAATAATTCGACTAATTCCTTCGCTTCTCTCTTGTTTAAACCCAACTCGTCAAAAAGTTGATCCGCCATTTTGGCTTTTGTCAGTGCGCCCAAAATCCGTCCTTAAAGTTCTGCAACAACTGTCTTCAAATCAGCGCAGTCTAGCTTGATATTTATCTGCCAGAGCGCTAACTGCTTGCTCGGCCAATGCATTGATTTCTTCTTCCGTTAGGGTGGTCGTTTGGCTCTGTAACGTCAAGCCTAGACCCAAACTTTTTTCAGTAGAATCAATGCCTTCACCTTGGTATACGTCAAACAACATGATGTCGATGCAATTTTCATTAAGCACATTACTGACGGTAGCAACCACTTCGCTGGCGGTTATGTCACGGTGGATAACAACGGCCAGATCTCGGCGCACTGACGGAAATTTGGATACACCATGATGACGCCGACTTGGGCGAGACATCATGGCCTGTCCTTCTAGCTCAAATACGAAGACCTCAGGCAGCCCTAATTTTTTCTCTAGAGTTGGGTGCAGGCGTCCAATTCGACCAATCACTTCACCGGCTAAGGTGAGTTGCGCACTCTGACCTGGGTGCAGGGCAACATCATTTGTAGTAACCGCTTCTACCGTTATCCCGGCCCATGAACACAGCGCTTCAACATTACCTTTAACATCAAAGAAATCTACTTTGTCTGATGTTTCACACCAGTTTTCGTCTTGTCTACGGCCCCAAAGCACTCCACCTACCTTAACCTTTTGCACCAGTCCCTTACTGGAGGAGTCTTTAGAGCTGTCTTTAGCACTAGTATCAAAAACTAACCCCACCTCGAACAACTGACCACTGGTTTGTTGGCGCGAGATATTTTTCTTCGCTGCATCTACCAAGCCGGTCAGCAAGGTAGTGCGCATCACTGATTGCTCGGAAGACATTGGATTTGCCAACATCAACGGTTCAACTTCTGGATCAAACAGCTTCTGCATTGCCGGGTCGATAAAACTGTAGGTCACTACTTCTTGAAAGCCCAAACCTGCCAGCTGTCTTTTTAACTGTGGTTCGCTATGGGTTTGCAACGGCACTGTCGCCAGCGGCAGGCGAATAACCGGCTGGCTGCTGGGGATATTGTTGTAGCCATAGATTCGACAGATCTCTTCCACTAAATCCGCTTCTAGAGCGATGTCGAAGCGGTGGCTGGGAGCGGTAACCTGCCAAGCTAGTCCGCTCTCGATTTGCTCGCGGCTGTGCACAGTAAAATCTAAACGCGCTAATGCCTCATCTACCTGAGTGGGATCAATATCTATACCCAACAAGCTGTTAATTTTGCTTTCACGCAATGTAATGGGCGCCATATTGGGCAGGTGCTGCGCACTCAGAGTCTCGGTAATCGGCCCTGGACGTCCGCCGGTAATGTCTATAAGTATTTGTGTAGCGCGCTCTAAAGCTTGATGTTGCAGCTGGGAATCTACGCCCCGCTCATAGCGATGTGAGGCGTCTGTGTGCAGCCCGTAGCGTCTGGCCGTACCAGCAATAGCCAGTGGTGAGAAAAACGCGCACTCAAAGAAAATATCTTTGCTGTCAGCGTTTACCCCAGAGTGTTCACCGCCCATGACGCCAGCCATAGCCACAGGGCCAGAAGCATCAGCAATCACTAGAGTCTTTTCATCAAGCTCAACTTGCTGACCGCTAAGCAGGGTTAATTTGTCGTCAGGCAGTGCCATACGCACTGTTATGCCACCTTGCAGGCGACTTAAATCGAAAGCATGCATGGGCTGACCTTGTTCGATCAGCACAAAGTTGGTGACATCAACCACCGGGTCAATGCTGCGCAGGCCACAACGTCTTAGACGTTCGGTTAGCCATTGTGGTGACGGCTGACTCAAATCTACGCCTTCAATGACACGGCCTAAATATCTAGGGCATTGTTCGCCAGCCACAACTTCAACAGGGAATGTACTATCAATCTGCGGGGTTACTGCTGGAATTTTTGGATAAGTTACTTCTAGGTTATTCAGCACCCCTACTTCTCGGGCCAAACCTTTAAGCGACAAGCAGTCACCGCGGTTAGGAGTTAGGTCCACATCGACTGTGAGGTCATCTAAGGGCAAATCCGCGCCTGCAATGCTGGCTAAATCTGCGCCTATTTCTGAGTGCTCGGGCAACTCAACAATACCGTCGTTTTCTTCGCCCAAGCCTATTTCTTCGGCACTACACAGCATGCCAAAGGACTCCACGCCACGAAGCTTGGCTTTCTTAATTTTGAAGTTATCTGGGAGTACGGCGCCTACTTTGGCAAACGCTGTAATGAGCCCTGCGCGTGCATTGGGCGCACCGCATACAACTTGGTACACATCAGTACCGTCTGAAACCTGACAAACTCTTAGCTTGTCAGCATCTGGATGCTGCTCGGCAGATTGAACCTGCGCTACAACCACGCCGCTAAAGACTTTGGCTGCTGGCTCAGTACCATCTACCTCAAGCCCCGCCATGGTCATTTGATGTAATAATTCAGCACTATCCAAACTTGGATTAACCCACTGTCGTAACCACGCTTCACTAAATTTCATGTGCGCTAACCCTTAATTGAACTGGCGCAAGAAGCGCAAATCGTTCTCGAAAAACAGCCGTAAATCGTCGACCTCATAGAGCAACATGGCCAAACGATCGCCACCAAAGCCAAAGGCGAATGCCGAGTAAACTTCTGTATCAATATTTGCCATATTCAGTACGTTAGGGTGCACCATGCCGCAGCCCATCACCTCTAACCAACCGGTGTTACTGCACACTCGGCAGCCTTTACCCAAACAGTGCACGCACTGCACGTCTACTTCAGCAGAGGGTTCGGTGAAGGGAAAATAAGAGGGACGAAAACGCACTTCTAGCTCTTTTTCAAAGAAACGCTGGAGAAAGTCGATGACTGTGCCTTTTAGGTCAGCAAAACTAATGCCCTCATCCACAACCAGACCTTCCACTTGGTGGAACATTGGGCTGTGGGTTAAATCTGAATCTCGTCTATACACGCGGCCTGGGCAGATCACTCGAATGGGCGGATCTTGTTTTTCCATGGTGTGTACTTGGCTGGGCGAAGTATGCGTGCGCAATAGTGTGCCATCACCAAAGTAAAAGGTGTCGTGCATGGCGCGCGCCGGGTGATGGCTAGGAATATTCAGCGCTTCAAAATTGTAGTAATCGTTTTCAACTTCTGGGCCGCTGACTACTTCGTAACCTGCGCCAGTAAAAATTTCTTCAATACGATACATCGCCTGAGTCACCGGATGCAGACCACCTGTAGCCGGCCGTCTACCGGGCAGAGACACATCTATCTTTTCAGCCAGTAGCGATGTACTCAACGCTGCCTGCTCAAGGGTGTCTTTACGCGCAGCTAGATCTTGTTGCAGCGCAACTTTAGCTTCATTGATTTTTGCGCCCACTTTAGGCCGCTCTTCAGCATCAACCTGCCCTAGGCCTTTTAGCAAGCTGGTCAGCTCACCTTTTTTGCCGAGGTAAGCCACACGAACATCATCTAAGGCGCGTAGGTCAGCCGCTTTCTCACTGGCTTCGCGTCCACGCTTGAGTATGTTTTCAATATCCATCGTATTGTCCTAAATGGTCTTTCTTGCACTACTTACTATTTACAAATTCTGCATACCCTTTACAAAAAAGGAGGCACAAAAAAAGGAAGAACTATGTTCTTCCCTTTTCTAACGATTGCCAGCCACTGGCCTAAGGGAAGAACACTCTATTAAGGTCTCCCGAAGGCAGTTAGCGGCCTTTAGATCGTTTCTTAAGCGGCTTGTGCAGCGGCTGCCGGAGCAACGCGCTTTACTAGTGCAGCAAAAGTGTCTTTCTCGTGCATTGCAATATCTGCAAGTACCTTACGATCCACCTCTATCCCTGCCTCCTTGAGACCAGCGATAAAGCGGCTGTAGGACAACCCATGAATACGCGCTGCAGCATTAATACGCACAATCCACAAACGGCGGAACTGACGCTTACGCTGACGACGGTCACGATAAGCGTATTGACCCGCTTTAATGACAGCCTGCTTGGCAACTTTGAAGGTACGACTACGCGCACCGTAATAGCCTTTGGCTAGTTTTAAAATCTTCTTCCTGCGGGCTCGAGAAGCCACGCCACGTTTAATTCTTGGCATAGTTTTCTCCTATCGAGCCTTTGATGGCAGCATGCGTCTCAACGCAGGTACGTCTGCCGCTGCAACGCCTTCCATTCCACGAAGATGACGCTTACGCTTGGATGTCATTTTCGTCAAAATGTGACTTTTATTAGCTTGTTTGTGCTTAAAACCGGTAGCTGTCTTGCGAAACCTTTTCGCAGCACCCCGGTGGGTTTTCATTTTTGGCATATGCCTTTCTCCACGCGATTCATGTTTTCGCTTACCACTTTTCAACCCGGCTAGAGCTAAACCTAACCCAGTCGATCAGTCGATCACTGGTGCGTCGTTAAATCCGTCACATTTCTTAACTTCTTAACTTCTTAACTTAAAAGATTAAGAGAATGTATCTGGTTCTCTTCGGCCTAAATCTGGCCGGTATGATTCTGTAAAAACGAGCTATTGCTAGGTTCGTTTATTCAGCATCTGGTTTGAGGCTGGGTGCCTTCTTATTTTTACGTGGGGCTAGGACCATAATTACCTGCCGTCCTTCAAACTTAGGTTCTGACTCTACCGAGCCTAAATCATCTAAGTCTGCTGCAATACGAGTCATCAAATTCATCCCAATTTCAGGGTGAACAACTTCTCGACCGCGGAACCGCAAGGAAACCTTGGTTTTATCCCCATCTTCCAAAAAGCGCCTCAGGTTGCGTAGTTTTACCTGATAGTCGCCTTCTTCCGTACCAGGACGGAACTTCATTTCTTTAACTTGGATCTGCTTTTGCTTCTTACGCTGAGCTGCTTTGGTCTTCTTCAGCTCAAACAGATGCTTCCCATAATCCATGACTTTACAGACTGGCGGATTCGCATCCGCTACAACCAATACTAGATCTAAGCCTGCTTGTCTTGCTTCGGCTAATGCCTCGGCCCGTGGTACAACACCACGTTGACTTCCGTCTGCAGCCACAAGGCGCACACTGGTTGCTTCTATATCGTCATTTAACAACGAGCGATCAATTCGCTTACTCGTCTTTTTAATGGGCGTCTCCACATTCACCAAATTAAACGATGAACTCCTTGTACGCTTTATTGCACCGATGTCCTCATTACAAGGAACCAGCACACGAACAGCGAGTTCATCCAATGTGTATGTACTCTAAGAGTCATACGCCACTGCCAAATTTCTCAGCAGCAGATCTCAGCCAATTGCACAGCAATATTGCATAACAATCACTGAATAATTGAGGGTTTTCGATGATTTGACTTTCAAATATCGGTAAAACCGAAGTTTTACCCCCCAAAAGCCCTAACGCGGACGCCAGAGCGGAGCGCATTCTACTGCCCACAAAGCTTCACTTCAAGCAGCTAAGTCACGGATTATTCGAATACTTTTGACAAACCTCGGGCAAAAATCCCTCAAACCCACCGCACATATCTAAGCCAAAGTCAGTTACAGCTACTTTAGGCTAGCTTTTATGATCTCAATATACGCAGCACGAAGGTCTAATTTTGTGCCGGCATAGGCTTTAGCAGGCAACTCAGCCAGCGCTGTGGCCTGAGCAATTGCAGTTTGTTCTAGCACTTCAGACGCCACCACTTCATCTAAATAGCCGACGGTCTGAGCATCTTCTGGTCCATACAAGGTCGCCTGAAGAACGGCTTGAGTCTGGTGGCGTTTGGACAGTCGGCAAATGGCCATTTGCAACCCAAAGGGCGGCAGGCTCATGCCAATGGCGGTTTCGTTTAAACCGTATTTAGAGTCTCCAGCCGCGCCAATGCGCGTATCACTGGCGAGCAGCACTAAAGCACCTGCGGCGATTGCATGGCCGGCACTGGCAGCAACGACAGGCTGAGGGTGGGAAAACAGACGCAAAAGCATTTGCGCACCACTGCCGACTAAGGCTTTTTGCTCAGACGGGCCTTTGGCAATTTCTTTTAAATCAAAACCTGCACTAAAAACCCCGGGACGCCCGGTAATCACCACTGCCGCGGCTTCTTTTTCTGCGCGGTCCAAGCCTTCATTCATGGCTTCAATATAGGCGTGTCCCACGGCATTGGCTTTGCCGTCGTCTAATGCGATAACCGCAACATTGCCTTCCAATCTAAAATTAAGCATTTGTTCTCCCTTATCTATCTTCTGTAGCTTTTATAACTTCTGTAGCTTCTGTAGCTTCTGTAGCTTCGTATCGCTGCAACTCTTTGCTCGGTTTGCTCGATTTGCTCGATTTGCTCGATTTGCTCGATTTGCTCGATTTGCTCGATTTGCTCTAACAGCTTGCGCTGGTCTTCAAGCGTTTACCATTTTTCGCAGCCCTGCGGAACTTTATTCCAAACCCATTTTGCGCACCAAGCGCTGCAGGCTTGGCCGCAGGCGTAAAAACACAATGTACGCAATTTCCGCAATGGATAAAATAATTGGGTAGCGCATAAGCAAGCCTATTGGGCGCAACATGGGAATTGCCCGCCACATGGCAGCAAATGCCGCTGCGCCAGAAACCACTTCACCGCCGACTTCTTGGGCATGGAAGCGCGCCATAAGGGTAGCTTCATCCAATGGACAGGCTTGGCCTGAGAGTACATCTACAAAGTCGATTGCAGAGCGCTTGTCCAGGCGTCTAAACAAACGAATCTCGCGGACACATAAAGGACAACTGGAGTCGAACCAAACGGTCACCTGAGGTTGCATGGGCAAATCCATAAAAGCTCTCCGTTAAAGCTCTCGGTTAAAGATCAGAGATGCGAGCAATTAAAACATCAGCAAATTCTGCCGTACCTAGCGAGCCACCTAAATCTTTGGTGGTTTCCCCAGCGATCAACGCTGCATCGTATGCTGTTTTGATTAAACTAGAACACTGCTCAAAGCTTGACTCTCCTTCGGCCTCAGCTAAGTAGTTGAACATCATTACCGCAGACATCAGCAGCGCTAACGGATTAGCCAAATTCTGCCCGGCAATATCTGGCGCGCTGCCGTGAACTGCCTCGAACACTGCCTCGTTGTCGCCATAGTTGGCACCAGGCACCACACCGAGACCGCCGACCAAGCCAGCACAAAGGTCACTGATTACATCGCCGTAAAGATTTTCCAGCAGCAGCACATCGAACTGGGTCGGATCTTGCACCAACTTCATGCAACCCGCATCAATAATCACAGATTCAAAATCCAAATTGGGATAATCGTTTTTATGTACTTCGTCTGCACAGCGCAAAAACAAACCATCAGTTAGTTTCATAATATTGGCTTTATGCAGCATGGTGACTTTTTTGCGTTCGCGTCGATTGGCGAACTTAAACGCCCAGGATGAAATTCTCTGGCAGGCCACCTCGGATGCCACTTTCATGCTCATGACCACCCCAGGAGTAATCTCGTTCTCTACGCCACTGTAAAGTCCTTCGGTATTTTCGCGAATAATGACAATGTCGACATCTTTATAACGGGTCTCCACGCCGGGCAAACTGCGCACTGGGCGCACCGCGGCGTAAAGGTTAAAAGCCTTGCGCAACCGCACGTTCACCGAGGTAAAACCCTCTCCTACCGGTGTGGTGCACGGTCCTTTCAACGCCACTTTACAACGAGAAATCTCATTCATTGTGCGCTCAGGAATCAATTCGTCACCCTCTTCTAAGGCGCTGAGACCCGCGGAGACAAATACCCAATTAATATCGGCTTTGGCTTTTGCAGCCGCCGCATCTACTACACGAAGCACTGCCTGGGTAATTTCAGGACCAATGCCATCACCGGGAATAACCGCTATGTCTTTCGCTTGCATTAAACTACCTATGCTTTGTGTCTGAGGAACAAATGATCAAGGCGCACCAACAACAGGACTTGATTCGATCAACCGCATTATAGGCCTGTTTGCTTTTTTTTGAGAACTATAGCGACTAATCACCAATTGAGTTGTTTTGCGCCATTAAGTACAACCTCTAGTACAACCTCACGCTCACTGAGTAACTGGGAATGATGAAAAAGACCATGGAAGCAGACCATAGAAAGAGGCAGTAGAGAGTGACTGAGGAAACAAGCAGTAGAAAGAGGGCATAGGTGAAAAGGCAATTGGAAGGAGAATGGTCACATAACCGACCATTACTGACCATTACCGACCAATGCCGGATCAAGAAAAACCGGCAACCACCACAGACAAAAACAGCTACCAGGCAAACCGCTAAAGGAGCGAGCACTCTGCCTAACGAACGTCACTAGGGCCTCTACATCAGCTCAATCCTAAAATAACTCTCATCCAGCACTGCGCTGATCACTCTTGAGTCATCTCTTAACTTGCTGATATGTGCAGGAGCGGCTTCAGTCGACTCAGCTTAAAGTACACCCATGGGGACCGCGCTAAAAGCATGGTGGACAGTTAAGGCGTAATCTGAGGCCAGCACTTCTAAGGTATCCGTCGAGTGCAAATGGACTAAAATACCGCCATCGGTGGTCCCGTAATCTGCGGTTACAGGATCTTGAACTACACGAAGTGTTGACGCTGAGTCACTTAGCAACCGCTGCCAGCACAGTGCTTATTTGGGTCACCATGGCGAGTTTAGAGAGATCTGAGGGCAGGTCCGAAACCATAACTAGGTCTAGCAAAACCTTGCCAGTTTGTATATCTGTACCGCCTATTGAGATGATTTTTGCAACAACATCATCGGCCACAGTGAAAAAAGAGAAGTTATAATTCCCCTGAGCATCATCGCAGCCGTTAGGTTCGCCTTCAGCTAACGCGTTATTACCGTTTAGATCGATAAACACCAGTGCGCCACGAACCGCCGCTTCAACAACCCTATCTTTAAAGGCATCGGTTACGTTAACAACTAATAACTCATTATCAGATAAAGTGCCGTCACCGACCTGAACTGACAATGTAGGTGTAGTGTCGACATCTGAGTCACCGGGCGCCTCGAAATCCGGTGCAACGGCAAAAGACAAAACACCGGCCGACGTTAGCGAGAAGAGTGCATGGCGGCCATTAAACAGACTGATTTGAATTAATGTAATTAATAATGTTTTGGTCATTTACATTTTGCGCCCGCGTACGACGCATAGACCCGCGACAAATAGAAACTCTTGAATGGGCAATTTGCCAGATGGGCATGTCCACACTGTCATTAGTGTGAAGCTATATTGGCAATCAATGTCCTTGATTCGAACCCCGGAGATTTTTTGCGCTGCGGAACAATTGCAAAATTCGAACTGAATCGAACAAGCAGGGGACCCTACCTTTTTACTGAGAAGTGCTTCAATGCATAAGTCGCTGAACCTTCTAAGGTGGGCGCGAAAGGTGGGCGCGAAAGGTGGGCGCGAAAGGTGGGAACTAGAGGTGAGAACTAGAGATGAGAACCAGAGGTGAGAAGTAAAGCCGCACTTCGGTTTTGTTTGATCCTCAATATTTTGGAATCTTTAAAAACGGCATTGGCGCGTCCGCAGAACACCCCTCTTATATCTGCCCAGCAAACACAAGCGCCATCTCAAAAGGACAATCTGCGTTATTTGCAAAACTTCTTGGCCGCAACGCACCTTTGAGCCCCATCATGCTCAGGAACTTGAACTTTGCTTTTTCGCCCAACCAATACAACCCATTGAATGTTTGCAACGGATCACAGCTAACTGACCGCAAAGCCCAAGAGAACCATGGACGGATTATGCAGTTGCCATAGGGGCGTCGTTAGCGCCCCGCCGACTCGCGGCGAATGCCTTCGATAATTCTTAGCGCATTCTTAGTGTAAAGATTTCTTGACGAGAATTCAGCCAACAACTCTAGTACGTCCGCAGGAATTAAATCACGGTCGAAAGAAGGAGCTTGATCTGCTCTACTGGCGCCAACCAAAAGTACTCCCAAGGTGCTAACAACCTCGCTGCCCTCGGGTAGTTCCATGTTTAACACTTGCGCAGTTTTCGCAGCCAATTTGCCAAACCGGTCGATAACAATTCGCTTTGAGGAGACGAAACTTTGCAGAGATATATTATGCTCAATAGTCTGTTCTAGCCGGACTAGAAGCGGGTTGTAACCGTCATCCGCCATGGCCGTCTCATAAAACAATGCCGCGTACTCTCGGTCACTCATCCCTACTCTAAGACCATCTAAGAGAACTTCACTCCAGCGAACCAGGCTTTGGTTATACAAAACCAAAAACACTTCCTCTCGTGTCTCAAAGTACAAATACAGAGTACCTTTTACTACACCGGTTAACTTCGCGAGTTTGGCCATTGAGAAAGCCTCAAAACCTCCTTCTCGAAAAAGTGATTCTGCTGCGTCTAATATACTCTGTCGACGAAGGGATTTTTGTTCATCCGTCCGAGCACGCTTCCGGCCGCCTTCCATTCCTGTTTGCATAGCACACCCCTCAACCAAATGACTAGTAGTCAAATAAAAAATTTCGAGACATCAAGTTACACTAAAAAATTACAAAAGGGTAACTGAAATCTGCTTTTACAAATGACCACCTACCCCTAACTTTTCCAACAACCCGTAAACACAATTGGCACCATTCGGCGAGATGAATAAGGCCAGCGCGCAACCGTACAACTATATAACCATACAACCAACACTAAGCTAACGTCACCAAAAATTTTTGGTACGCCCCTAACTTATTTTGACAGGTTTCCATCAGTTTATTGACTAAAATCAACAACTTTATTACGTTCTCAATCCAATCCAAACAATAAATTTACGCGAACACTCACGTCGAACTAAACACTAACAATTAACCCGAGCGGCTTAAGATGCTTTATTGTAAAACCCTGTACACTGCAACCTAAGAGATTGCTGAAGCACCATTCAGCACAACAAATGGACCTTTAGCTCCGAAAGTTAGAGTTTGCTCGTTGCAAGCAGGAAAATGCAACGATTCTAATTGTACAAAAAGGGGACGTCGTGCATAACAAAGGGAGTTACAGTTTCGACGCCGTGAGCACACTAATACTTTCCGGGGGCGGCAATTGCTGCATCGCTGATTACTGACACTACTGACAAGGCACTGGACGCCTGCAAACGCTTGTACGCAGACAATCCTGGCCTAATCAGGTACAAGACCGGCGCGCTTAAGATCCCTGTGGGGTTTGCCCAAAACGAGGTCTACCCAAACTGGCTGAAAGCTTTTATTGGCGAGGAAGAACTGGCCAAAATTAGGGCCTTTGGTCGATTTAGAGTCACTGCGAGCAGATTAGACCGCCCCTCATTTTGACTGGTGGCAATTACGCGGGCTATTCTTCGTCACCTGCGCGGCAAGAATTTTATTACTTTGGGTCCGAGCGAATATGCACACAAAATTGCTGGGCTCAGCCAAGTTTTCCTGGAGCCCGCTCAACGCCAATCCCTCAGCGAAGCTCTGCAAACATTTGAGGCCAGCGCCGCGGCATCGCCCTTTATCTTGGCATGCAGAATAGCTGGCGAACTACATTATGACGGCGGCTATATTTCGCCTATTTCAGTATTGCCAGGCGAGCGCGTTGGCGGCAATTTTCAGAGCGACCTAAATCTAAACCCGGACCCAGATGAGGCATCAACAGCACTTACTCTGTTAACCAGGCAATTTGAGACAAAACCAATGCTGTTCAGCTACTACGGCAAACACTTTATACAACCTAGCAGAAAGATACCGGTCTCCACTTTTTAAGTAAGAGGGAACTGTACTGCAGACACAAGGGTAGATGATGCTTTTGCATTGGGTCAAAACGACGCTAGACATTTCGTCGAAGAGAATTGGTAGGGCAAGACGGAAGCTTGCGGGTTTCTGGGCCAAATGCTCCCCAGCTCGCATTCGGCATTACTTTTATTTATCCACCCCAGCAAGGGCAGGATATCAAAAATGTGATGACTAAATAGCAGATACAAAAAAAACTCAAAGCCCCTCTTCTAGGAATTACGGTTTTTTTGACGGGCGGCATACACCCTAACCGAACAAGGCTTCTCCGATCTCTACAATAATTATAGTAAAGACAAAAACGCCGATAAGGGCGGCGGCCACCTTAAGCGAGACTTTTAGCGCATCTAAGACGTCGCCACGAGACTTTATCCCGCCGCGAAGCCAAACCATAAAAACCAAGGTCGACGGCAAGCCAAAAAACAAAAGAAATACTGCTAAATACAGACCCATCTAACTCCTACCTTTCTAAAGCCTTCATCATCCAGTGGCCCAGTGTCCAACATCCCAGCAAGCAAAAAGAACAACCGAAAACCATTTAGCCGCAAAATAGCCCAAAAGCCTTGGCCCACAAAAGCTAGCGAATTTATTCTACAAGGGTTTTTAGTTTCTACGAGGGGCAATCGATGCCCGATTTTTTTAGCGAATGAAGTTTGGTTTTTCATTGGAACGCCCGCTGTGGCCGGGCTTTTAATTAGTAGCCAATTTTAATTGGTAGGCACATCTAATTGGTAGGCAAATCTAATTGGTAGGCAAATTTAATTGGTAGGCACGCCCGGATTCGAACCGGGGACATCTAGCATGTCATGCTAGCGCTCTAACCAACTGAGCTACGCGCCTATTTTTAACTTTCTGCAGTTTCGTTAATCTAATCTATTTGAACAAGACCTGACTTATAGCCACCAATAACCCGCTTGGGGTCTGCTGCCGCATTAACGAAGTGGGAGTATATCGCCGCTTCGTGACCGGGGCTAGTCTGAATAGCCTACATTAAACGATCTATGCCCTTTCTTTCTAATTTAGCACCAACAACTACCCATGAGCCCATGCAAAATCAGCCGAGCAATTGTTTTTGCCGCAACTGATGCAGTTGATCGCGCACATGGGCTGCTTCTTCAAACTCCAAATCTTGAGCATGCTTGAGCATCTGCTTTTCCATCTGCGTAATCATCTTACCCAAAGCCTTGGGACTATCAGGAATAATAATGGGCTGAACCTTGTTGCCGCGCTTCGATTTGGACCCTGTACTGGTTGAGCGAGCACCCTCCATCACGTCGGCAATACTCTTGGTGACAGACTTTGGCACAATGCCGTTTATCTCGTTGTGCTCAATCTGTTTTTCGCGGCGGCGGCCGGTTTCACCCATGGCGCGTTCCATAGAGCCGGTAATTTTGTCCGCATATAGTATGGCTCGGCCATTGAGATTTCGTGCTGCACGACCCATGGTTTGAATGAGTGAACCTTCTGAGCGCAAGAAGCCTTCTTTGTCGGCGTCCAGTATTGCCACTAGACTCACTTCGGGCATGTCTAACCCTTCTCGCAACAAGTTAATACCCACCAGCACATCAAATACGCCTAAACGCAGGTCACGCAGAATCTCCATGCGTTCAACGGTATCAATATCCGAGTGCAGGTAGCGCACGCGGATTCCGTGTTCGTCTAAATAATCGGTTAAATCTTCGGACATACGCTTAGTCAGCGTAGTGACCAAGACGCGCTCATTATTGGCAATGACCAACCTAATTTCACCGAGCAAATCATCTACTTGATTGCTTGCAGGCCGCACCTCAACTGGTGGGTCTAACAAACCCGTTGGCCGCACCACCTGTTCTACTATCGGTGCATTTTGCAGCGCTTCGTATTTGCCCGGTGTAGCGGACACAAAAATCATCTGTGGTGACAACTGCTCCCACTCCTCAAAACGCAGAGGGCGGTTATCCAACGCTGACGGCAAGCGGAATCCATAACCCACCAGGTTTTCTTTACGCGCACGATCGCCCTTAAACATGGCGCCAATTTGCGGCACTGTGACATGAGACTCATCTATGACTAACAACGCATTGCTGGGCAGATAGTCAAACAGCGTCGGCGGCGCTTCGCCCGGCCCTCGCCCTGAAAGGTAGCGCGAATAGTTTTCAATACCCGAGCAATAGCCCAACTCTTTGATCATCTCAAGATCAAACTGAGTCCGTTGCTCTAAACGCTGGGCCTCCACTAATTTGTTATTGTCTTTGAGGTGATTGAGCCGGTCCTTCAGTTCTTCTCTGATGTCGTCTAAGACCGAAAGCATGCGCTCTCTTGGTGTTACGTAATGAGATTTAGGGAAAACCGTATATCTGGGCACGCGGCTTAAAATTTCACCGGTGAGCGGGTCAAAAATGGACAGCTCTTCAATTTCATCATCAAACAAAGAAATACGCAGCGCGTCTTTTTCCGACTCCGCTGGGAACACATCAATAATATCGCCTCTAACTCGGTAGTTGCCACGTTGAAAAACAACGTCATTACGTTCGTATTGCAAATTGGTAAGTAGTTTGAGAATTTCTCGCTGTTCAAGCTTATCGCCACGGTCCAAATGCAAAACCATCTGCAAGTAAGCCTGGGGATCTCCAAGTCCATAGATCGCAGAGACAGAGGCAACAATGATTGCATCACTGCGCTGCAATAAGGCCTTGGTTGCACTCAGGCGCATCTGCTCAATGTGCGCATTCACCGACGAATCTTTTTCGATAAAAGTATCTGACGCCGGCACGTAAGCTTCAGGCTGGTAGTAGTCGTAATATGAAACAAAATATTCCACTGAGTTTTCCGGAAAAAACTCTTTGAACTCGCCATAAAGCTGGGCCGCTAAAGTTTTGTTTGGCGCAAGGATAAGTGTCGGCCGCTGGGATTGAGCAATAACATTAGCAATAGAAAACGTCTTACCTGAACCAGTAACGCCCAAAAGGGTCTGATGGGCCAAGCCAGATTCTAGCCCTTCAACCAATGCCTTTATTGCCGCAGGTTGGTCACCAGCAGGCTCGAAGGGGCTGACGACTTTTAACTTAGGATCACTACTCTCTGAAGAGGTTTGCACAAAAAAATAGCCTGTCGATTGATGTAGTGAAGTTACCACCCCACTCCGACCACTACCACTGGGAGGATCTCAAAGGCGATAAATGCCCGAGAAAAGGGCCAAAATTAAGTTTGGATAGTGCAAATGGCAGTCAAGCTTGATAGCAGGCCAATGTGTGTGTGAGGGTGGATCAAAACGCGAACCGCGCAAACGCGCCTGCCAACCTTGAGTAGGCAGCAGGCGGCAGATCGTCCGGCAAACAGATTTTAGTCTGCTTTAGGCTCTTCAGCTGGTGCGTCTTCTGCAGGCGCTTCTTCGGCAGCTGCTTCTTCAACTACTTCCTCAACTACTTCCTCAACTACAGGCGCAGCAACAGTCAACTTGATCAATTCGTGCTTGCTTAGGATTGCTGCTTTTTCTTCGCCATTAATAGATTTTTTGTTGGCGTCTTCTACGGCGTAACGCTCATCACGACGTTGGTAAATAGTATATTCATCAGTTTTTACAACAGCTTTCATAGGAGTCTCCAGTACAAAGGGTAGTTAAAGGGTGCCGGCTAATGCCCAGTGAACAGCTTGCCTTTCCCAGCAGTCGCGCAGGTTACTCTTTTGTGGCAAATCCTTAAAGCCCAATCACACCTGCTAAACGCAAGTTCCAGCAATGTTGGCGGTTAAAAACCAAATTTACGGCGCAATAATGAGATTTCCGTCTATGTATATGCCATCTAGTTACTAATAGACCCTCGCTTTATTAGTTAATTCGTCTAAAATTCTGCGCTCATATTTCCCAGACAGTTACCGCGAAGAAAATCTCATGGCAGCACTAATGACCGAACGTGTAACCCACGTCCACCATTGGAACGATACTTTATTCAGTTTTCGTACAACCCGAGACCAAACATTTAGATTCAAAAATGGTCACTTTGTGATGATCGGATTACCTGCTGAGGAGGGTCGGCCACTGTTGCGCGCCTACAGTATTGCCAGTGCAAATCATGAGCACGAACTAGAATTTTTCAGCATCAAAGTACCAGACGGTCCGCTGACAGCTAAGCTACAAATGCTAAAAGTCGGCGATGAGGTTATGGTTGGCAAAAAGCCCACAGGAACTTTAGTACCTGACAACATGCTTCCCGGACGTTTTTTATATTTGATTAGCACCGGTACTGGTCTTGCGCCCTTTATGAGCATCATCAAAGATCCTGAAATTTATGATCAGTTTGACCGCATCATACTGACCCACGGCGTGCGTGAAGTTTCTGAACTGGCCTACGCCGACTACATAGAAAATCAGTTACCCAACGATGAATTCATGGGCGAGATGATCCGCGAGAAGCTTGTCTACTACCCCACGGTGACGAGAGAAGACTACAAGAACACCGGGCGTCTTACTGATCTGATGCGCAGCGGCAAGCTATTCGAAGATTTAGGCCAGCCTAAGCCCACCGTAGCCGATGATCGCTTTATGATTTGCGGCGGTCCAAGCATGCTTAAAGAGATTGTCGAAGTGATTGAGGCCGACGGTTTTGAGGAAGCGCGCAATGTGCATCCCGGCCACTATGTGATTGAACGCGCTTTCGTAGAGTCTTAGTCGACGAAAGCCTTCTCCAGCACTCCAGCACTTTAACAAGAGGAGAGGCAAGCCTAAAAAGCAAGGCACCGCCCCCTCTCAGCGCCCGCAAAACCCTTGCCAGCGATTTTCCTATTTCCTATGCAAATACTTCTCCCCTGCTTTCAGCACCATAATAGCGCTTAGCTGAGCTTGAATTGTAACCCGACGTAACAAATCTCTTGAGA
>Ga0209192_10001532_pt1 | contig 18300 bp, 31 predicted proteins | sample ArcticOcean_MG_C_11_FD_187433 | JGI IMG/M metagenome (GOLD analysis project Ga0209192, IMG submission 187433) | Marine microbial communities from western Arctic Ocean - ArcticOcean_MG_CB2_154 (SPAdes) (version 2) | ecosystem: Environmental > Aquatic > Marine > Oceanic | place: Arctic Ocean... | reverse complement strand
CTAACTATCTAAAGTGGATGGACGAAAATCAAAAGAAAAGATCAGCAGACGCAAGGGCGGACGCGGCAAAGGGTGTTGATCCATATAAAGATGCATTTTGGAATAGAAAATGAAAGAAAGGTAGCGTAATGTTAAGTAAACAATGTAAATTACACTTAGAAACGCAAGGCGAAACTGGCATACAACATATGAAGAAGGCACTAAATACTGCTGTAAAATTACAACTACTAGTGCCTGCGCTAATTATACATAGTATTGCACCACGTTTTTTTACAAATACAACAACTAATGTGTTAAAAAGTATTTTAGGAGAAAGAGCATGAAAATTTTTGAGATAATAAATGAAGAACTGCCAAGCGATAAAGAGATAGGCCGCATGCAACAAGACGCAGATGCTCTACAAAAAATGTCAGCATCAGGACAGTATGATCCTAACCTTACTATGAACGCTATGCAAAGAATGTCAACAACAATGGCCAAGGCAGACTTGGGATCACAGATGTTAAAATTCTTCCAAACGTTTGCGACAGCAATTAAAGAAGGTATCGATAGCGGTGTCTACGGAAATAGAGTTGGTGAAATGCAAAAAGCATACGATCAAATAATGGCAGAAATGCCTATGCTCAAACAAATGGCTGTTGACTCGAAAAGGATGGCTGCAAAGTATGGAACACCCACTGGTAACTTAACCAAAGAATTAAACAAAGACGGAACCTATAAAGGAACAAATATAACGCCTACTAAAATGCAAAAAGATCGCATGGCAGGTGAATCCAATGAAGATCAAACAAAAAGAGACTTTGCTCCTACTAAAGCAGATGCAATGTCAGCACAAGGCACAGCTGCAGTTCTTAAATCAAAAAGAGACTCTAAACCATCTATTGAAATGATGAAAATTATGAATCAAGCAATGAAAAATATGATTGCACAAAAAATAAAGTTTGCAAATAATGTAAGTAAAAGTTCTGGTACAGATCCTAAAGCAGTAGATAAGATGTTAGCAAAACAGCCTCCAGTGAGTGCAGATAATGCAAAGTTCAAAGACAAATTTAGTAAAACAAACGAAACAGCAACAGGAATGGGTGCATCAAGTGTAGCTAGTGTTCCAGGCACAATGGGTGGTACACAGAGTAGAAACATGTATAATGCAGACGGCACAATGAAAAATGGCTTAGAGTACGGTAATTTACTAGGCGGCAAAAAGAAGTCAAAGAAGAAGAAACAAGCATAAATACTACTATTAAAGTATTCGGAGATAATTATGAGTAAAAAACTTAAAGAAGGCGGATTAGGCGATTTAGCACATGCAGCCGAACGTGACCACGAAGTGCAAATGGCACGAGCTGACCTGTACAAGATTGCAAAATACGCTATCAAGTTACACGATATGCTAAAAACAGTTAGTGAAGCTGAAGGTATTGAAGGTTGGCAACAATCAAAAATTACTAAAGCAGCAGATTACATTGGATCAGTATACCATGCTATGGATTACGACACAAAATTTGCAGAATCTAAAAGTACTAAAAATGTAATGAAGCGTTCTAAGACAATGACTGAAAAATCATACTTAGAATCAATGCAAGAAAAAGTAAACAAAACTTTAAAAAAAAAGTCTGAAGTAGCTTGTAGTGAGTGTGGCAACCCAAGTTATACTACACTCGACGAAGAAACAAGTAAAAAGAAAAAAGGCAGTCATGGTAAAGTATGCTGGAAAGGCTATCGGAGAGGTAAAGGCGATAGCTGTCACAGAGTAAAAGGTGATGCCTAACAAATTAAGGTGAGATACAATGAGAGTTTCTGAAGGTATATTTGACTGGTTCAAAAAGAAAGAAAAAACAATCGGCGATAGTCCCGAATACAAAGGCTGGCTAAACATATACATGAAGAACAAAGACGTTGCAGCAATGCATAAGAACCATAAAGTGTTTTTACAATTTTATCAACAATCACAAAAGAATGAAGAAGTTGACTTTGGTCAAATGTGGGATACTTTTATGAAAGAGCAAATAGATCATGAATGATAACTTTTATGATATGAGTGCAAAGATGAAGGAACTCTTTCCTTCTAATCCAGAAGCAGATAAAAAAGCCCTTATGGCTATGGCTAATGCACCGCAACAAAGTGCGCCAGAAACAACAAATTATGTGCAAGAAAGTGTTAACGTAGATCAAGGCTCATTACAAATAGACAAAGACTACAGCATATCTGACTTTGCTAGATTAGCTGGTGTACGCATAGACGAAACACAAAAAACAGGGTCAGCAGGCCAACTTAAAGGCAAAGATAAATTTACTAAAAGTAGCATACCTGGTGGTAACGAATCACCACACCCTGCTAGAGATCAATTAGTAGGTGAATCAGAAGAAGATCGTATTACAGCATTAGAGCGCAGAATAGAAGCACTTGAATCAATGCTTAGTGAACGTGAACTTACAAATCCCGAAACAAAAGAAAAAGAACGTATTGTAAAAGGTATGAAGAAGAAAAAGAGCGATTTCAAAGATCGCTACGGTGATGATGCAAAAGCAGTTATGTATGCTACAGCAACTAAAACCGCCAAAAAGAACGAATCTATCAAAGATATGCTTCTTAAAATGCTTGACGAAAAAAAGCAAAAATAATACTTGACATCTAACTAAAAATAACGTATAATATACTTAACATACAAGGAGTATATTATGAGTGATCGTACCTACGGGGTAGAAGAAAAAGCAAAACTAGAACGTCTTGTTAATGAAGGTGTTACAGTATTACAAGAGATTGAAGATCTTAACGCAGGTTTAAAAGATACTGTTAAGGCAGTAGCAGAAGAACTTGACATTAAACCATCAATGATTAATAAAGCAATTAAGATTGCACAAAAAGGTGATTGGGACCGTGTTGCAGACGAATTTGACGACTTAGAAACATTAGTTGTTACAGTTGGTAAAGACAAGTGATCAACATCAGCCAAGTAAAGTCATTCTTTAAAGAAAGTTATAAACTAAGTCCTGTTGCATTTTATTGTGAGATGGTTGAAGCAGTATTTTTAATATCTGCAAGTGCAATACTTAGTTTTACTATTCTTGATCCTGCTACAAAGTTGTTTGTACCTATGTACCTCATTGGTAGTGTACTAGGTATAATTAGTGCAGTTATTAGAAAAGCTGCATTTGTAATACTACTATGTAGCTGGTTCACAGCAATGAATTTATTCGCATTGATTCAGTTATTTTTAATGTAGTTATAAGTACTAGTAACGCCAATGGCAATTGCCGGGCAAGAATTAAGGTTAAGTTGGCCACAAGCAACGGAGAATGAATGTTTAAAAAAGAAAAGAAAGTCAAATTGACTTTTCATACCCATCAGACACAACAACTGATAGATATGTTTCCCCCAAAACTAGCAGGACAATCAGCTCCAGACTGGTTTAAAACTTTAACAGTTTCAAAAGATAGATTATTTCCAAATATGAATAGTTGCCCAGGCATGGTAGACTTGTTTAAGAATACTATAAACATTCCGTTATGGCAAGACATTCGTATCAAATATGACAATGGTAGTATTACTGATGTAGATGTTCCTGGTGTACCTAAAGGTGAAGAAATACATTTTGTGCAACAGCACATGCCAGTGCAATGGAACCAAGCATTTAAAGGTTATACACATGTAAAACTTATGAGTCCTTGGTTAGTAACAGCAGAAGGCCCATATCGTGATACTCCGTTTTTAATGCATAATCCTAGTTGGCACAATACTACTCAATTAGGACAATTTAATTTACTACCAGGCGAATTAAATTTTGCATATCAATCAGCAACGGCTGTTAATATGTTTTTACAACCAAGTCTTGGCCCAAGTGAACTAACATTAGAAGCAGGAAGTATAATTGCGTACTTGACTCCATTGCAACATGATGTTAAAATAGAATTAGAAGTTAAATGGGTTACTGAAGAAGAATGGCGAAGACTATTAAAACATCAATTTACTTTTGACGGCTTTTATAGAAAAACAAAAAAATGGTTAACTAGGGGTAAAACATGAGTTATGTAGATGCACATTTTGACAGAGACAGTGATATTATTCGAGTTGTTGAACGAAAAGATGGAAAAAGAGATTACAGAGAATACCAAGCAAAATATACTTTTTATTATGAAGACCAACGAGGCAAATACAAAAGTGTTTATGGAGATCCACTAACACGTATTGTTTGCAAAAGCACAAAAGACTTCCGTAAGGAAGTTGCTATTAACAGAGATAAAAAACTTTTTGAAAGCGATATTAATCCTATCTTTCAGTGTTTAAGTGAAAACTATCTTAACCAAGATGCACCTAAGCTAAACATTGCGTTTTTTGACATCGAGACTGACTTTGATCCAGAGCGAGGCTTTGCTGATCCAAGTGATCCGTTTATGCCTATTACAAGTATAAGTGTATACTTACAATGGATGGAAACTATGGTGTGTATTGCTGTTCCTCCTAAGACACTTACTATGGAACAAGCTCGGAAAGAAGTTGAAGGCATTGAAAATGTAATGCTAGTTGAAAAAGAAAGCGAAATGATTGATACTTTCTTAACACTAATTGAAGATGCTGATATTTTATCAGGTTGGAATAGTGAAGGTTATGATATTCCTTACACAGTTAATAGAACAAGCCGTGTACTAAGCAAAGATGACACACGTAGGTTCTGCTTGTGGGGACAACTTCCTAAGAAGCGTGAATATGAAAAGTTTGGTAAAACAGCACAAACCTTTGACCTCATAGGCAGGGTGCATTTGGATAGTTTGAACTTGTATCGTAAGTATACTTATGAGGAGCGACACACATATCGACTAGATGCTATTGGTGAAATTGAAGTTGGTGAAAATAAAGTTCCATATGAAGGTACGTTGGATCAACTATACAACAATGACTTCCGAAAGTTTATTGAATATAACATTCAGGATACCGCACTACTTGACAAGTTAGATAAGAAGCTTCGGTTTATTGATCTAAGCAACGAACTAGCACACGCTAATACTGTTATGCTACAGACTACAATGGGTGCTGTAGCAGTTACAGAACAAGCGATTGTTAACGAGGCGTGGAATAGAGGATTACAAGTACCTAATCGTAAGAAATATGACGACGAAGCAACACAGGCCGCTGGAGCGTATGTTGCATTTCCAAAGAAAGGCTTGCATAAATGGATTGGTTCAATGGATTTAAATTCACTGTATCCAAGTGTGATTCGTGCATTAAATATGGCTCCAGAAACTATTATAGGGCAAATACGTCCTGAAATAAGCGATAGTCGTGTGCATGAAGATATGACACTTAAAAAGAAAAGTTTCGCAGGTAGTTGGGAAGGACGTTTTAGTACTGAAGAATACGAAGTAGTTATGGAACAAAAACGAGATACTTCATTAACAATTGATTGGGAATCAGGCGGTAGTGATGTACTAAGTGGTGCTGAAATATACAAAGTAATCTTTGACAGCAATCAACCGTGGATGCTTAGTGCAAACGGTACTATCTTTACTACAGAGTTTGAAGGTGTTATCCCAGGTATCCTAAAGCGTTGGTACAGTGAACGTAAAGAATTACAAGCCCATCTCAAGAAAGCAAAAGACGCAGGCAATGCCGTTGAAACAGAGTATTGGGATAAGCGACAGTTGGTTAAGAAGATTAACTTGAACAGTTTGTATGGTGCTATTCTTAATCCTGGTTGTAGATTCTTTGATAAGCGTATTGGACAGTCAACTACACTTACAGGACGTACAATTGTTAAGCACATGAGCGCCGAAGTTAACAAGACTATTACAGGCACATATGATCATGTTGGTGAAGCAATGATATACGGTGATACAGACTCTTGTTACTTTAGTGGATATCCTACACTTAAAAGTGATATTGATGCTGGTAATTTACCTTGGGATAAAGATAATGTAATTACATTATATGATCAAGTATGTGAAGCAGCTAACGAAACATTTCCTGGATTTATGCAAGAAGCATTTCATTGTCCTAAAAGTAGATCGGACGTTATTGCAGCTGGTCGTGAGATTGTTGCAGAGAGCGGATTGTTTATTACTAAGAAACGTTATGCGGCATTAGTATATGATATCGAAGGCTTTAGAAGTGACACAGATGGTAAACCTGGTAAAGTAAAAGCAATGGGCCTAGACTTACGTAGATCAGATACACCAGTGTTTATGCAACAGTTCCTAAGTGAACTACTACTAATGGTGCTTACAGATAAGCCACAGAAAGACATACTAGATCGTATTACAACATTCCGTAAGGAGTTTAGTGATCGCCCTGGTTGGGAGAAAGGTTCACCTAAACGTGCAAATAAAGTTGGACACTATCAACGTTTAGAAGAAAAACAAGGTAAAGCCAACATGCCTGGACACGTTCGAGCAAGTATTAACTGGAATACACTAAAGCGTATGAACGGAGACAAGTACTCGCAAGAGGTTGTAGACGGAATGAAAGTTATTGTTTGTAAACTAAAAGCCAATCCGCTAGGTTATACAAGTGTTGCATATCCTACAGATGAATTACGCATTCCTGATTGGTTTAAAGAGCTACCTTTTGATGATGCGGCAATGGCTGAAACTATTATTGATAATAAGTTAGACAACTTGATCGGCGTACTCAACTATCCACTAGAGGATACAAAGCAACATACTACATTTGGTAGCTTGTTTGAGTTCGGAGAATAAAATGAAGATTAAACTAGAGATAGAAATTGATACGGAGAACGAACAGGACCTAAATACTATTGAAGAGCTTATGGAGAAGCTTAGAGAGTTAAAGGAGTTAATGTATGAAAGTAACTATTAATGACATAGGCGGCATAATTGCTAAAGAAGATGAAAGATATATTGTAAAGGATAATACAACACTTAAAAATCTTGTAGTTAGTAGTACACGTTTAAAATCTAGAAAAGCAACATCAGGACACAAGCATGAAGGACAAGAAGAAATATACTACTTCATTGAAGGTACTGGTAAGATGGAATTAGACGATGTAACAATTAAAGTACAACCGGGTGATGTAGTATTAATTGAAGACGGAGTATTCCATCGTGTACATGCGGGTATGCATGAAGAATTATATTTTGTATGCGTGTTTAATGGTAAGAGAAACTAAGCATGAAAAATAGTCCTATTAATCATTTACAACAACTAATGTGCATTACAATGGAAGAATGTGGAGAACTTACACAACGTTGTTCGAAAATGATGCGAAAATACAAAACACTTGATCAAGCTGAAGACGAACAATTACAAAAACTTACAGAAGAAGTAGGTGATGTGGTATGTATGATAAGTTTACTAGTTGAACACGATTATGTTAAATGGCCTGACTTAGAAAAAAGAGTAGAATATAAAAAAGAAAAACTCAAGAAGTGGAGTACCCTAGTATGAAAGTAGGATTTACTTGTAGTACATTTGATTTATTACACGCAGGACATGTACAAATGTTGCGTGAAGCAAAAGAACAATGCGATTATTTGATCTGTGGATTGCAAGTAGATCCTAGTAATGATCGCCCGGAGAAGAACGCTCCTATACAAACTGTTGTAGAACGTTATACCCAACTTAAAGCAGTAAGTTATGTAGACGAGATCATCCCTTACGGTACAGAGCAAGATCTAGAAGATGTCTTGACAATGTACAATATTCATGTTAGAATATTAGGAGAGGAGTATCGTGATAAAGACTTCACAGGAAAAGATATTTGTAGACGCCGCGATATTGATTTACATTTTAACAAACGTGACCATCGCTTTAGTTCAAGCGATTTACGAAAACGAGTAGAGGAGAGTGAAAAATAATGTGGTTCCTTTTAGTACTTAGTATAACAACACAAGGTGAATTAGAATATAGGGCAGTTGATCAGTTTGCTATTTTAGAAGACTGTCACAGTGTACTACTTGATGAATACATTAAAGATCACGAAGAAGCAATTTGTCTAATGAGTTATCACGATGTTCAATAAGTTTATATTTGATGTAGACGGAACACTAACGCCTAGCCGTGGCGTTATTGATCCACAGTTTAAGGCATTCTTTAACAGTTTCTGTTTAATGAATAATGTATATCTAGTTACTGGTAGTGACAAGCCTAAAACTGTTGAGCAAATTGGAGAAGACATTTACAATAAATGTAAACGTGTTTATCAATGTTCGGGCAGTGATGTTTGGCAAGGTAGCGAAAACATATTTAAAAACGAATGGGTGTTACCTATTGAAGCAAGGCATTGGCTAGAACACATATTGGAAAAAAGTGACTTTAGCATACGTACTGGTAACCATATCGAACACCGCACTGGTATGGTAAACTTTAGTGTAGTTGGTCGCAATGCAGATTCAATCAATAGAGGCAAGTATGTAAGATACGAAGAAGAAAACGGAGAACGTGTACACATAGCACAAGCATTTAATAACTTCTTTCCAAACTTGCAAGCAACAGTAGGCGGCGAAACAGGTATTGACATTGCTCCCAAGGGTGCAGATAAAAGTCAAATACTACAAGATTTTAATGAAAATGATACTATTCATTTTTATGGTGATGCAATGTTCGAAGGTGGGAATGATTACCCGTTAGCACATGCACTAAAGAACTTTCAGTTGGGATTTTCTCATCAAGTTACTGGCTGGAAAGATACCTGGGAGAAACTAAAATGCATATAATGCTAACAGGGCATAAAGGATTTATAGGAAGTTATCTTTTACGTAAACTAACTAAAGAACACAGTGTAGTTGGATTTGACTTACAAGACGGACAAGACTTATACGACATTGAACTTAAAGAAGAATTTGATTTAATTATACATCTAGCAGGCAAAAGTGGAGTACGTGAAAGTATTAACGATCCTGCAGGATACTGGCGTAATAACGTAGAAGTAAGCAAACGCTTGTTTGCACGTTATCCTAATACAAGAGTGCTTTACGCAAGCTCTAGTAGCGCCTACGAGCCCGATTTGAACCCTTATGCAGCATCTAAGTATTGTGTAGAAGAAGCTGCAGAACGTTATCCTAATACATTAGGTATGCGTTTTCACACTGTATATTCAAGTACACCAAGACCAGGTATGTTTTTACAAAAACTTATCGACAACGAACTAGAATATACAACAACTCATTACAGAGACTTTATACATATTGAAGATCTTTGCAATGCAATACAGCTATGTATGAATAGTAAATATTTAGGTACTATTGATATTGGATCTGGACATCCTTACAAAGTGTCAGACTTTGCTCCAAATCTTCCTGTCCGCCTAAATACACCATATGAACGCAATTGGACTTGTGCTAATATGGAAAAAATTAAGTCACTTGGCTTTAAACCTAAATATAGTGTAGAAAACTACTTGACTTCTTTGACAAATGATAATATAATAAAACTTGAAATAGGAGAAACTTTATGAAAGACATTTTACAAGACATCGTTGCACACACACATTCGCTAGGCTTTTTAGCTTTAGTAAAAGTAAGTAATGATGAAGCAACAGCTATTGACTCAATGGCAGAAGATCGCTCAGTTATTTTAAGTGCGGCAACACATGCACCTGTAGCAGAGTTTACAGGTACGTTCGGTATGCCTAACTTAGATAAGTTAGCACTACATCTAAAAAATCCTGAGTATCAAAAAGATGCTAAGATTGATGTAGTACAAGCAGAGCGCAACGGAGAAACTATTCCTACGCATATTCACTTTGAAAATGCAGCTGGCGACTTTGAAAACGATTATCGCTTTATGAACAAAGCTATTATTGAAGAGAAGTTAAAAACTGTTAAGTTTAAAGGTGCAAGCTGGGCTGTAACATTTCAACCAAGTATGGCAAGTATTGCACGTATGAAGTTAATGAGTGCGGCGCATACGGAAGAGCCTACGTTTAACGTTAAAACTACAGACAGTAACTTAGTGTTTAGTTTTGGTGATGCAAGTACACACGCAGGTGAGTTTGTATTCCAACACGGTATCGAAGGCACACTTGCACATACATGGAGTTGGCCTGTTGCACAAGTACAAGCTATCTTAGGCTTAGATGGTGATGCTACAATGAGCATTAGTGATCAAGGTGCTATGATGATTAGCGTAGATAGCGGTATGGCAAAATACGATTACATTTTACCAGCGCAGAGTAAGTAACCATGAATAAAGACCTAACAGCGACACAGAACGACTACGCACACTTTTTGCCAGCATTAAGCGGCTTTTATGCAACCTATGTAGGCAAGCAACGCTTTCTTGATCCTGTTAAAGGTCCTTATATCGAAGACGCTCGTATTCCTGCTAATTGGAATAGCGGTGTAGAAAGTCTTAACTATCTCAATGCAAAAGAAGGGGCGTTCACATACAAGTGGACGCTCTATTCTGCAGGACATGCCGACTTAGATACAAATAAAATTGTTCCTAAAGAAGACATGGTGCGTAATAGAGATAGAGAAAACACTTGGTTGCTAGGTGACTCGGGTGGTTTCCAAATTGGTAAAGGTGTTTGGGAAGGCGATTGGAAAGATCCTAATTGTCCTAAGGCACAAAAGAAAAGAGATGGTGTATTGCGTTGGATGGACGCTTACATGGACTATGGAATGATACTTGATATTCCAGCCTGGGTAGCACGTTCACCTGAAGGTGCAAAAGCAACAGGCATTAGTACATATCAAGAAGCTGTGAAAGCAACACGTATTAACAATGACTATTGGATGAAGCATAGAACAGGTGCTTGTAAGTTCCTTAACGTATTGCAAGGTGAGAATCATACTGACGCTGATGACTGGTATGAGCAAATGAAAGACTACTGTGACCCAGTTAAGTATCCAGACAATCATTTTAATGGTTGGTCAATGGGTGGACAGAACATGTGTGATGTGCATTTGGTTCTTAAACGCATAGTTACATTGCATTATGATAACCTACTACAACAAGGTGTACACGATGTAATGCACTTCTTAGGCACATCTAAATTAGAATGGGCTACATTACTTACAGACATTCAACGTGGTATACGCAAGTATTACAATCCTAATATGATGCTTACATTTGATTGTGCTAGTCCTTTCTTAGCAACAGCAAATGGACAAGTATACATTCAAAACGAAACGCCTGATAGAGGAAAGTGGACTTACCGAATGGTTCCGAGTATAGATGACAAGAAGTATGCTACTGATACACGCGGTTTTAAAGACGCAGTATTACAAGACGGTATATTTAAAAACTTTGAAGATTCACCTGTTACAGACGGTATGCTCGTAAAAGATGTTTGTATATATAAGCCAGGAGACTTAAATAAAATAGGCAAAGAAGGAAAAACATCATGGGATAGTTTTTCATATGCGATCCAAATGGGTCATAATGTATGGAGTCACATTAATGCAGTTCAAGAAGCAAACAGACAATACGACAATGGAGTTATTCCAAAAATGCTTGTACAAGAGCAATTTGACAGGGTTCTATTTAGAGATGTTGTGGAAGAAATATTCTCAAAGTCAACTAAAGAAGACTCGTTAAAAGTAATTGAAAAGTACTCTAAGTTTTGGATGGCTATTCCAGGTACACGCGGAGCAATTGGTAAAAAGACTGTAAATTCTAGCACGTTCTTTGGTGCATTGTTTGACGTTGATGAAACTGTTGTTGACGAAGATGTATTAGATGAAACTAAGTTGGAGGAGTTACAAGATGAGCAACTACAGTGAGCAACATGATAAAATTGCTATACATTTGCAAGAGTTATACCAAAAGCATAGAAAACTTGACGAAGAGATAACTTTGCTGTATAATAATTTTGAAAGTGAACAAATACTTAACCGTATGAAGACACAAAAACTTTGGCTTAAGGACGAAATGCATAGGCTGGAAACTGAACTAAAACAACTAGGATAAATTATGTTATTAGAATCATCATATAAAGAAGGCGATACTATTAGTTTCAAAACTGTAGCAGGTGAAGAAATTGTAGCACGTTTAGTAAAAAAAGACACTACACATATTAGAGTAAAAAAACCTATGGCACTTACAATGACCAAAGACGGATTAGGAATGGTACCTTTTACGTTTACTGTAAGTCCTGACACTGAGTTAGAAGTTAATCTAACTACTATTGTTTTTATTGCAAAAACTGAAAAAACAATGGCTAATCAATATCTTGAATCAACAACAGGAATTAAGTTAACATAATGAAACGTGATTACGACACAGGCGAAGCAAACGACATTATCTTCTTTACAGGTGTAGAAGTTGAAAAGACTCCTGCCTACGGAATGAAGACGTTGTTTGTTACTGGTATTCAGAGCTTTCATGATATTATGGAGTTCTACAACAGAGAAGATTGTAAACATATCTTCTTTGGTGCTAATCACAGTTACAAGCCAGTTACCTCAGACGAGTTTGAAGACTGGGATTTAATGATCCGTGCGTTTACAGATCAAGGTATCTTATGTAGTTTAGATATTCCTAGCACTATTAACTTAGAATGGTTTATGGATGGCGGTCTAGTCGAAAGCAATAACTTTATTCCACAGTTAAGAGTTGTAATACCTTACGTTAAACAATGGAACTACAACACAATGGTTAAAATTGACGACAAAGGGTTTAATGCATCTAATCCAGGCGTTTGGTGCCATAGCTTACATGATTTAATGGACCGTGATAAATTCACGGATTGGAGTAAATATGGCCGTGACAAAGTTCTAAAATGAATATTGTAGTTGCTGGATGTAGTTGGAGTGCAGGTTGTCCTGAGCAACCGTTTTCTTGGGTAGAAGCATTAGCTGAGATTATGCCAAAACATAACTTTTATAACTATGCATATGCAGGCAACAGTTTACTTACAAGTTTGCATCTCTTAGATATTGCAAAAGAACAAGTCGATGCTGATAAAGTTATCTTTCAACTAACAACTCCTACTAGATTAAGTTTTGCATTAGACACAGATAAACTAAATGCAAATCATTATCAAATTACTGACAACTATTATAGTATTCCAAAAGAACTAGAAATGGTAGCACTAACACCAGGTGCTGTTTTTGATAACATGTCAAGTGATAATGAATTTATTAAATTTGGTAAGATGTATTACAAATACTTTAGTAATGATTATTATACAGATATTACCAGTAAAGCGTTAATTGATCTTATTCAGACACAATCACATATACAATTTTTCCACACTAGACCTAAATACAATTACCCGTTTCCTATAATAGAAGATATGTTGAATTTCGATGATTATGTTATTGATAACGGCAAGCATTTTAATGTAGAGGGTGCAAAAAAAGAAGCCAAAATAGTAGAAAAATGGCTAGAAAACTATTGACAACTAAGCTAAAAGAAGGTATACTAGTAATATGACTTTAGAAGAAGAACGTGAAGGCTACTATAATTACATGACACGTAGAATGAAAGAAGAAGATATGATAATGACGCAAGATAATATAATGAAAAATGCACAACGTAGTGTTTGGGTTACCTTTAATAAAGAAGGTGTACATATGTACCCAGGTGCTGATACTGATCCTAAACTAGCAACCGGCGATTGGGATGATGTATCATTCTTAGGTATTCCACATCGTCATATTTTTCACTTTCGTGTTCGTATTGAAGTATTTCATAACGATCGCGATATTGAATTCATTCAGTTTAAACGCTGGATGCAAAGACTCTATGACGTCGAAGGCGTACTAGAATTAAACCACAAGAGCTGTGAAATGATAGCAGATGACTTGTATAATGAAATCTCTGTAAAATACCCTAGCCGATTTGTAGAAATTAGCGTTGCAGAAGACAACGAAAATGGCTGTTTAATCTACTATCCAAAACCCTAATGCTATTAAAAGAGAGAAATAAAAATGGCAATTGAATTTAATCGTGAAGCATACACTAAAGTTTTTAACGACTTAGATAAATTCCGCGACTTCTGTCGCTTTGAAGGAAAGATCTTTAATGAAAAAGATCTTTATAAGAAAGAAGCTCCTGTATGGATTGCATACAATAAGCATCAAGGCTGGCTTCGTGCAAAAGCACGTGGTGGCGGCAAAGACTTTGTTCAACGTGAACGTAAGCCTAACCCACGCTTTAACAACAACCGAGGATAATAACTATGACAATCTACATTGTGGACATCGAAGCAGTCGACACACGCTATACTAAGCAATGGAAGGAACATCTTCCTGGTCAAATGCAACGAGCTACAAATGAAGATGTAGTTGTTATAAGCGGTGGAGAGGTACCTCAGGCTACAACGCCTGGGGCCTTTCTTAATTTTGCAGGAACAAATAACTATAAGTCTCAACAAATGTTAGAGATTAGTAGAATGTTTGCTAATGGTGAAATTAAAAACGGTGATTACTTTTTATATACTGATGCATGGAACCCCACTGTTATACAATTAAAGTATATGACAGAGCTTCTAGGTGTTGAAATTATTATTGGGGGTATGTGGCATGCAGGTAGTTATGATCCACAAGACTTTTTAGGAAGACTTATTGGTGATGAAGACTGGGTAAGACTTGCAGAACAAAGCATGTATGAATGTTTTGACGACAATTACTTTGCAACACAATATCATATTGAATTATTTGCAAAGGCATTTAACATGAATGATGAAAAGAATCATCGTGTAGGATGGCCTATGGAATACTTACACAATAGCCTTCAACAATATAAAGGTATGCAAAAGCGCAATTTAATCTTGTTTCCGCATAGAGTTGCGCCAGAGAAGCAAGTTGAAATATTTAGAGATCTTAAAACACAATTACCGCAATACGAGTTCGTTGTGTGTCAAGAGCAAGAGCTTAATAAGAACGAATACCATAACTTACTAGGTGAAGCTAAGATGGTGTTTAGTGCTAACTTGCAAGAAACACTTGGCATTAGTTGGTACGAAGGTGCATTAGTTGATGCTATTCCTATGGTACCTGACAGACTAAGCTACAGTGAAATGGGGTTAGATGTATTTAAATACCCAAGTGAGTGGACTGAAGACTATGACGCATACTTGCATAATAGAGGCAAAGTAGTTGCACAAATTATAGAGTACATGGAAAACTACGATGACTTCCTTCCTAATATTAATAAACAACTTACTAAACTTAACAAAGAGTTTTTTAGCGGTAAGAAACTTTACAGGGTTATTGCAGATGACGAATAATGATTACACAATAACTATTGGTGATTCTACTTTTAGTGCTTCAGAGGCGACACTCGGAGCGAACACTATTACTATTGACACATCTTATACAACTGATACAGGATCAGAGTTTACATATAATGTGCCAGATACATTTGTCTTGCAAGACTTTGTACATTCAATGCCAGAACTTTCACGTGTTAAATTAATGTGTGAACAGTATCCTGCTTTAAACAAAGTTTATGAGCAGTTTAAATTAATCTATAAAATGGTCGATCAAGATTATAAAGGTAACATAGAATCAAAGGAGGCACTATTCTAATGCAACATAAAATAAGTGAGATGTGTGATAAAATTTCTGTTATGTACGAAAAGTCCATGAATCTTAGACGTATGAAATATGATACACCTAAAGAAAAACAAGAAATAATACTAATTAATGCGTTAGTATCTGACATTCAAGCATTAGCTGGCGATATTTTTAATGACCAAATTCCGCATGAAAAATTAAAAGGTGACAAATGATTAAGAAACATTATTATAGCTGGACTGACGTAGAAAAAATGTGCGTAAACATTGTTAATCAAATGTATACAGACAACTGGCGTCCTGATTATATTGTAGGCATTACACGAGGCGGTAATGTGCCTGCTACTATTATTAGTAACATGACCGGCATACGTTGTGAGGCAATTAAAGTAAGTCTACGTGATAGCCAAGATGGCGAAGAAAGCGAAAGCAACTGTTGGATGGCAGAAGATGCGTTTGGTATCTTTCAACAAGGACATGGCCGTGAAGGCAAGAACATTTTGATAGTGGACGATATCAACGACACTGGTGCTACATTTAATTGGATTATAAAAGACTGGCAATCAGGATGTTTACCAGATGATGATCATTGGAACAATGTATGGAATAACAATGTGCGATTTGCAACACTAACAGATAACCTAGCTAGTGAATTTACAGAACATTGTGCATACACTTGTCACGAAGTAAATAAAGCAGAAGAAGACATTTGGTTAGTTTACCCTTGGGAAAACGTAGCCGAATATTAAAACCATAATAACATGAGGAAAGGAACTATGGATTTGAAAGAACAAATGATAAAAGCAGCAAGAAAACACGCCGAGGCGGATTTAGAGTTGCACAAAGTTAACATCGAAGTCTATATGCAAAAAGTTGTAGGCATAGGAGAGCATTCTGATATTATTGAAACAATACAGAAAGAACTTGATCAAATGGCTGCGGCACATGACAGACTAGAAATGCTTAACAAATATTTTAATGACTAATACAGATTTAAATGCATATGTAGGGAACTGGGTTAACAAACTAAATGATGCTAACGTGTGTCCTTATGCTAAATCTGTCTACGATAATAGTAAATTAAAATTAATAAATTTAGACCCTCCAGAAGACGTATATGAATTTTGGAGGGCTGTTTCAGAGCAAGCAGAATTGTTTGATGGATCTATTGAAGTTGTTATGGTAGCAATGCCAACTAACAAAGACATATTAACAGATGATCAAATGATTGGAGCAACTGATAGTCTAAACGCAATGTATAATTACAAAGACAAGGACTTATGGTTCTTAGATGCATTTGACGATTATTGGACAATAATGCTGTTACAGAAGATTACAGCATTAGATGATGCCAGTGACATTTTTCAAAAGAAAGAATATTACAAAGATTTTCATCCTTATAGGTATAAAAAGTATATACAAGGAAGAAAGAATTTACGTAATAGGTTGACAAAAACCTAAATACTTGTTATAATATATGTAACATTGAAGGCAATCCACTGCCTAAACATCGGAGAATTAAATGAATAAAGCACTACAGATTAAGACTAAATTAGAAGACGCAGGCATACGCTATTGGGCTGGTGATAACATCAGCGAAGTATTACAAGCGGGCGATAAAGAAGAACTTATTAATAACGCAACTACAGCATTTGAAGGTGTACTAGATGCACTACTAATTGATCGTATTAATGATCCTAACTCAGAGGGTACAGCAAAGCGTCTTGCTAAAATGTACTACAATGAAATTATGGTAGGACGTTATGATCCTGCTCCAAGTGCAACAGCATTTCCTAATGATAGCGATGAACGTTATGATGGCATGCTAGTAGTACGTTCAGAACTAAAAAGTATGTGTTCACATCATCACCAGCCAGTAGCAGGTGTAGCATACATTGGCATTATTGCTGCAGATAAACTTATTGGACTATCCAAGTATACACGTATTGCACAATGGTGTGCTAGGCGTGGTACACTACAAGAAGAACTTGCAAACGACATTGCTCGTGAAATACAACTAGCTACAGATACACAACATTTAGGTGTTTATATTCAAGCAACACACGGGTGTTGTGAGAACAGAGGTATTATGGCAACTAGTAGTCTTACACAAACAACTGTACTTAAAGGTAGTTTTAAAGACGATGCCGGTACAAAGAAAGAGTTTTTTGATAATATTAAGTTGCAACAGGAGTTTGCACGATGATCGAATCTCCAGTATTTGAAAAAGGTTATCCATCGCATGAAGCAGTAAACAGAAAGCCAAGTATGAAACTAAGATATTCAGAAGCATTTTATAGTGTGCAAGGTGAAGGTAAGTTTGTAGGAGTACCTAGTGTGTTCTTGCGTACCTTCGGTTGTAACTTTCGTTGTATGAACTTCGGCTTAACTGGTGAAGCAATGCGTGACGAAAAGCAAAAGCAAGGTGTTATTCATAATCAAGAAGTAAAAGACTTGCTTGACGATGGCATTATTGCTAGAACAAAAGAGTTTAATGACTTGCCTATTATACATACAGGCTGTGATACTTATGCAAGTATCTATCCAGAATTTAAGCACTTTAATAAACAAGCAACTGTAGATGAAGTAGTCGAACATTTGCTAAGTTTACTGCCTGAAGGTAAGTGGACAATGGACAATGGTCAAGATATACACTTGATCATGACTGGTGGCGAACCTTTGTTAGCATGGCAAAGATTATACGTCGAACTATTTGAACATCCACGCATGCAAGATTTAAGGAATATTACATTTGAAACAAATACTACACAACATCTACATCAAGACCTCTTCAACTATCTCACAGACAATGACAGAATTACAGTTACGTGGTCATGTTCCCCAAAACTTAGCGTTAGCGGAGAACCTTGGGATACTGCTA
>Ga0209192_10001530_pt1 | contig 18333 bp, 15 predicted proteins | sample ArcticOcean_MG_C_11_FD_187433 | JGI IMG/M metagenome (GOLD analysis project Ga0209192, IMG submission 187433) | Marine microbial communities from western Arctic Ocean - ArcticOcean_MG_CB2_154 (SPAdes) (version 2) | ecosystem: Environmental > Aquatic > Marine > Oceanic | place: Arctic Ocean... | reverse complement strand
AATGCAGATGTCACATTCCATACCACGTGATACCCGACAAAAATAGCTAATACAAAAATGCTAATATTCTGAATTGTCATTAATTCACTCATTATTGCCCCTTTTAATTTATTAAATTACCTTCAGTTGTTAATAATGCCCCTACTACGAGCTCGTCTTCCCTATTTATATATAAGCTACCTTTATCATTAATCAGTAGTTTTATAAATTCGAATATGTTTTTTGAATAAAGAGCTGATGCATCTGTGCTTAGTAAGCTTGGTAGGTTATTAAAGCCTATAATAGTTACCCCTCCAACATTCACTATTTTATTGCCTTCTGACAGCGGACAATTGCCTGAACCGTCTGCAGCTAAACCAGCTGCCATATCTACAATAACTGATCCCTCTTTCATTCTTTGGATAGTTTCTTTTGAAATTAATTTTGGTGGCTCTTTTCCAGGAATTAATGCAGATGTAATAATGATGTCTGAATCAATAGCTTTCTCGGAAACTAATTTAGACTGTCTGTCTAGCCAAGATTTTGGCATTGGTTTTGCATAGCCCCCTTCACCGGAAGCATTATTTTTCTCTTCTTCTGTTTCGTATGCAACATCAATAAATTTTGCTCCTAAGGATTCAATTTGTTCTTTAACAGCAGGGCGGACATCAGAAGCTTCTACAACTGCTCCTAATCTTTTTGCAGTTGCAATCGCTTGTAACCCAGCAACTCCCGCACCTAAAATAATAATACGTGCGGCCTTTACTGTTCCTGCAGCTGTCATTAACATAGGGAAAAACTTTTTATAATAATCAGCGGCTAAAATTACTGCTTTATATCCAGCAATATTTGCTTGAGAAGATAAAACATCCATTGATTGTGCACGTGTATTTCTAGGTAATGATTCAAGTGAAAATGCAGTTACCTTTTTTGTAGCTAATTGGGTTGTTAATGCTTTATTGAATGGTTCTAATAAGCCAACAATAAATTGGTTGGCATGTAATTTTTTAATTTCATTGTTATTTGGGGCTCTCACCTTTAATAATAATTCCGCCTTAAAAACTTCAGCATTATTTTTGATTAATCCACCTGCATCAATAAACATTTGATCAGTAATCGATGCCCCAATCCCAGCATTCGATTCTATAAAAACCTTATGCTTTAAAGTAATTAATTTCTTTACGGTCTCTGGTGTTGCAGCGACTCTAAATTCACCTTCTAAAGCTTCTTTTAATACACCTATAATCATTAGACCTTCTCTCCACAATTAAGTTGATCAGCGACATGGCATAATTTTATAAATGATTGTGGGTCAATGAAACTGCAACCGACCAATCCTCCATCTATATTTTCCATACCAAATAATGCATCAGATTTTTCTGGCGTTAAACTATAGCCATAAATTATTTTAACCTGTTTGACATAATTTGAAATTTTTTCTGGGGCTTGCATTACGGCTTTTATTTGGTCCATATTATTAATGTTAAATGCTGGTAACCCATAACTATTTTCTGCCTCATGATCAAGCAATTTTTTTAAGGTTATAAGCGCCAACTTTTTTTCCTTTTTTTATTAAGCTCACGTATAAGAGGGGTAAAAATAAATTGCATAGCTAGTCCCATTTTCCCTCCAGGAACAACAATAGTATTAGGGCGCGTCATCATTGATCCATGCAACATCCTAAGTAAATAAGCAAAATCTATATCAGTAGGGTCATCAAATCTAATTACAACAAAACTCTCATCAGCACTTGGTATATCTCTTGCAATAAAAGGATTAGAAGTATCTACCATTGGAACTCTTTGAAAATTTATATGCGTTCTAGAAAACTGTGGTGCGATATAATTCATATAGTCTGGCATGCGATTTAAAATCGTATCCATAACCGCTTCTTGTGAATAACCTCTGATTCTATTATCACGATGAAATTTTTGAATCCATTCAAGATTAATGATTGGCACTACGCCTACTAATAAATCAACATATTTTGCAACATCGGCATTAGGTCCTACATACCCACCATGTAACCCTTCATAAAACAATAAATCAGATTTTTCTTCAGACCAGGGAGTCATAGTTCCTGTATCTTTTTTATAAATTCTGGATTCTTCTTCTGTATGTATATACCTACGTGTTTTATATTTCCCAGTTGCTCCAAAAGTTTTAAAAGTATCTGCTAGTTTCCCAAGAAGATTTGCATCAGGACTAAAGTGACTAAAATCTACATCACAATTCTTTGAATTCTTCTTTATTAGGTCATCCATTTCTTGACGTTCGAATTTATGAAATGCATCTCCTTCAATAATGCTAGCATTGATATTATCTCTTGTGAAAATATGTTGGAAACTATCACGCACCGTTGAGGTTCCGGATCCTGAAGATCCTGTAATTGCGATGACTGGAAATTTCTTAGACATATTTTCTCCTTTAAATCTTTGTATCTTCGTATCTTAAATTATAATCTTTTACTACACTAACTTCATTTTTAGACCCAATACACACTGCAATTCTTTGGTGAATATCTTTAGGGGTGATCTCTAAAATTCGCTCTAAACCGTCTGAACATAATCCATTACATTGTTCAACAATCATGGCCATTGGATTAATTTCATACATCAATCTTAACCTGCCTCCATTTCTCATATTCTTCTTATCTATTGGATACAAATAAACTCCACCTCTAACTAATATTCTATTAATATCTGCAACAAGCGAAGCAACCCATTTCATATTATAATTTTTTTTCATGGGACCATTTTTCCCTGCCTGACAGTCACTAATATAATTACTAATTGAATCGCTCCAAAACTGTTTATTACTCATATTGATTGAAAATTCTTCAGCATCCTCATTTATCATGATATTTTCTTGTATGCACACAAACTCGTTTATTGTTTTATCAAAGCAAAATTTAAATGTGCCCTTACCCAAAGTTAATATCAATATTGTTGATGGTCCAAAAACACTAAATCCTGCGGCAATTTGATTTTTTCCTTTTTGTAAAAAATCTTTTAACTCAAGCGGCTCATCATGATTTATTTTATAAATTGAAAAGATTGACCCAGATGAAACATTAGATGAAACATTAGATGAACCATCTAATGGATCAAAAAAAACTACATGTTGGTTCTTATTTCTCTTCTTATCAAAGTAAATTGGCTTCTCTAATTCTTCAGAAACTAATCCTATAACGCTATCTGTTTTTTTTAAATCATTTACAAAAATTGAATTACTTTCTACATCTAAAATTGTTTGTTGTTCTCCTTGAACATTTTCTTGGTCAAGCTTTCCCAGCTGATTATTGAGCGGAGCTTCTTCAATTAATTTACTTGTTTTTATAATAAGCTTAGAAAAACACTTAATAGTTTCAACCAACTCTTCTGGTATATTTTGCTTTACTAAATATTCATCTAAATTCATGAATTATCCACCTTATTTTTAAATAAGCGCGCGACCTTTATGTCTTCGGTTTTCATTGTTGATAAGATATTTTTGTAATTGATTCTATTTAATTTAAACAATCTATTTACTTGTCTTAACGCATTCTATCTAATTATAATAATTAATAAATTTTAATTTACTTTAGTGGATTTTTATAATAAGGTAAACTTTCATTTAATTACTATAATGATAAGATAAACTTAATGTTAAATATTTCATCTCGCCAACTACGCATTTTTGTTTCTGCTGCAAAACATCTAAATTATACTCGTGCAGCTGAAGAAGTTCATATTTCCCCGCCAGCAGTATCTATGCAAATTAAAGAAATTGAATTACAAGTAGATGCTCCCTTATTTATAAAAGATGGCAGAAAGCTAAGGCTTTCATCTACAGGAGAATATTTTTTAAATCATGCACGCCATATCTTACAAACATTACATGAAAGTGAAAGAGTTATAGAACAAATAAAAGGGAATCGGATTGAAATAATCAAGGTTGGAATTATAAGTACAGCTCAATATTTTTTACCTCAAGTTCTTAAGCTATTCAGAGAAAAGCATTCAGAATATAAAATAATTTTAGAGATCAGAAATCGAGAACAGCTAGTTGAACTTCTTAGAGACGGTCAAATTGATATTGCTATAATGGGATTAGTCCCAAAAGAAATTGATACTAAAGTTTATGCTATCACCAATCACCCTCATGTCTTTATTGCGAATTTCGGACACCCTTTAACAAAGCTGAAAAAAATTCAACCTGAAGCATTAAATGATCTTGATTTTATAAGTCGCGAAAAGGGATCTGGAACAAGGGCACATATGGAAACTTTTATTCAAGATCATGACATTCATCCTATTATTATTATGGAAATGTCGAGCAACGAAAGTATAAAACAGGCAGTCATAGCAGGACTTGGTATTTCTTTTGTTTCTCAACACACGATTGCAAATGAGCTTAAAAATAATCAGCTTAAAATTCTAAAAGTACTGGATACGCCTATTAATCGAAAATGGCATGTAGTGACTCTTAATCCTATGTCAATTAATCGTTCTGTTGAATTGTTAAAAGACTTTATTTTAAATCAATCTGAAATAATCATCACCAAACTCTTGTCTTAAGTGCTTAATTTAGAAAAAATTTAACGCCTTAATCACACTCACAATTTTCTTTATTGCTTCTTTTTTTACTGCACTTTTTCTATAGGCTAGCGCCACTCTTCGAAAGGGCACAGGGGACTCAAAAGAAATTATTTTAACTAACGAGTTATTAAGTTGAGCGGTCGTAGCACTTTTAGGCAAAACAGAAACCCCTAGATTTGATGCAACCATGCTACGAATAGTTTCTAAAGAATTTCCTAATTGAATTTCACTATTTCCTGAAATGCCCGGGCACGCTTCTTTAACTTGATTACTAAAACAATGCGTTCTGTCTAGCAACAGAACTTTTTCTTGAGCTAAGTCTTTCGCTTTAATGTTCTTTTGTGTGTCCCAACGATGTTTTAAAGGCGCTATTACAACAAATGGTTCATCATATAATGTCTCAATTGCAACACCCGGAATATCAAAAGGTAAAGCTATCACAGCAGCATCAATTACCCCTTGTTTTAAATCGTTTTCTAGATTTTTAGTAATATTTTCATGAATTTCAAGTGGCATATCTGGAACATCGTCTCTTAAATTTGGAATAATTAGTGGCAACAAATAAGGCGCAATTGAGTAAATTAAGCCCAACTTAAAAGGCAAGTTAAGTTGACTATCACCATTAGCAGATAGGTCTTTAATTTTTGCAGTTTCTTCTAAAACAATTGCGGCTTGATCAATTATTTTTTGGCCTATTGGAGTAATCTTTACGTCACCGCCAGCTCCAACGCTTCTTTCAAATAAAGATAAATTTAATTCTTGCTCAATTTTTTTTATTCCAAGACTTAACGCAGGTTGACTTACGAATGATTTCTCAGCCGCTTTCCGAAAATTTTTTTCGTGCGCTAAAGCAACGACAAATCTTAATTCACTTAAGGTCATCTCTTCGCGCCTAAATATCTAGGTTGCTAGCAGCTAATGCATTACTTTCAATAAACTCTCTTCTAGGGGCCACTTCATCTCCCATTAGTCTAGTAAAAGTTTCTTCTACTGCTGTCGTATCTTCAATTGTAACCTTTAATAAGCGCCTAACTTTTGGATCCATTGTTGTTTCCCAAAGTTGTTCTGGATTCATTTCACCCAAACCTTTATAACGCTGAATATTTAAATTTCTTTTTGCTTCATTTATTAACCAAGTTAATGCATCGTGAAAATTATTTACTCGCTGTGATTTTTCCCCTCTTGATATTTCACCATCTTCACCAATCAAGTTTTTTGTAAGTTCTGCTGATTTTATTATTTGTCTATACTCTCCACTTAATAAAAACTCTTCATCTAATTTACTTGTTTGTAAGTTGCCATGAACAAATTGATTAATTTCAATAAAGTATTTATTAGAATCGTTATTATGTTTAACATCAAACTTAATATTATCTAAAGGCATTAGAACTTTTAACTCTGCAGCATAATTTTTAGTTTTTTCTTCATCATCTAAAAAAAGTGGTCCTAGGACATGCATAGCTCTTAGCAAAGACACATCATATCGAGAAGATAAGCGTCTAATAATCGCCTCTGTTAAAACCATCTCCCTTGCAATATTTCCCAAAACATCTTCTGTCAAAATATCGCCGCCTACGCGAGTCAGCAAGCTTGCTCCTTGCAATGCTGAATCAACCAAATATTGATCTAATTCTTGTTCATCTTTTAAGTATTGTTCGTGTTTACCTTGTTTAACTTTGTATAAAGGGGGCTGTGCTATATATACGTGGCCTCTCTCAACTAACTCATACATTTGTCTAAAGAAAAATGTCAGCAATAATGTTCGAATATGTGCGCCATCAACATCCGCATCTGTCATGATTATTATTCTATGGTATCTAAGTTTTTCTACATTAAACTCTGGATGAAATCCTGTTCCAAGCGCCGTTATTAATGTAACAATTTCTTGAGAGGCAAGAATTTTATCAATCCTTGCTTTTTCAACATTTAAAATCTTACCCTTTAAGGGTAAGATAGCTTGGTTTTTTCTATCCCTACCTTGTTTCGCTGATCCGCCAGCTGAATCCCCTTCAACTAAATATATTTCACATTGTGCTGGGTCTTTTTCCTGGCAATCTGCTAGCTTTCCTGGCAGCCCAAGGGAGTCCATCACCCCTTTTCTCCTAGTCATGTCTCTTGCTTTCCTGGCAGCCTCTCTTGCGCGAGCAGCGTCTACTATTTTGTTACAAATTATTTTTGCGTCCTTTGGGTGTTCTAATAAAAATTCTGTTAGTTTCTTGCCAACCACATCCGAAACAATTGGTTGTACCTCGCTTGAAACTAACTTATCTTTTGTTTGAGAAGAAAATTTTGGGTCAGGGACTTTAACTGACAAAACACACACGAGGCCTTCTCTCATATCATCACCACCCGTTTCAACCTTAGCTTTTTTTGCTAACTCGTTTGACTCAATGTAGGTATTAATTGTTCTAGTGAGGGCAGCTCTTAGTCCGGTTAAGTGGGTTCCGCCATCTCGCTGAGGGATGTTATTTGTGAAACACTGTACGTTTTCTCCATAACTATCATTCCATTGCATGCTAACTTCAATAGTGATGCCTTCTTTTTCACCACTGTCAGCATAAAAAATATTTTCGTGTAATGTTGATTTCGATCGATTCATGTACTCCACAAAACCTTTTATGCCTCCAGCAGATGCAAAATTTTCAGTTTTTCCAGATCTATGATCAACTAACTCTATATTCACGCCATTATTTAAAAAGGATAATTCGCGAATTCTTTTTGCTAACAAGTCAAAATGAAAATCAATATTAATAAATGTTTCTTCGGAAGGCATGAAAGTTACTTCTGTTCCTGTTTTTTCTGTATCTCCCAGCACCTTTAAAGGAGCAATAATGTTGCCTCTTTTAAACTCAACTTCGTGTATTTTGCTGTTTCTGTAGACCTTCAGCTTTAGCCAGTCAGACAAAGCATTTACCACAGAAACACCTACACCATGAAGCCCGCCTGAAACTTTGTAGGAGTTTTGATCAAACTTACCGCCCGCATGAAGCTCTGTCATTACAATTTCCGCAGCTGATCTTTTAAATTCGTCATCTTCTTTTACGTCTGTTGGAATTCCTCTGCCGTTATCTGTAACGGTTATTGAGTTATCAGGATGAATAATGACCTTAATTTCATTACAATGGCCGGCTAAAGATTCATCTATAGCATTATCTAAAACTTCAAATACCATATGATGCAAACCACTTCCATCAGAAGTGTCTCCGATATACATACCCGGTCTTTTTCTTACAGCGTCTAGCCCTTTTAATACCTTTATACTTTCTGAGTTATATTCGCTTTTGTTTGTTTCTTCTTTTTTAGTCATAAGGCCTTCTGTTTTTGAAAAATTAAATGCGCATTGGCATTACAACATACTTATACTTCTTGTTGTTTGGAATTGTTACCAAACAACTACTGCTAGAATCGTTAAAGGCAATAGTTAATTTATCGGATTGAATGTTCATTAAAACGTCAATTAAATAAGTAACATTAAAACCGATGTCAATTTTTTCTCCCCTATACTCAATTTCCAGCTCTTCTTCCGCTTGTTCTTGTTCGCTGTTGTTGCTTACCAATCTCAGATTGTTTTCTTCTACAACCATTCTTATTCCTCTGTATTTATCATTTGACAAAATTGAGGCCCTTAACATCGATTCTAGAAGGAGAGCGCGATCTATATTAAAAACATTTTCATGTCCCTCTGGAATAACTCGACTATAGTCTGGGAATTTTCCATCAATTACTTTTGTTATTAAATCAATATCGCTAAATTTAAAGTTTACTTGGTTATTTGAAAAGCTTATTTCTAAAGGGTCGTCATTGTCATTTAATAACTTTACCAACTCTACAACTGTCTTTCTTGGAATAATAACTTGTGCTGCTTTGGTTGGGTTTGTTAGTTCCAGTGAGGTAAAGCTTAGCCTATGGCCATCAGTGCCTACAATGTTAATATTTTTTTCTTTAACTTCTATCAACAATCCATTTAAATAATACCTAATATCTTGTTGGGCCATAGCAAAATCAACTTGCTTTAGTAGGGCTTTAAATCCTTTTTGGGGTAATATTAATTCAACCGCTTCGTTTTCTTCTTTTTTCATTACAGGATAATCTTGTGGTGGCAATGTTTGTAAATTAAAACGACTTTTTTTTGCTTTAACTGTGACTTTATTTTCTTCAATTTGAAAATCAATTTTAGAATCCTCGGGGAGAGCTCTTGTAATATCAAAAAGTTTTTTAGCTGATAATGTTATTTGAAAATCATCTGACAGCTCTGTTTTAATATGTGTTGAAATTTGCATTTCAAGATCTGTAGCTGTAAATTTTAATTTGCCTTGACTTCCTTCTAACAATAAATTTGAAAGTATTGGTAAAGCGTGCCTTTTTTCAACTATACCTGAGACGTTTCCAAGTGGTGTGAGCAATAATTCTCTATCGATTTTTATATTCATAGTTTTATAGTTTTTTCTTTATATAAATAATAATAATAATAATACCCCGTGTTTTTCTTTTTTTGTTAACTTTTACTTTTAATAATAAGTAGTTATGTAACTTTAAATCCTATGGTTTTCTGTGTCTTTTACTGTGTATGAATTGTGGATTAAAATAATAGTGGATAATTTTTTCTCTTTATTCTAATTTAGTCCACAGGCTCTTCACATGTTTATTATCCTCTTAAAACTTGGGTTAAAAATCCTAAATCTTGACCAATGTTATGATCAGTGAGTCGCAAGTTTTCAACTTCATCACAAGCATGCATTATAGTAGTGTGATGCCTTCCTCCAAAAGCTGCTCCAATTTCTGGGAAGCTTAAATTGGTTAATTCTCTTGTAAGACACATTGCTAGTTGTCTTGGCCGAGAAAAATTTCTTGATCTTTTCTTACTTAAAATATCAACTACCTTAATTTTATAGTATTCTGCAACAGTTTTCTGAATATTTTCAACACTTACTTGTCTTCCTCTTACTGCAATTAGGTCGCGTAAGGATTCTTTGGCTAACGTAGTATCGATTGTTCGGTTTGTAAAGTTTGCCATTGCAACAATTCTATTAAGGGCTCCCTCTAACTCTCTAACGTTTGAGCGAATCTGTTTTGCAACAAAAAATGCAACATCTTCTGGGAGTACGATTTTATTTTCTTCTGCTTTTTTTAATAAAATGGCTACGCGCATTTCAAGTTCTGGTGGATCTATTGCTACTGTCAGCCCCCAGCTAAATCGAGTTCTTAGTCGCTCATCGACCCCTGGAATTTCTTTTGGATAACTGTCACAGGTTATTATTATCTGTTTTTTATTTTCAATAAGAGTGTTAAACGCGTAAAAAAACTCTTCCTGTGTTCTATTTTTTTTCCCAATAAACTGTATGTCATCAATCAATAATAAGTCTAAAGAGTGATAATTTTTTTTAAAGCTATCAAAAGCCTTGTTTTCATATGCTTTAACTACATCGTGAACATATCTTTCAGCATGTAAATATTTTATTTTTGCATCAGGTTGTAAGTTTTTAACGTGGTTGCCTATTGCATGCATTAAGTGGGTTTTTCCTAGCCCTACACCACCATATATAAACAAAGGATTGTAAGCTGTGCCAGGGTTTTCAGCAATTTGCTTTGCAGCAGCCGTTGCTAATTGATTAGCTTTTCCAGTAACAAAGTTAGAAAAATTAAATGACGTATTTAAACCATTTGTTTTGTTTGTCGACAGTCTCACAGACAAGTTGTTTAGTTTTGATTTTATATCGGATGGATTATTTGTTGTAACTTTATTTTTTTTAACAACAATATACTCAATATTAAGTGTGCTTAAGTGTTCTTTTCGCAAGGTTTGAATTTGTTCTGAAAATTTTTCTTTTACCCACTGTAGGATAAATTGGTTTGGTGCAATTATTTGGGCTTTTCCTCCTTCAACTTTAAATTCTAATGGGCTAATCCAGGTTGTGAGTTGTTGTTTGGTTAACTCTTTAGAGAATTTCTCTATACACAGCGGCCAAAAATTGTCTTTGTTTTTTTTCAAAATTTTAATTTACTTAATTTTAATTTTTTGTTCAGAATAGGAGTTTCATATTAGCCTAATTTTCTTAAGTTATCCACAGGCTTTTTTAAATAAATAATACGGCATATTTATTGACATAAATCGGCCGTAAGAGTATTCTTCGCCTTCAAAGTTTAAGGATCGGAGCATCAATATGAAACGTACCTATCAACCATCAAAAGTTAAGCGTGCAAGAACCCATGGCTTTCTAATTAGAATGAAGACAAGGGGCGGACGGAATGTTATTGCTTCTAGAAGGGCTAAAGGAAGAGTTCGTTTAGGAATATAATTTATTCTTTCAAAGTATAAATTATTAAAGCTACGGAATGCAGAAGAATTTTCTGCTGTATTCAATTTTAGAAAAAGATTATCTTCCCCCCATATTTATTTTCACTATGCACCAAACAGTAAGGCTCATCCTCGATTAGGCTATGTCGTAAGCAATAAAACTGAAAAATTAGCAGTAAGACGAAATTATATGCGGCGCTTAATAAGAGAAATTTTAAAAGAACAACTGTCCTTCAATGTTTCATTTGATATAGTTATTCGAGTCCATAAAGCTTTTTACAAAAAAAACTGTAAACAAATCGAAGACGAGATTAAAAACCTGATTAAAGGCCTTCCAATATGAAAAAAGGTTTAATCGTACTAGTTAAATTTTATCAAATATGTTTAAGTCCTTTTTTTGTTTCAAGATGTAGGTATACACCTACCTGTTCGATGTATACAATTGGATGTTTAGAAAAACATGGTGCTTTAAAAGGGTTTTGGCTTAGTATAAAAAGAATAAGTAAATGTAGGCCAGGATCTAGCGGCGGCTTTGACCCAATACCATAATACAACCTAGGGACAGTATGGACACAAAACGTTTAATTTTATTTGTTATCTTTTCATTTTCATTAATGTTGCTTTGGGACTCATTTCAAAAACAAAATATTCAAAATGTTGATTTAGAGCGGCCTATAAATGTTGATCAAGACGTACCTGAGCCAATTTCTGATTCATATGTTGACAATGGTTTGTCGCTGCCTATAGTTAAAATTAATTCGGGCGATTCAATAGATATTGTTACGGACTTATTAACATTAACCATTAATACTGTTGGGGGAGACATTCGCGAACTTAACTTTAATGAGCATCAAGCTGAAAATTCCGAAAACAAATATCAATTAATGACTGATGCTGAAAATCCTCTTTTTTATGTAGCACAGTCTGGATTAACTGGTAAAGACATGCCAAATCACAATGAGATTTTTACTTCTGAAAAATACTCTTATAAACTAAGTTCTGATACCTTAATTGTTCCATTAATATATGAAAATTCAAAAGTTTTAGTTAAAAAGACTTATGAGTTTAATCGGGGTAGCTATCTTATTAAAACAAAATTTGAAATTCAAAATAAGTCAAATAAATCAATCAAATCAACTGCATATTATCAATTGGTTCATGACGGTTTATCAAACCAAGGCTCTGCTTTTATGCCAACGTTCACTGGCCCAGCATTTTATACAAATAAAATACATTTTGATAAATTCGATTTTAATGATTTAGATAAAAAAATAGAAGACACCAAAAAAAATGATGCAACTTTTGAAAAAGCAGCTGGTGTAGAGGGCTATAAAGATGGAAAGAAATTTAAATCTGATAATGGTTGGATAGGTATTATCCAAAGATACTTTGCAACTTCTTGGATTCTTCCGACAGAATCACCAAGAGAATTTTATGGTAAGAAAAAACCAAATGGCCACTATTCAGTTGGAGTAAAGGCAAAATTACTGATCCCAGTAGGCGAAACTGTATCTTATTCAGCTTCGCTGTTTGCGGGCCCACAGGCAAAAGAAGCACTTAATCTGGCAGCTCCCGGAATGGACCGTGCAGTGGATTACGGAATACTACATTTCATAGCATCACCACTATTCTCCGTTTTAACTGGGATACATAAAATAGTTGGTAATTGGGGCATTTCCATCATTTTATTAACAGTTTTAATTAAGCTAATGTTTTATCCTTTATCTGCTGCAAGTTATAAATCGATGGGGCAAATGAGAGAGTTAGCTCCCAGATTGCAAAGTATGAAAGAAAAATTTGGTGACGATAAACAAAAAATGCAACAAGCAATGATGGCGCTTTATAAAACTGAAAAAATTAATCCATTGGGAGGGTGTTTGCCGATTTTGGTTCAAATACCAGTTTTTATTGCTCTATATTGGGTTTTGCTTGGCTCAGTTGAGCTAAGAGGTGCATCGTTTATGTGGTTAGATGATTTATCCAAACCAGATACTCTATTTGGTAGTTTATGGGCTGCTGGTATAGGACCACTTCCAATCTTAATGGCGGCTTCAATGTTTTTACAAACTAAATTAAATCCAAAGCCAACTGATCCTATGCAAGCTAGGTTAATGATGATGATGCCTATAATATTTAGTTTCTTCTTTTTCTTCTTTCCAGCCGGCTTAGTTTTATATTGGCTAGTGAATAATATTTTATCTATTGCTCAACAGTGGTATGTCAATAAAAAAATACATGCTGAAGCGTTGAAAAAGAAAGGTAATGCTTAACGGCTCAAATACAATTGCTGCAATATCAACAGCCCATGGGGCTGGAGGTATTGGAGTTGTTCGTGTTTCAGGACCGCTCGCTTTAGAAATAGGGCAAAAAATTTCTGGAGCTATCCTAGCTCCTCGGGTTGCTAATTTTCATAATTTTAAAGATCTAAACGGTACCTTAATTGATCAGGGCCTCATTTTATTTTTTTCTGCGCCTCATTCTTTTACAGGCGAAGACATTATTGAGTTGCAATGTCATGGTGGCACAGTAGTTACACAATCGATTTTAAATTTATGTCTTAAAAATGGTGCTAAATTAGCCGAGCCTGGAGATTTTACAAAGAGGGCGTACTTAAATAATAAGATTGATTTAGCTCAAGCTGAATCGGTAGCGGACTTGATTAATGCTTCAACTGAAGAGGCAGCCCAAGGCGCAGTAAATTCACTATCTGGAAAATTCTCCATAGAAATCAATAACTTATTAAAAAATTTAATAGAATTAAGAATGTATGTCGAAGCTTGTTTGGATTTCCCAGAAGACGATATTGATTTTATAAGCGAAGGAAATGTCAAAGATAAATTACAATATTTATCTGAGACCATGATGCACGTTATGCAAGCTGCCTCGCAAGGTCAGCTATTAAGAGATGGAATAAGTCTAGTGCTGGTTGGACAGCCAAATGTTGGGAAGTCAAGCTTGCTGAACCAACTGTCAGGTGAAGATAAAGCAATTGTGACAGACATTCCTGGAACAACTCGTGATGCTATTACTAGCGACATAAATTTAAATGGCATACCCCTTAATATAATAGATACAGCTGGATTGAGAGAAACAGATGATCCTATTGAAAAATTTGGAATTGAAAAAACATGGTCGTCTTTAGAAAAAGGCCATATCGCTTTATTTTTGGTGGAAGCAAGTAAAGGTATTACAGATTACGAACAATCGATTCTTGGTCGTTTACCAACAGGTATTAAACGGATTTGGATTTTCAATAAAATTGATTTACTCAATAGCAAGGCTAAATTAAAGCAATTAAACAATGATCAAATAGTTTATATGTCAGCTAAAACAGGAGAGGGATTAGATTTATTAAAACAAGCAATTCTTAATGAAGTGGGGTTTAAGCAAAACTCAGAAGGAAGCGAAAATAAATTTATTGCACGAAAAAGACATTTAGAAGCTTTAGAAAGCGTTCATCATTCTTTGCAAAATGCTCAACTCAAAATCACATCAGCAGAGTTGGTTGCAGAAGAGTTAACTATTGCGCAAAAGTATTTATCATCTATAACAGGTGAATTTTCTTCTGATGATTTATTAGGAGAAATATTTAGCCAGTTTTGTATAGGAAAATAATTGTTTCACGTGAAACAATTTAGCTAATCAATAAAATTTGATATGTTTCACGTGAAACATATCAATATCAAGACAAATAAAGTAAAATTTCAATTTTAGAGATAAATTTAATTAATATGGAATTTCCAAAAAAATTTGATGTAATTGTAGTTGGTGGCGGGCATGCAGGCACAGAAGCAGCCCTCGCTTCTGCTCGCATGGGCCAAAAAACATTATTATTGACGCATAATATTGAGACATTAGGACAAATGTCATGTAATCCTTCAATTGGCGGCATCGGCAAGGGGCATTTAGTTAAAGAAATTGACGCTATGGGCGGTATTATGGCCAGAGCAACAGATGAAGCTGGCATACAATTTCGAATTCTTAATCAAAGCAAAGGCCCAGCAGTTAGAGCAACAAGGGCACAAGCTGATCGCATATTATACAAGGCGGTAATTCGCCGAACAATTGAAAACCAATCTAATCTATGGCTTTTCCAACAATCAGTAGATGATTTTATTTTACAAGATAATAATATAGAAGGGGTTATTACAAAAATAGGGTTATCTTTTTATGCACGTAATGTTGTTTTGACAGCAGGAACATTTTTAGGTGGGTTGGTACATATTGGCCTACAAAATTATGAAGCAGGCAGAGCAGGCGATCCATCAGCTTCAATTCTTGCACAAAAATTAAAAGAACTGGATTTACCTGTCGGTAGACTTAAAACTGGTACTCCACCACGAATTGATGGAAGATCTGTTGACTTTGCAAAAATGATAGAGCAACCAGGGGATTTCCCAGTGCCACATTTTTCATTTATCAATCCCGCTATTAAGCATCCAAAACAAATATCCTGCTGGATAACGCGTACAAATAAAAACACACATGAAATAATTCGTAAAGGCCTAGACCGTTCGCCAATGTATACAGGCAAAATAGAAGGTGTGGGGCCACGTTATTGTCCTTCTGTAGAAGATAAAATTCATCGTTTTGCAGATAAAGACTCTCATCAGATTTTTATAGAGCCAGAAGGGTTAGAGACCAATGAAATTTACCCTAATGGCATCTCAACAAGCCTACCATTTGATGTGCAAAACGATTTAGTTCGATCGATACAAGGATTGGAGAATGCTCATATCTTAAGACCTGGGTATGCAATAGAATATGATTATTATGATCCCAGAGCTTTAAAAATGAGCTTAGAGACTAAAGCAATTAATGGTTTATTTTTTGCAGGACAAATTAACGGAACTACAGGCTATGAAGAAGCTGCTGCACAAGGGTTAATTGCAGGAATGAATGCGGCATTAAAAGCGCAAGGTAAAGAAAGTTGGACCCCGACCCGTGACCAAGCTTATATAGGGGTTTTAATAGATGACTTAATAACAAGAGGCGTAAATGAGCCCTATAGAATGTTTACTAGTCGAGCTGAATATAGGCTTTTGTTAAGAGAAGATAATGCTGACGAACGTCTAACTGAACAAGCAAGACACTTGGGTTTAATTTGTGATCATCATTGGACTAATTTTAGCAAAAAAAGAGAGGGAATTCAAAAAGAAGAGAGACGACTTAAAAAGTTAATATTAAGCCCATCTAAAATTGATAAAAAAATTCAAAAAAAATATTTAGGGCAAACAATGGAGAGAGAATATTCTGCTTTTGACCTTTTAAGACGCCCTGAAGTTAACTATCAAAACGTAATAGACTTGTCTGGTACTTCAGGTGTGAGTGATTTAATAATTAGTAATCAATTAGAAATTTTGGCTAAGTATTCTGGCTATATTATTCGGCAACAAGACGAAATTAATAAACAAAAGGCACAATTTGATAAAAAAATACCAAAAGAGGTAAACTATGATGAAATTCATGGCCTAAGTAACGAAGCAAAAGAAAAGCTAAAAGAATCTCGTCCAGAGACCATTGATCAAGCAACTAGAATAGCTGGCGTAACCTCAGCGACAATATCAATTTTATTAGTTTATCTTAAATCTAAACATCGGAGACTAGAGTCTAAGGCCGCTGAACAAGTTGCTTGATTTAGAAGAAACTTTAAAGGCAGGAATAGAAAAATTAGAGTTAGAAAATAGGGATTATTTATATACTAAATTACTGATTTATAATGATTTATTGTTAAAGTGGAACAAAGTATTTAATTTAATTTCTGTAAAGGGCGTTGATGAAATAGTGACACATCATTTTTTGGATTGTTTGGCAGTTGTGCCATTTATTGAGGGTAAAAATATCTTAGATGTTGGGAGTGGGGCTGGTCTGCCGGGGATTATAATTGGTTTATGCTGCCCAGAAAAAAATATTACTTTAGTGGATTCAGTGGGAAAGAAAACTGCTTTTTTAAAACAAACATGTACAGAATTAAATTTGAGTAATATTACAGTTATAAATAAGCGAGTTGAGGACATCACAACAAATAAATTGTTTGATTCTATTATTGCTAGAGCATTTGCAGAAATGCAAGCTCTCATAGATCTTACAAGTCATTTAATAGAAGATAAAGGTGTTTGGTATGGTATGAAAAGTAAAAAAATTAATGAAGAAGAAATTAGTACAAATTTTGTAGTAGAAAAAAGAGATATTATGGTTCCTTATCTCGATGCTGAACGTTATTTAGTAAAAATTAATAATCAATAGACTATTATTTTAATCATATTTTAAGTGAATTTTATGCGTATATTTGCAATATCAAATCAAAAAGGCGGAGTTGGGAAGACAACCACAACAGTTAATTTAGCTGCAAGCTTGATGGATAGAAAGAAAAAAGTGCTCTTAATTGATTTAGACCCTCAAGGTAATGCCACATCTGGTTCGGGATTAAATAAAAAAAATATTACTAAATCTATATACGATGTTTTAATTGGCCAAGAGGACATAAAAAACGTTATACAAAACTCAGCAGAAAATTTTTTTGACGTTGTTCCAGCTACTCAGTCATTAGCGGGGGCAGAGGTTGAATTAGTTAATATTGAAGAGCGAGAATATATCTTAAAGAAACAATTAAGCAAGCTTAGAGTTTATGACTATATTTTAATTGATTGTCCACCCGCCTTAAGCCTTTTGACTGTAAATGCCTTAGTCGCTTCTGATTCAGTTCTAATACCAATGCAATGTGAATATTATGCATTAGAAGGCCTATCTGATTTAGTGAACACAATTAAAAAAGTAAAAAAACATCTAAATCCACAAATTGAGATTGAAGGTTTACTTAGGACGCTTTTTGATAAGCGCAATACATTAGGAAAACAGGTCTCTGACCAATTATCTGCTCATTTTGGAGATAAGGTTTACAGCACGATTATTCCAAGAAATGTCAGATTAGCAGAGGCGCCAAGCCATGGTAGACCAGCTCTTTTCTATGATAAGTCTTCCAAGGGAGCAAGGGCATATTTAGATCTAGCCGATGAAATTTTAGAGAGGAATAAAGATGGGAACAAATAAAGGTTTAGGGAGAGGTTTAGATGCCTTATTGAACAATGATAAGGCAAGTAACGAAAATAGCAGTTTAGAGAGCTGTCTAATTGATAACCTAATAACGGGAAAATATCAGCCTAGAGGCTATATGAATCAAATAGCATTAAATGAGCTTGCAGAATCAATTAAAATGCAAGGAATTATGCAGCCTATAGTAGTGCGTCCTGTTGGTAATATGAAATATGAAATTGTTGCAGGTGAAAGAAGATGGCGCGCAGCTAAGTTGGCTAATTTAAGTGAAGTTCCAATTCTGATTAAAGATATTCCTAATGAGTCAGCTTTAGCAATGGCGCTTATCGAAAATATTCAACGAGAAGACCTAAATGCAATAGAAGAGGCGAAAGGGATTCAGCGATTAATCGATGAGTTTGGAATGACCCATGAATCAGCATCGCA
>Ga0209192_10001526_pt1 | contig 18348 bp, 17 predicted proteins | sample ArcticOcean_MG_C_11_FD_187433 | JGI IMG/M metagenome (GOLD analysis project Ga0209192, IMG submission 187433) | Marine microbial communities from western Arctic Ocean - ArcticOcean_MG_CB2_154 (SPAdes) (version 2) | ecosystem: Environmental > Aquatic > Marine > Oceanic | place: Arctic Ocean... | reverse complement strand
TGATGATGCGGTTGATGATGCGGTTGATGATGCGGTTGATGATGCGGTTGAGGATGCGGTTGAGTATGTGGCGGACGATAACGAGGTGCAGCACCATGACTAGTGTTAGCCGTTGGGCCTTGGTGTTCTATTGCATTTATTTGCTGCTGCCCTTGTATTGGCTGATGACTATGGCCTTGCGCACCAATAGCGACATCACCGGCAAGTTTGAGGTAATTCCGAGCAATCCGACCTTGGCTAATTTTGCGGAAATATTTTCTAACCCCGTTTGGTATCAGGCCTTCGGTAACTCATTGAGTTATGTGGTACTCAATACCCTGATTTCAATTTGCGTAGCCTTACCCGCAGCTTATGTTTTTTCTCGTTATCGCTTTCTCGGTGATCGACAATTGTTCTTTTGGCTGCTAACCAATCGCATGGCGCCGCCAGCGGTATTTTTGCTGCCATTTTTCCAGCTTTATTCATCTATTGGCTTGTTTGATACACCCCTAGCCGTGGCCTTGGCACATTGCCTGTTTACGGTGCCATTGTCGGTGTGGATTTTGGAAGGGTTCATGTCCGGTGTGCCCACTGAAGTCGACGAAATGGCAAAAATTGACGGACATAGTTTTCTTTATTTCTTCTTCCGGGTTTTTATCCCCATTAACAGAGGCGCCATAGGTGTGACCTTGTTCTTCTGTTTTATGTTCAGCTGGGTTGAGTTGCTGCTGGCGCGTACCTTAACGGGCAGTACCACCAAACCCATTGTTGTGGTTATGACGCGCACCGTCAGCGCCTCGGGGCTGGACTGGGGCGTGTTGGCTGCTGCGGGAGCATTAACTGTGGTGCCCGGCATTATTGTGGTGTGGTTTGTGCGCAAGCACTTGGTCAAGGGCTTTGCCCTGGGACGAGTATAATGAGCTGGATGGCTTGGACCGCACCTACGGGCCTATTTTTTATCGGCATTGGCCTGTCATTACTGCTGCTGACATTGGCAGAATTAAGGTGGCCCACTGTGCTTGCCAAAGGATTTTTGCCACTGGCTACCACACGGGGCGATCGGTTTTTTATCAGCCTTTTGAGCGCCGCATTTATTCATTTGTTTTGGCTGGCACTCATCCCCTGGGATGTTTTGCTAGGCTCAGCCATTGCACTGGTCTGGGCTGGCTTGGTTATGACAAAGGGCTAATGGCACTTTGCGAAGGTTTTTTTACACAGTCTTAAAATACAGTCTTTAAATACACAATATTCATCGTCAGTATCATTATACTGCCGACCAGATACAGTCCGATTTAGAAAAAAGAGGAGATGGGGATGCAAAAGCTTTTAGGGTTATTGGGGTTGAGTTTGTTACTCAGCACGCTTAGCAGTTGTGGCGATGCCCAGGACAAGGCCGTGAGTGCAGAAATTCAAGCAATGGATTTTGCTGCCAATGCAGATAAATGGGTGAAAGATGAGTTTCAGCCCTCAACATTAAGTCCGGCTCAGGCCCAAAGCGAGATGGCATGGTTCACCCAAGCGGCGCAGCCGTTCCGTGGTATGTCTATTAACGTGGTCTCGGAAACACTGACCACCCACGAATATGAAAGCGCCACTCTGGCCAAGGCATTTTTTGAAATCACTGGTATTCGGGTAAATCATGACCTCATTCAAGAGGGCGATGTCATTGAGAAATTACAAACTCAAATGCAGTCCGGCGAAAATGTTTACGATGCTTACGTTAACGACTCTGATCTGATTGGTACCCACTCGCGTTACGGTTATGTTGTGGCCCTGAGTGACTTTATGTCAGGCGAAGGCGCAGATGTCACCTCACCGACATTGGATCTAGATGATTTCATTGGCATCAGTTTTACCACAGGCTCCGACGGTAAAATTTATCAGTTACCAGACCAGCAGTTCGCTAATCTTTATTGGTTTCGCTATGACTGGTTCTCCAACGAAGACCTTAAAGCCAAGTTTTTAGCCCAATATGGTTACGACTTAGGCGTGCCGATTAACTGGTCAGCTTACCAAGACATCGCTGAATTTTTCACCACGCATGTGGGTGAGATAGATGGCAAGAAAGTCTACGGACACATGGATTACGGCAAAAAAGACCCTTCCTTGGGTTGGCGTTTTACCGATGCATGGTTGTCTATGGCCGGTGCCGGTGACGTGGGTATTCCCAATGGCTTGCCTGTAGACGAGTGGGGTATTCGAGTTGAAAATTGTCGCCCTGTAGGTTCTTCAGTGAGTCGTGGTGGCGCAACTAACGGACCTGCAGCAGTGTATGCTCTGCAAAAGTACATTGATTGGTTAAAGGCCTATGCCCCCGGCGAAGCGCCAGGTATGACCTTTTCCGAGTCTGGTCCTGTGCCAGCGCAAGGCCATATTGCACAGCAAATATTTTGGTACACCACATTTACCGCCGACATGATCAAAGAAGGTTTAGCGGTTGTTAATGAAGACGGAACGCCTAAATGGCGCATGGCGCCTTCGCCCCATGGACCTTATTGGGAAGAAGGTATGAAGCTCGGCTATCAGGACACCGGTGCGTGGACGTTGTTGAAGTCTACGCCGTTAGATCGACGCAAAGCGGCATGGCTTTATGCGCAGTTTGTCACTTCAAAAACCGTCTCGCTGAAGAAGACCGTGGTTGGACTTACGCCTATTCGTGATTCAGATATTCGTTCTCAAGCCATGACAGATTTAGCGCCTAAGCTAGGTGGGTTGGTGGAGTTCTACCGCAGTTCAGCGCGTACGGCTTGGACCCCAACGGGAACCAATGTGCCAGATTATCCAAAGCTCGCGCAACTGTGGTGGGCAAATGTAGCCAATGCAGTGAGTGGTCAGGTGACATCCCAGGCGGCCATGGACAGTTTGGCCAGCCAGCAAGACCGGGTACTCGAGCGCTTGCAAAAGCATGGTATTCAGGGCGAGTGTGGGCCTTTGCTGAATGAAGAAAAAGACCCGCAGTATTGGTTGTCTCAGCCAGGCTCACCCAAAGCCAAGTTGGCTGATGAAAAGCCCCAGGGCGAAACTATTTCTTATGATGAGTTGCTCAAGACTTGGGCCGCTGAGTAAACGAAGGCACTGGACACACAGGGCAGAAGTATTTGCCCTGTTGTTAATGATTGCCACGCTCTAGGGCGCTTTCTTAAATTCAGGCGCGTGCTACATATTTGGCTAAGCACGTGTTTATCAGTGCGTGTCTAAGCCTCCGCCTCAAAGCTGTATTCTCTTTCAACATTGCAAATGCGCACGCTGTATGACCTGTACCATTTCTCTTGCCCCAATTTCTGCGCAACCAGATGCTCGGAGGCTTGCTTCCAAGCCTCAATGGCCGCCAAAGATTGCCAGTAGCTTACCGTAATGCCCAGTTCGGATTTGGCAGTTTCCATATGCAAGAAGCCCGGCTGCTGCTGGGCTAACCTGGACATAGATTTAGCCATGGCATCGTAGGCGGGGTCGTCACCTGCTGAGGTTGAGGTGAAAATTACGGCGTAGTACTCGCTAGCAACTGGCATTTTGATTCCCCATTTGCAGGCGTACGGTTAGTTCTGCACCGACCTACTTATCTAAGTTCTTAAAGAAGTCGATGTCGCGTTTTTCACCCTCAGGTACCGCCACCTCGGTAATACGCTCTTCTACATCATCCCACTCCAAACGCAGCGCCCGGGTCATGGTTGCATGCATTTCATAAGTGCAAACAATATAGGTTAGTTCAATAATTTGTACTTCGTTGAGGTGTGCTTGCAGCGCCGCAAAAGTGCCATCAGCAACTCGTCCTCCCTGTAGTACTAAATCATCGGTATAGGCCAAAACGGCGCGCTCGAGTTCGTCGAACAAGTCAGTAGATGCCCAATGGGGAATCGCCTGAATTTGTTCCTCAGAAAATCCAGCACCGCGCAATGCTTTGCAGTGTTGGGAGAAGACAAATTGGCTACCACGCGCAAATCCGGCTCGGGCTTGGCCCAACTCTCTGAGTTTTGGTGAAATTTTGCGGTTACGACTGCGGTAAAACTCAAAGCCGGTCACCATGTGATGTAGGCAATCTGGCACATGAGCGAATACTGTCCACCAGTTGCCTGGTGTACCGGTAGCGGTGCCTGGATGCGTTGTCGGTTCACGGTCTTTGCCAAATAGCGCGTCGTAAAAGGGCAACACGCTGGCGTGGGCTTCTGTTCTAGGTACTTGTCTTAGTCTTGGCATAATTCTCCCCTTATTAGATATCTCTCGAGTATCGCGTTTTTTCTTTCCAGTCTCTATAGACGTCGATACAAGTTTTGCACTGTATTTTTGCACTGTATTTTTGCACTGTGCAAATGAAGATTGACAGATGCTCCGGGGGTATCGCTGTGGGCTAGGCCGGTGGCTGATTAACGCACAGCCCGCATTTGCAGAGTAATGGCTGAGAACAACGCACTGGTGCCGTTTGGCTTCTGTTTGCCACCTTTGGGAGCCTAAACGTCCGAGTGGCGCGGCAACTTGGTACTTTGTGTTCTGATTATTTTAATCTTGCGTCAGCTACAAAAATTGCCATCAGTGACAACCCGTTTGCAGCAGATCAATTGCGATGGAATAAGGATAAATCTATGCGTCTTATATTGGCTATCTTCTTACCTTGGCTACAGTTTTTTACTATTGGTAGGCCCTTTGCTGGCATTATTTGCCTGATTCTACAGCTCACTCTGGTGGGTTGGATTCCTGCATGTATTTGGTCGGTCTATGCCTTAAGCCAATACAAAACGGATCAAAAAATCAAAGACAGTCTGGCAGACAAGTGAGCCAAAATTTAACGACGGAGAATTTGGCTTATGCTTAGTGCCTGCAATAATCAACGCTCGCTCCCTTCAGCAATGACCAAGACTGCTTTGTTGAGTCGATTTTTTCTCCTTGGCAGTCTGCAGCTGGTGTTACTCGGTTGCTCATCTACTTATTACGATGCTTTAGAAAGCATTGGCGTGCACAAGCGCGATATTTTTGTTGATCGCATTGAAGAAAGCCTGGAAGTGCAGAAAGAAGGCCAAGCACAGTTCGAGAGTGCGCTGGAGCAATTTAAAGCCACTATCGATTTTGACGGTGGGGGCTTAGAGAAAGCCTACAACCTGTTTAATGATGAATATGAAGACAGCGAAGATGCGGCCAAAGCCATTAGTGCGCACATAGCTTCGGTTGAGAACGTGGCAGATGCCTTGTTCGAAGAATGGTCTGAAGAGTTAGACCTCTACACCAGCCCGTCTTTGCGCCGGGCCAGTGAGCGACAATATACGGCCACACAGAAAAAGTATCGACGCTTGTTGGCCTCAATGCAGCGAGTGGAAGACAGCATGCAACCGGTGTTGGCTACCATGCGCGACAACGTACTGTTCTTAAAACACAATCTTAATGCGCGGGCGATAGATGCGCTTAAAGGTGAGTTAGGCAACATTAATCGTGACGTCTCTACCTTAGTGAAGAACATGCAGCGGTCTATTCAAGAGTCAGAGGCGTTTATTGCCGCGTTGAAGTCCCAGCGTTAGCAAATAGCATCGTTGGCCGATTCTCGGTCGATCTTTTCACCGTCGTAAAGCTCTACCTCGTATTTTACAGATGAGTATAATCAACAAGCACATTGGGATGATCAAACTCAAGACTATTTAAATGCCAATCCAGAGATGAAGTTGTTGATCAAGGCAGAGGTGGTGCGAAAAGATCAATTAACAGGTATAGATGCTGCGGTGAGAAGGCAGGCAACTAACCTATTGAGTTGGATTGGTGTGCTCGGCGAAACTGGTTCTGATAATGAGTTCAATATGATTACCCGAATGGATCACCCTAGTATTGTGAAAGCGCTGGATTACTCGGAAAAATCTATTTGGTTAGAAAATAGCGGTGCTGTATTTGACCCGCAAAAATTTTCGCCCGATGAAATTCTGGGCGTCTATTGCCAAGTTTTCTCTGCAGTTAAGCACGTGACGTCATCTGAGACATATCATAATAATGTTGGCGAGAGCAATATTACGGTTGATAAGCATGGCCGCGCTACACTTTTAGATTTTAATGTTGCAACAGACATGCGCGCGGACGCCACTAAACACCCATTTAGCAATTATATAAGTTTGCTTAAAAGCTTCAGAAGTTCAGTGCAAAAGTTTGATCATCCTCCCAGCCAAGAGACGAGGGCGCTGGTGGAAAAAATACTCGATAGCATTCCGAAATTGGAAGATCCTGAGCTAACTTCCCAAAGAGCAGCAGACGTGATGAGTGGGGTAAATGCTGATTTTCCGCCATTAATGCAAATATTGACGCCGTTACCAGAAAATGGGTCGCAGGGCTTTCTCCGCCCCATTTGTCCTCGCCACCAGCGGATGAATCAGATCCTACCTTCCTCGGTTACGTTTAGGCGCAGTAAGGATGTGCTAATTTCAGCCACGCAATATATTGCTAACGCTGAGCTTTTTTGCTGGCGCTAGGTTTTAAACTCATCATAGTGCGGGGATGTTAGTCGTTATTTTTTAGTGCGACTTTTCGTCTGAACAAAACCTACTCCACTGCAATGTGTTGTATAGCTACCCCTACTGGATTCAAACTGCTAAAGGGCTGTAGTATCTCAGCCATGAATTATGTCCAACTTGCAATCCCGTACTTTATTCTCGCAATCATTCTTGAGTCCATCTACGGCTACCTGCGCAAAAATCAAACTTACCGGCTAAACGACACCGTCAATAGCCTGCAAATGGGCATGCTCAGCCGCTTAGTGGGCGTGCTGCGGTTGGGCTTTTCAGCAGTTGTTTTCACTCACCTGGTTTCGCTCTTTGGCGTACAGCAATGGTCAGCGGATACGTGGGTACATTGGGTGTTGGCGTTTATCGCCTACGATTGCTGCTACTACTGGAAGCACCGGTTTGGTCATCAGTGGCGCATTATGTGGGCCTCTCATTCAGCCCATCACCAAAGTGAAGAATACAATCTCAGCACAGCGCTGCGCCAAACGGGTACCGACTACATTGGCTTTGTCTTTTATATTCCAATGTACCTAGCGGGTACGCCGGTGGAAGTAATGGTCACTGTGGGTAGCCTGAATTTGGTATATCAATTCTGGGTGCATACAGAGCATGTGCGCTTTCTCGGAGTACTAGATTATATCTTGGTCACGCCTTCTAACCATCGTGTGCATCATGCCAAAAACCCAGGTTATATAGACAAAAATTTCGGCGGCGTGTTTGTTATCTGGGACCGACTGTTCGGCACCTTTGCAGTTGAGCGGGTGGAAGAGCCTTGTCGTTTTGGTATTACCCATGGCCTTAAGAGTTGGAACCCTGTTTGGGCTAATGCCATTGTTTGGTGGGACACTGTTAAATTGTCTATGCAAACTCGGCGCTGGCAGGATAAGTTTTTGCTTTGGTTTAAAGGCCCAGCTTGGTTGCCAGAGGATATTACTCAAACTCATGTGGGTCATTGGCAGGACGACAAATTTGATCCAATGGCCTCAACGTATTGTAAGCTTTATGTGTTTGTACAGTTCGCGGTGGCCACAGTAGTCGCGTTGGCATTGCAAGGCTTGCAGAACGATTTGCCAACCAGTTTTGTCTTGGCGACGTTTGTCTTGTTGGTGATTTCAGTTTGTGTACAAGGTGTTTGGCTGGAAGCCCGAGGGCCCTTCCGAGTTATGGAAGCGGCGCGTTTGATGGCGGTTGGTGTCCTTTCCTTAATTCTACCTACTGCTTGGCCTGCGGTTGAATGGACCGTTCAGCCATACGAGTTATCGCTATTGTTGCAGAGTTATATTGCTGTGAGTGGGGTGCTTTTGCTGGGTAGTTTCGGTCGAATTGCCCAGGTGTCGGAACCGGCGGCAGAGCAAGCGGGCGATAACGCCTCTGTTTAGATGTAGATCTTCAGCTCGGCGCTAGCGCCAGAGGGAAGGTTTCGGGTTGTGTAACTAAACTTCTTCAATCACATCACCTAACGTAATAGGGCCCCTAAAGACTTTCAATGTAGGCTTTTATTTGCCTGCATTTTTCCAGCCCACCAAAATATTCAATTTCATCTACATCAAAATTCGCCATAGTGGCCAGCAGGTCTTGTTGCGCTTTGGGGTGGTCTGCTATATCCGCCAGCGGCTGAAAGCGTGGGTTAATGGTAAACAGCAAATAGTCTGCGTGAACCCGGCACAGAGTTTCTCGCTCAGAACGAATAAACCATTGTTCTGGCCCGTTTTTCATTGTTGCATCTGGTGCATTGTGAAAGCGTTTAGTGTCATCGTGGATAAACCAATTGACCCGTTCAAAGGGCTTCATCAGTGGCGCGTTGTTGATAAACCGTTCAATGGGGTCGCCAATTTTCTCATTCATGCTCTCCACCGGCTGGTGAATGTCTCTCAGCGGTCGGCCTATTTTTGTGCGCACATCCCAGTAGCTGGGTGAGCAAACACAGGCGGCAACCAAGCGCTGAGACCCGGTGGTTTGCATAAGGCATAAGTCATCGGGTACTTGCATGGCAAGGTCGGCAATAAGGTCAGTGTAACTTTGTTCCACAGCAGGGCGCTGGGCGGCCAAAGCATGTTGTGCGGCCATGGCCACAGTACTGTCCTCAACCACAGCGACAACCTGCTCATAACAGGCCGCTAATAAATTACTTTTATGTGCAATAACGTCTGCGGTCATAGGCACAGGAAACCAGCGCTGTAAATCTATTGGCGCCAGACCCAGGCGGTATTTTGTCTTACCACCTTGCCAAGGTGGGTTTTGCCAAAACACACTGGCAGCGTTTGCGCTTACTTTGTTTTCTGCATTGTCTTGGTCGGTGTTACTAATGTTGTTTGCTCGCTGATTTACTGCGGTGATTTTTGTTCGTTTAAATCCCAGTCGTAAGCGTAATCTATCGCGTTTTCAGATGCCAAAATGCTTTCTGCTTGTTGGGGCAGTTGCGCCGCGAGGTAGGCCTTGAGGGATTTTTCATCCCCAGCAAAATCTACTTGGTACCAATCGAAAATACTAGACAGCTGTAATTTATTTTCTCTTAAAGACACGCCTCGGGGGTGGTTGAGGTATTCGGCTTGCGCGCGCAGCAACTGTGCTTGGGCATTGCTAGACGTGTAGGCAATTTTACTCAGATTAGGGCAGCCGATGCTGGCGCAGTTAAGTGCAAAATGCAGCCGATGGTCCTGCCAGATGGGACGCAAAATTCTGTGCTCAATATCATTCAAGGTAACAGCCTTACCCTCAATAGTGAGCAGTTCATCACCCCAAGGGCCAATGCTAAAGAAGCCGCTTTTCATCTTTAAAATACTTTTCGCTTTCGGGTAATTGAGCACCACTTGTACGGTTAAAGCGTTGTACAGATTAATCCAATAGGCTAACTGCTCAGCGCGATTCATTTGGGTTGGCGCCAGCCCAGCCAGCGCTTGGATATAGCTGGCGAGCTGGTTTTTCTCAACTGCTGAAAACTGTTTATAGCTGACACGATTAATGCCGTCGGCGTTTTTATGTACGCGTTGATCTAGCAATTGCTGCCATCTGCTGTGATCAATGGCCTTACTCCACTGATCATTGTGCGCACTCCAGTGCGGCCATAGGTCGGCCTTTGGTGCCGCCTGAGCAGTACTTGCAAGAGTGCCTACAAGTAGCACTGTGGCGGCAAGCCAAAAACACTTAAGCCCATATAGATTTCTACGCATACTGTTAAACACCGTTTTAGGGATTAAAAAGTATAGCGTAGACCAAGGGAGACGCGTCGCCCCGGTTGCGGGGCAGTGTCCTTAATAAACGACGTATGGTGTCTTTGCTCTTCATCAGTAAGGTTATCGCCGCGTAGGAATAACTCGAAATCCGCTTCTCGGGCGGTGGGTATTTGCCACCCCAAGTATACGGACAAGTCATTATAAGAGTCCGTGGGTAACTCAAAGCTGGCAACTGTGTCCTGCTTGAAGGCATGCACGTAGTCAATACTGAAAGCAAAGTTCTGCCAGTCTAGGTCAGAACTCAAGCCAACTCTGCTGGGCGGAATGAGAGGTAGGTTCGACTCAGTGGTTGAGTCAATATCGGTGCTGACCATGTCAAAAAAGCCTCTAAAGCTGAGGTCACGTTCGCCAAAAAGATCGGTGGTGTAAATGATTTCGCCATCAATTCCTGTAAAGGTGGCGTCGTCTTGACCCCACAGAAATACCGGTAGATCGTCCAATTCGCGGTTGTCGCTGGTTTGATAAATAAAGTCACTAAAATCTGAGTGGTATACGCTGACGGTCACATCCCAAGCAGCGTTAGAGTAGGACAATCCTAAAGTGGCGCTCAGAACGCTTTCCTCGTTAAGCCCTGCATCGCCAATTTCAAAACGGTTGGTGGCAAGGTGCGGGCCAAAGCTGTATAGCTCTTCACCAACGGGTGCTCGTTCTGCGTAATCTAGGGCGATTTTCCAAGTTAATTGTTCACTTAATGGAATAACTAAACCGCCGGATCCTGCAATTGTAGTGAACGAGCGCGATGCTCCGGTTGCTGGTTTATGTGAAACCCTTTCCAAGCGTAGACCTGTTTCAAGATCAAAGCGCTCAAAGCCGGTTTCATTCAGCCAGAATGCGCCCAATGATCGGCTGTCTACGCCGGGGACAAAGGCTTCCTCGCCTTCAACACTAAAGTCGCGCTGGTCAAACTGAAGGCCGTACACATTGCGTTGGTTATCAGCTTCCTTTGTCAATTCTACGCGGCTCTCAAAAGCGTCATTTTGGAAAAAGGTTGCTACTTCACCGTTGGGCTCAATTTCAGAATGCTCATAGTCGTTGTGGCCAAGGCGCAGATTAAGACTGCTAAATGCGCCAAAAGGATTTTTAATGCCCGCTTCGACGTCTATGCGAGTTTGCTCCATATCCAGAATCGGCGTTAGGCCAGCGAACTCGTCTTCATGTTCTTCGTCCTCGTGCTCTTCCTCGTGCTCTTCCTCGTCATGTTCCTCTTCTTCATGATGCCCGTGTCCGCCGGGCAAACCATATTCAGCTTCGGTGCGGCTAATGGCTGCGCCTAAAAACCCTTTTTCAGTGGCATAGCTAAGTCCCAGCGCGCCGCCGTCAGTCTTATAGTGACTGCCCGGTAATGTGCCCTGAACCTCCTCTTCATGCTCCTCACCGTGGTCATCGTCGTGGTCATCGTCGTGGGCCTCTTCAGCCTCTGCGGCGCGCAGAGCAGCGGACTCGGCAAAGCCATTAATTTTGTAGTTTTCGGCTTGGCGATCAAATGCATCGACATGCCAGAGCCAATTTTCAAAGCCGCCATCTATTCGGCCAGCAAAATTTTCTTGATCACCATTATTTGCCACACTGGCCTCAAAACGCCCGGTGGTGGCATCATCTGCGCGCAGATGTGGCACTCGCCCGGTGTGCACGTCCACTACGCCGCCAATGGCACCGTTGCCGTAAAGTAGGGTAGATGCGCCTTTCAGTACTTCTATTTTGTCTGCGATAAAGGGTTCAACAGAGGTGGCGTGATCGCCGCTGGTGACAGACACATCCATGGTGCTCAGGCGATCTTCCATAACCCGTACTCTAGTCCCGCCCAAGCCATGAATAATAGGTCGCCCCACTGCTTGGCCAAAACTCGCTGAATGAATACCCGGCTGAGAGGCCAGTGTTTCGCCAAGGCTGGGCGCTAGATTTCGCAGTAGCTGTTTGCCACTCAGCGTTTGTATGGCTTGTGCTAGACCCTCACCGGACAAAGGGTGAGCGCTGACCAGCACTTCTTCAATAGTATCGCTGTTTTGTGCGCTCTTCTGTCTGTCGTTCTGAGAGTCGCTCTGCGCCTTTTTGCTAGAGAGACGATCTTGTTCAGGGTTATCTGCAAAGGCAGTAGGGATGCTTAGCGCCAAAGCGGTAGCACTTAAGATAGCGCTTAAGATAGCGCTTAAAGTCGTTATATTTTTCATAATTTCCACTCACTATTTCCAATGATAGATGTCGTTAGGTAGCTATCACTGAGAAACTAAAGATTTACAGTGCTGCCATGCGTTCCGTTAAAACGCAGCTTCATCTGCCTGTAAACGTAAGCCACAGGCAAGCACTGGATGCAAAACTCTTATCTAAAAACAGATCCAAAAACAGATCTAAAAACAGATGTCGATTTAGGTTCAGGAAAAAGTAGCGGGGGGTGCGCGTTGGCGGTGTTGTTTGGGAGAGGTGGTAGGTAGGTCAGCCAGCGGTCTGGCTTGCGTACCTATTGCAGTTAAAGCCACTGGTCCTGACAGGGCAATTGGCCCCGCGTCAGATCCAGGACTTTGCTCTATTTGGCAATAGAGGCAATCAGTTTCTTGTTCAACGCTTGAGTGAAGGTGGCTGAGGTCGTAAGGCAACACAAGGCCGGCCAGTAATAGCAGGCTCGCGAAAACCTTGGTTACAGTCCCAATGACTTTCAAATGTCTAAATTTGTTTGTCAGATGTGCCATTTCTATTTTTTCTGCCGGAGCAGTTTACGTTGTTTCTCTGATCTTATATCAGGCATAGGATTGATTATTTTTGTCTTTTTGTAAAGTAGTTAGGTCTACATTAGTCATGAAGTGACGGAGGGAATGTAAAAAGGGTCGGCTTTTTTGAAGCTTTTTTGATGAAATGGGACGGGATATCCGGGATATTTCCCGGACGTTTCAAGCTGCCTGCCCATCACGCTTAACGTGCTGTGCATGTTTGCGGGTCTTGGGTGGATGTCTCGACGTTGAGGTCAACTTGACCTCAACTTGACCTCAACTTGACCTCAACTTGGCCTCAACTTTCCCTCATCTTACCCACTATGTTTGTCTCAACGCATTCCTAACTTTTTCTTGGCTAAGGTGCTTTCTTCGTTTCAATCCACGAGTCGATTTTACGCTCTAGCAACGACAAGGGCAGTGCGCCGCCGCCAAGAATTGCGTCGTGGAACTCGCCAAGATTGAATTTGTCGCCCAAGGCAGCGGTTGCTTTACGTCTAAGCTCTTGGATTTTTAGCATGCCAATTTTGTAGGCGGTAGCTTGCCCGGGCAGGACAATATAGCGTTGAATTTCTGAGGTGACGCTTTCTATTGGTTCCGGCGAGTTGGCAGTGAAATAGTCTATGGCTTCTTGTTCTGTCCAACCCTTGGCATGTAATCCAGTGTCTACTACCAGGCGAATGGCGCGCCAAGATTCCGCGGTTAGGCGGCCAAAATCCTGATAGGGGTCTTTGTAGGTGCCAGAAATTTCCTTTGCCAACCATTCCGAATACAGCCCCCATCCTTCGGTGTAGGCGGTGAAGTTGGCTTGTGTACGGAACACGGGGATGTCGGTTAACTCTTGAGCAATAGACAGTTGCATATGATGCCCGGGCAGGCCTTCGTGATAGGCAATGACTTCCAGTTGGTTCTTTGGCATGGCGTTCATGTCAGATAAATGCGCGTAGTAAATGCCGGGGCGCGAGCCGTCTGGGGTGCCAGGGTAGTAATGTTGCGCGGCACCATCTTGTTCGCGAAACGGCTCTACTCTTTTTACCAATAAGTCGGCTTTTGGCGTTAAGCCAAAAACTTCCGGCAGTTTAGATTTGATGTTTTCAATGGCTGCGGTTGCATCCTCTATATATGCCACGCGGCCTTCGTCAGTATCAGGGTAGTAGTTCCATTCGGCTTCTCGGATATGATTAAAGAACGCCGCCAAGTCACCGTCAAAGTTAACTTGCTTGATAATGTCCATCATCTCGGTGCGTAGACGTTTTACTTCGCTGAGGCCAATTTCGTGAATTTCATCCGCAGTGAGTGCGGTGGTTGTTTGAGTGCCAAGTAGGTGTTTGTAATATGCAGCGCCATTGCCCTGACTGCCAATACCAGTGGAGATTTTTGGTGCTTTGTCTTTCTCGGTCTCTGCCCAACTGACGATGTTGTTATAAGCCGGTTGCAAATTATTGACCAATGCGCCGCGCGCCTCTTTAAGCAGGCTTTCGGCAGTGGCTGTATCAACGAGATCTTGCTCTTGCAGCTTTGCCACTTCGCTCTTTATGTCGCTCCACAAGTCGCTGTCTTCGCCAGCTACCGTTTCAAAAGGTTGGCCGGTAATAATGGCTTTGGTTTGTTCAATAACACCATCTAGCGCAAATCCTGGGGTAATGACGCCATTGCTCGACGAGGTTCGAGCGTTGGTTAAGGCTTCTTCCATACGTGGTCCCACGGCCTTAATGCGCGCGATATAAGCTTGCATATCGGCCTTAGTGTCAACGCTGTGAAAGTTGATTAAAAATGTCGGTACAAAACTTTGCACCCCATTCATTTGGTCGAAAGTTAGGCCGCTGTGGAAAAATTCAGCGGAATCTGCCATCTGCTGGGCTTGAAATTTCCAGAGATCGTAAGAGAGTTTTTCATCGTCGCTGAGGCTACTGTAGTCAAATTGGGCTTGCATCTGTTGGGCTGATTGCTGCTTCCAGTTCATCTGCTTGGCAAACGCTTCATAGGTGAATTCATCGATCTCATTGTTGCGATCTTTGCGCCCAAGGAAAGTCATTTGGACAGGCGAAAATTGCAGCTCAGCCTCGTATTGCTGGTCTAGCCATTCGGTCAAAGATTGCTTGGCCATTATGGTACTTGTCTGAGCTTCAGCTTGTTTAGCTGTGCCAGTGGCGGCCGAGTCTGTGCCGCAGGCGCTGAGGCTGAATACTAGGCTGATAGTAAGCAAAGCCAGCAGACCTTGTAGTCCACTTAGGACAGATTGAGGTTGGGTTATGCCGGCGGGCTGGCCCGCAAAAGCGAAGGTTAACTTGTTCATAATGGTATCTCTGGGCATGTGATTGATGACAAAGCTGGTTGAGTATAGGGCCAACTAATAGCGGATGGTAATTACAAAGCAAATTCCGATATTTTAATGCTAGAGGCTTTAAGGCAAAGCTGTGCCCCTAAATATGCTGACTACCGAAACCCTTGGGATAGTAATTTAATAATTAGTTTGGGTAGTCTGTAACGGACAATAGGTGGTATTTCGCAGAGTTTCGGTAGCATCCAGCATATTCTCGAACGCAGCGAAAATTGGCAGCTTAAATTCGCTGCTTCATGAGCATGGTGTAACTTACCTAACAGGGTAATATTCGCAGTAATCTTAGGCATAAGACTGATCCTGGAAAATATTGCACTTGGTGTGCAATCTTTCCTAGCCAAGCAATAAATTTCAGACAATTAGATGTTCCAATGACGCAAAAACAAGAACCAGAAGACGGGCAAGCAAAAGACAACGCCTCAAGCCACGGGGCAGCAACCGAATCCGTTGCGCAGACGAGCACCAGCAATGGACCACTACACGGTCTGCGGATTTTAGATTTGTCCTCGGTGGTGTCCGGTCCTATGGCTGCAGTTGTGTTGGCAGATCAAGGCGCTGACGTGATTAAAGTAGAACCACCGGGCTGGGGTGACGGTATCCGTGGATTGGGTGCGTCGCGCAACGGGCTGAGCGCCATTTATTCTATGATTAATCGTAATAAACGCTCTGTCGCCATTAACTTAAAGCACCCCGCAGGGCAAGATTTGGTGCGTCAGTTGGTCGAAGGTGCCGATGTTTTGCTACAAAATTATCGCCCGGGCAAGATGCAAAAACTCGGCTTAGACTACGACACACTAAAAGCCATTAACCCCCAATTGGTATACGCGTCTATTAATGGCATGGGCGAGGTGGGGCCTTATGCCGGGCACAAAACCTACGACTACGTGATTCAGGCGTTGAGTGGTGTTTTGGATGTTCAGGCTGGCGGCGCCAACGCAGCCGAAGGTCAGCCCTTACAAATGGTGCGGACCATTCTTTATGACAAAATAACTGCCTTAACAGCCGCTCAGGGGATTACTGCGGCATTGCTGGCCCGCGAACGTGGGGCTGGCGGTCAGCATGTGCAATTGTCCATGTTAGACACTGCGGTCTATTTTAATTGGCCGGATTTGATGTGGAATTATAGCTTTAAGGGTCAAGGCGCTCAACTAGCTGGCGATTTGGCGGACGTTTGCGAAGTCAGCGAAACTTCAGACGGCGCCATTGTTTCCAGCTATTTAGGTGTAGATTGCAGCCAATATGAGACCGAGCAGTTAATAGATTTGCTTATTGAGAACGAGATTCCTGTTGGACGGGTTAATCGGCGAGAAGATTTGCTTAGTGATCCCCAAATTCAGGCTGCGGGTATTCTTCAATTGGTTGATCACCCTCGTGGTGGCGAAATGTTGCAACCCAGAGCGGCTGTCAGATTCAGCGAAACTCAACATTCAGACAACGTCCCCTCGGCAGATCTTGGCGAACATACTGTAGAGATTTTAAGCGACCTTGGGCTCACATTTGCGCAAATGCAGGACCTAGCAAAGCAAGGGGTGATAGCCTAGAGCAACCGACGGCGCTACTTCTTTGTTACGTTCGTCAGGTCAGTACCACTTCGCAACCTCTGCTTGTTACTCACAACCCGATTAGCGAATTTACTGATTGTTGTGTAACAGGCTTCGGCCTAATTGGAAGATCACAGCATCTGTGTGTCAATAGTTGGTTCTGCACAAACACAAATATTTTCATCAACCAATTCAATCTGGGTATACCGTCGGTCAAACCAAGAAGATAGTTGGATCATTGAGCTGGCTATGGATATAGTCCAGTACAAAGCAATGAGGAGTTAAAGGTATGGGCATTGACCCGTTATATTTATGGATAGGTATTGGCTTTGCCTTGGTGATTGCCGAGGTAACTATGGGTAACTTCATCTTGTTTTTCCTCGGCCTAGCATCCGTTTGTGTCGGAGGTGCAATTTGGTTAGGCATGCCAGCCGGTGGCGGGTTACCCTACCTGTTGTTTGCAGGGCTGGCGGTGTTTTTTCTTTTCGGTGTTCGTTCGCGTATGCCAGCGTTCACCGTGGGTGACATCGCGGAGTCGACAGTAGACGAGGATTTTATAGGTCGTAATGCGACAGTAGAGTCGGGGTTTGATGAAGCCTCTCCAGGGCGCGGCAGAGTCAACTATCGAGGCGCCAGTTGGGACGCCCAAAGCAGCAAACAGCATCTTGCAGTGGATGAGTTAATAAAAATAATAGATCGAAGCGGCAATAATTTGATTGTGGATAAAGAGGATAGTTAGATGGACTTAAGTACATTTTTTGGTCTCGCAGTGGCGGTACTTGCGATTGTAATATTGTTGAAAACCGCGCGGGTCGTACCCCAGCGAGAACAGTTTGTCGTTGAGCGTTTAGGTAAATACTCAAAAACATTAGATGCAGGTTTTCATGTGTTGGTACCCTTTGTTGATGTTGTGGCCTACAAGCACACGCTGAAGGAGCAAACCTTAGATGTGCCGTCCCAGAGTTGTATTACCGCAGATAATATTTCGGTAGAAATCGATGGCGTTATCTATATGCAGGTAAACGACTCTCGGGCTGCCAGTTACGGTATTGAAAATTATGTTTTCGCAACCTCACAACTTGCGCAAACTACTCTGCGTTCAGAGATTGGTAAGATTGAGTTAGACCGTACGTTTGAAGAGCGCGTAACCATAAACTCTCAGGTAGTTGCCGCCGTTGATCGTGCAGCGGAACCTTGGGGTGTAAAGATCTTGCGCTATGAGATTAAAGACATTGTGCCACCAGCATCGGTGAAAGACGCACTGGAAAAGCAGATGCGCGCAGAGCGAGAACGCCGCGCAGTAGTTGCTACTTCCGAGGGCGAACGCCAGGCTCGAATCAATGTTTCTGAGGGTGATCGTCAAGAAGCCATCAACTTGTCTGAAGCAGAAAAATTGCGTCAGATAAATGAAGCGGAAGGACGGGCCCAGGAAATTAAGCTAATTGCAGATGCTACAGCCCATGGCTTACGCCAAGTCGCCAGTGCGTTGTCTGAACCTGGCGGCCGCGAAGCCGTAAATCTGCGCGTAGCAGAACAGTGGGTAAAAGAGTTTGGTAAGTTGGCCAAAACCAACAACACCATGATTGTGCCTGCGCAATTGGGCGATGTGGCCACAATGGTTTCAACGGTTATGGGCACCATGGGTAATATTTCTGGAGACAGTTCGCAAAAATAAAAGCTGCGATCAAAACTACAGCTAACCGTGTTTCTAGCGTAATCGTTAGCGCCATCGCTGAACATTGATTTGCAGTAGACTTGAGTTCGAGCAGTAGCGGTGGTTCATTGCTGCTGCTTGAACGTGCGGGTAGAGGCCTTGTTAGCAAATTAAGGCAAAACGGGGCCGTTGCCGTGGTCCAGTGCTGCATTCCTTTTGCACTTTTGGTCGCAGAGTAGCGATTCAGCATCACCAGTTAATGCTTTTTTTAGACTTTGACCTACCGACTTTGACCTTCAGGCTAAGTTTTTGAATTTCTTTCTCTGATCAATTTGTTTTTACGGCGGCATATATATGCCTTCCAACACACCATCCCATTCACTCACATGCCAGCCGTTACCTCTTTGGTATGGTCCTTTGCCATTCCA
>Ga0209192_10001522_pt1 | contig 18379 bp, 46 predicted proteins | sample ArcticOcean_MG_C_11_FD_187433 | JGI IMG/M metagenome (GOLD analysis project Ga0209192, IMG submission 187433) | Marine microbial communities from western Arctic Ocean - ArcticOcean_MG_CB2_154 (SPAdes) (version 2) | ecosystem: Environmental > Aquatic > Marine > Oceanic | place: Arctic Ocean... | reverse complement strand
CTTCTGGTAGCGGCACATCATCATCCCGAAGAAATTCGGTATTAGATAGTACGGCATCTAGGAGTTCTTGTTCGTTTGGACCAGCAGAACTGGGAACATCATCCGTTTTGGGTAGAGATTCATTTTGTTCTGACATGTTTTATTATCCTTCTTTTTTAGCCGAAGGTTTAGTAACCTTTGGTATGGATGTTTCTTTCTTGGTTTTGTATCGATCTAATAGACCGTACATCGCCTCTAGTTGATTGCAATTCAGTTTAGCCTTACCTGGAGATCGCATAGAGTCGTACTCCAACAGGTTGATCATATTTTTCAGATTTTCTACTAACTGTTCGTAATCGATATTATTCATTGCGCGTTGTCCTCAATGTATGGTACGTTTTTTCCGTATGTCTCAAAGTTAATTAGCTTTTGTTTAACATCCCCCAGCGAAAGAGCTGAGTTGTAGATAAACTCCCGTGTCTTAACTTCATGTGGATCTGTGCCTAACCAGGCAGTAAAGTACTCCACTAGCAATTCCCCGTAAGCTTCGTTAAAGAAACTCTCTCGTTGTTGAGAGGAAAACTGCGCACGTACAAGTGCTTCCTTTGCTATCAAATCCGGATGTATACCCTTCAGCACCTTCTCGGCTGTGGCTTTATATTTATCCATTTTGTTTCCTTGTTGGTTGTAATTACTTAGACCTGTACTTAGAGGTCTTAGCGGCTATCTTTTTAGGTTGAGCAACATACTGCTTACCTTGTTTAGCACCCTTACGTTTAGCCGCACTAGTCGCAGAGTATTCCTTAGAGGTCAGGGACTCTCTAGCTTTCTTTGGGAGATATCGTTCACCTGTGGCTCCCTTTCCTTGAGTGGAGTTCTTACCACTCTTGGTTCCCCACTTTTCTCCAGTCCACTTTTCTAAGCTTGTTTGAGATTTTTTCTTAGGCACGATAACCACCTCCAGCTTTCTTGTACTGACTAGCCAACAACTGTGCCTTACGTGCAGACCATTGACCCGCACTACCACCTTTAGATCCAGCCTTGATCTTATTGAATAGGTTCTTTCGCATGGTTGGCTTAGTGTAGTTACCTGCTTCATTAACAGTAGATTTTTTCTTTACCATTTTTCTTTATCCGCCCAATATGCAGCAGACATCTTGCCCTTTGCAATGTTTCTACCATGACGAGCTTTAAAGCTTGCACGTTTGGCTTTCATTTTATCAGACTCACCTGACTTAGGTGAACCTGCGGTAGATGCACCTTGTTCTCCAAACCTTATAGTCTTGATGTTATCACCCTCTTTGGCAACAACAACATGTGATTTAGAAGGGTGTGATGGGGTACGTTTAGGTTTATTATAACCAGACACTCCAGCATTGGCTAATCTCGAATCTTTTTTCTTTGGCATTTTATTTCACCTCTTCTGCAAGTATTGCCGCACCCCACAGTAAACCAGATGTTCCTAATCCAAACACTACAATACAAAGCAATACAGTTATTGCGTAAAATATTTTATCTCTTTTCTCGGCCTCTTTTTCAAGAGCATCCTTACGTCTTTTTCGAGATTGTGCCTGTTCATGCACAACACTTTCCCACATTCCAGGGGGTCCATATAATCTACAAACGGATCTTAGCTCATCTGTAACTTCTTTATGTTTCATTTTAGCTTGAGCAATGGCAAAGCCTTCTTCTTCAGTTGATGACAAACGACCCAACGGGCCTTTATGTCTACCTTTCTCAGCTATCGATATTTCGGCCTCAAGGTTGGCAAGTTTACCAAATGCAGGCATGACACTATTGACATCCTTACCTGCCTTGATGGCATTGCTGATACCCCCAGCAATACTACTTACCGCACTAGCTAGGGCTAATACCTCAATCATTTGCCATTTTCTCTACTGAATTACGAATAGATTTAATATTTTCATCTATCCTAGCAGAGATTAAAGCTTGGTTTTGAACAAGAGTTTCTAAATTCTTTATTCTAAGTTCATGCCTTACAATATCTCTAGTGTTGTTTTGTACGTTATTATCTAAAGATGACACATACCACACTAGTGCAATTGTTTGTAATATTACACCAATAAGAAAAGACATTTGAGTTGTCCTATTAGTCATCCACTCCCTATCATTACCGCCCATTATTTAGTAAACCCCGCCCCAAAGTATAGACCAACAATTGCTGAGACTATATGTGTATCTAACGGAGTAATCACAAATCCTGTAGCTGACTGCCACTGCACTGTTCCATCACCACCAAATAACCAATTAAATAAACCACCGTGAACTTCGGTGTATCCTACTATAACACTAACATCAGGGTACCAGACTGCTACAAGCTTTGGTAACACAATGATAGCAAAGACAGCAGACAGTGCAATTATCCTTCGAGTCCATGCGAAGTGGGAATCAGTCTTCCCATGCTCTCTTGCTTCTTGTTGTCCAGCTATAAGCAGCTTTTGTTGTTCTGCTTTGTTTTTATTATTCTGACCCCAAATTGACATAACACCGCCAAGGACGGTGGAGAAAAGCATTGTTATAAGCTCTAAGGGTATTCCAAACATTCCTCCACCTCCTGTAGTTTAGACTTCCCCTGCAAGCATTGATCGTGCAAGGTTTGTTATTTGGTTAAAGTCAGGACGCTGTGGGGGTTCAATACCCTCTTTACGTGCCTTAATATCAATCTCTGCCCACTGTTGAAAATGCTTATCTATAGATATAGCCAACTGTTTGGTGTTATCATCTACAGTGTTTTTAGACTGTGCGTTGGTAAATGTCACATTAGCTTCTGCTAGTGAGGCATCTGCTTCCAGCTTACGTTGTGCAAGAGCACCATCCTTCTGTGATTTTTCAGATTGCTGTTGAACAGTTTCAACGGCTTTCTGTTTAAACTCATCAGTCATATAGTCTTCAAGATAATCATGACTATCAATACCCATAGACTCTATGAGTTTTGTAGCTAAAACAGCAGGGGCTTCGGGTCGGATTACAACACCTTGACCTTGACTGTTAAGAGCTGGAAGAACTTGACTGCCGACCATCTCTAGTTTCTTAATCATGTTTGCATTTGAGTTTTCACCAATATCCAAGAACACTTCCACATCCATACGTGATGGTAGGTTCATTATGTTTATATCAGAAAACACACCTTGGTAACTAAACTTGGAGTGGGTCTTTAAAGATTTACGCATTGTCTTATACACACCTGTACACAGACGCTTCATACCTGTCTCTGCAAACCTACGAGCAATGTGCTGAATACGTTTTTGAGATGCAGACTGAACTGCAGCCACCTTTGATTCACTATTACCAGACACATACAAAGAATCATTAAGACCCTGTGCAGCTTTAGACATACCTGTTGCCTGCTCTTTGATTGTCTGTAAGTGTGAAAGCAGTGGCACTGTACCTGAGCTGATTGCCTCTGGAGGCATTGAAGCCACAGCACCATTAGGGTTACCGTTAGTTGGGATGATTTGTTTTGGCCTCATGTTTTGGAGAGCAGAAAAATCAACAACGTTTGGATCGGCAAGCTTAGGTGAATAGTTTGTAAGGTATGTGTTTTCAACAAACCCACGAAGGATTGCTGTAGACGCCAGTGTAGATGAACGTGTGAAGTCAGCAATAGACAAACCATAAAACTCATATGGGATATCAATAGGTGAAAGACAAGCAATTGGAATCATGTCTATGTCTTGTTCGTATAAGATTGTTTCACCTGCAATAATGATGTGCTTAAGTTCAGCAACTCCATCACCATCACGATCAACATTAATCCAACACTCTGTGATAGTTACTTCCCGATTAGCTTCAAGTGCGGTAATGTCGTCAGTCATCTTACCCTGTAGGTAGCTTTGACCTGTGACTAGTTTACGTGCTGCAATATCTTCAGCATAACTACCACCACCATCCCAATAAGTATCATCACCAAGATTATCCCATTCATCCTCACCAATGCCATCTGCAATTTCAGGCCACATCTTACGGATCTCTGAACGAGTCAGTATTGTTTGGATACCTACGAAACTAGCATCATCAATTGATTTAGAATCACGAGAGATCCTAAAAGATTCTGGTGGGATGTTTTCAATCTTAACACGAGAGTTATCATTCTTACGACGAATACGAACATCAACATAAACCAACTCAGCATCCTGCTGTCCGGTCTCCATGTTCAACTCACCTAATTCATTTTCATAATTCAGGTCACCAATGATCTCAACTCCTTCTTCAGCAAGGAGGTTATCCAACTGGCCTTGAGAGATCTTCTCGTATTCTTCAAACTCGTAGTCGTAACCTTCTACATAGTCCCACCGAATGATACCATTCTTCCACAATAAGGCACTTTTTATCCAAGTTTGAATAAGTTCCCACCCATTGTTCTGCTTAAATATAGCATAATTTGTAATCATAGACGCATCTTTAGCACTCTTAAAAGAGCCTGGAGAGTTATCATATGGTACGAATCTAGCTAATCTTCCGTTGTTTAGGAACAGATCAGACAAGATTGCAGTGTATGCTTCTACAGTTTCTGTAGTAGATGTGTCAACAATACTAGATACACCCTGTGGTGCTAAGTGATCTGCAGCAATACCTGCAAATTCATATGTAGAACGTTGACGTTCCCGTGTCATGTCAGAGGAGTTTAACCATTCCCCTGTAGAGTGCTGGATACCAGTCTCAATCAAATTGATTAGGCTATCGTTAGACACTTTCTCTTTATACTTATTACCAGCCATTATAATGAACCCCTTCCTGTAAGGATCTTCTTGGTGTTAGCTAACTCTGCGTAGTCGTAGTCTTTACTACCAGCCTTAATAACAACTTTATTCTTTTTAGGTTTAGGTTCTTTCTTTGGTTCTATCTGTGTTTCATTAAATCGCATAGTTCCCTCCGTGGGTCTAACTAACAAACTTGGGACTATGCCCTATTACTTTAATATAGACCCCCTCCTTATATAGGAAGGGGCCGTTATTTGACGCCTGCCCAGTGTTCAGCTGTAGTCGGTTGATACCCAAACTACACGGTAGCGAAATCCCATCTGCAAAACAACGTAAAGACCTGAGGCTATGTAACCTCTGGCGTAACACTTTGCGTTAGTGTCAGACGATTACTTGTCGCATTCACATTTATTGCAAGGGCAATCACGATTCAACACTGCGCATTTTATGCGTTTAAAATATTTCTTCATGCTGCTTTCTTCTTTGCAGCGGGTGATAAATTCTTTTTGTGGAATAGATTTTTACTACTCGCTGTGTGCTTAGCACCAGACATCATCTTACCCTTAGCGTCCTTATGGGTTGGACCTTTGCACTCTGTACCATCTTTATAGTAGTGCTTTACTCCTGCAGCCATTTTAATCTCCTTGTCTTTTACCTTTTAAATAATTAGGTGTATGGTTATCAGTGTACTTATTAGCCATACCCTCAAGCCAGTCTATAACTTTTTTCATATTATCTCCTAGCTAAAAGGAATTGCAATTTAAGTTGCATCTCTACTAACTGCAACTCGATATCCCTAACTCGTTTAATATTTTCTTGAACAGATGATGGTGGTGTCCAGCCATCAATCCAACTATCATTCTCTTCTATTTCAATAAGCATTGTTTCTTGTTCATGCTCAATAAAAGATAATCGTTCTGTGATTCCGAAGTATGCCCAAACAGACACAGCCGTGAATGCCACTAGGGCTAATAGGTTCTTCAAGGGGACAGTAAACTCAGAACTGTCGCTTATCTTGCTAGCCATTTTATTACATCTCCTAGTTAATAAGTTGGTGGTTTACCTGCCGCGACCACCAGCGCGTTATGAGGACAATGCAGGAATCTTTATTCTCTATAAGGAACTTAGAGAATCCTAAGCATAACCGTAATATACTTCAAGGCATTCATCTTCGTGGTTAATATATACCATATCATGTGGTATCCTACCCTGTATCCAATACTCTAGTACCTCATCGTAGAATTTCTCTTCTAAATCCATTGAGTGTTGTCCTCTTCCCAATCCGAGATCCTTTCCTTCCATGAAACATTCCTTGTGTTTAAACGATCCCAATGTGTACGTAACACCTCAGCACATATAGCAAGAGCGATAACTGTATCATCACAGCAGCTAGGTGCTGCCTCAGTCTTACCACTAGCTGTGGAAATGTAATCCTTTAGTTCCCTGATGACAATAGGTGAAGGTATCATAATATCTTCATTATCAATTAGGTTCTTTAGGTTCCCAATGATTACAGGTTTAGATGCAGAGGTTGTTCTGAACCCTAGCCTTAGACCCTCTTCATTAGACACATTAGCCATCTTTGTTTGTTTGTATAGGTTAAGATATCCCATTTGATCTAGCTTCTGTAGGGTAGCAATACCCATAGAGTTAGACTCAACTGCTAGGAAAGCATTGTTATAGTATCTACCTAAGTAGAATAACAACTCACCCCACATGCTTGGGTCAATACGATTGTTACGATATACAGCTACAATTTCATATTTATTATTCATAACAATAGCAGCACTGTAATCTTGACCCACCCCTAAGGAAACATCAGCCCCAATAACATAGGGCTCCTCCCACTTAGGGTAATCGTAGATAGACAAATTACCTTCTCTGTTATCATCAAACATCTTACTAGATGGATCCCAATCACTACGCTTCTGCTCTGGTCTAGGTATAAGTGAATTAAGTTTCTCAATATCAAAGACATTAGCACCAGAGACAATGAAAGCCTCATCAGCCGTAGCGGGGTACTCCTGTTGAAACTTTAACTTACCGCCTTCTGCTATTTTTAACCTACGCCAATAGAGCTGATCACTGTCTAACCCATAGTTTTCTACGAGAGTATCTTCTTCAATCGTTAACTCCATACCCTCAGGTGCTGTACGCCTATACTCAGGGGTTATAAACCAAGGTAGGAAGATTGGTAGGTACTCATTCTCCCCTGCAACAGCACCCTTCCAGAGCCTGTAGAACTCCCCTTGAGCACCATTAGCTGTAGACTCCAGGATAACTTCAGTACCTGGTGCCTGGGAGATCCCCTGGAACAAACCAGCCAAGATCTTCTCATCATGAGTCCAAAAGGCTACTTCTGATAGGTGAGCAATCGTTGGTGTAGTCCCACGACCAGCTTCCGGAGAACCCGCTGTGTACAAACGATAAGAGCCAATAGCATCTTTATCATTGTAAGCAGGAGATTGTATTTTAATCTCTTTAGCATTGGATGTAATCTCCTTTGGTACTAAGTCTCCCTGCATATTCCTAATCAAGTTCTTAGACATACTGAATAATGCATCAGATGTAGCAGAATCATGAGCCATAACTACTGATCTGGAGTGTGGGGAGAAGTATGACTTCCAGAATACCCTACCAGCACAGTAGGTACTGATACCTTGTTGCCTAGCTTTAAGGATAATAGCCCTAACCATACCAGTATTCTCTTGTTGTTCTGTGAGAGCATCTGTTATACGCCTCTGACACTCATTAAAGTCGAAAGGTATGAACCCTTTGGACGTATCTTTAGTAATAATCTGTATTTGTTCTTGTGCAAAAGAAGTAAAGTTACCCTCATACTCCTTAAGTTTGATCCTCTTCTCCTTTTCTCTAAGAAGAGTCATAACTTCTTTGTTATTCATTGATGTATCCTCTGTATCACATTGTCCCTATAAGGAACTTAGAGTTATATCTGTATTATTTTTAGGATTCTGTGTATATCTGTACAGGTTTGGGGTACCCCTAGGATGTTAGGGTACATTGAGAGGCTGAGAGAGAGCCTGTAAGTATTGTTTTTATATATAGTACCCTTATATATCTCACGGTACCCCCTCAATCCCTTAGAGGCTCTCTCAGGTAGGTGTCTATCTCTTAGGTACTGTGAGATACTCTGAGATCCTATAGGCTCTGTGAGGCTCTCTGAGAGTCTCCTATGGCATAGGCTCTAGCGGGACTATGGGATTGTGTTGGATTCTATGAGAGACTGTGGGAGGATGGTGTACCATTCTCTAAGTTCCTTATAGGGAGAAGCTATCCAGTCCCTCCCTTAGGTTACTATATATATACCTATACTATAAGATCTCTCAGTACTCTCTCAGCTCTCTCAGTATCTCTCAGCATACTCTCAGGTAAGACCAAGCTATGTGTATCTCTTAGGTTCTTATAGATCTATCGGTACTCTATCTGATTGGTTCGGATAGTATGTGATCTTCCCGCAGGGGAAAGATCTAAGAAGAAGTATAGGGGTTGTCCCTGTGCTGAATATATCTTGAAAGGATATACCATGCAATTTCCAACTTCAGACAAGATCATCCTTCGTGCTGCTAAACGCCTTGCAATATTCGAGGCACAGGACGATGGTATTGCAGATCCTTGGATGCAGCCAGAAAACCAGGAGATGATAAGAGCATTCGATGCTTTCTTACTCTCCTGCTCAGAGTGTGAGCTTAAGCGTATAGTTGCTCTCTCAAATGTATGCTTAGATTACGCATATATGATTCTGGAAACATTGTTCTCCAATGAGAGGAAATACGATCAGTTCCCATTCAATTCTGCTAGTGACCTTGGTAATGATCCAAGACAACTGTCGCTCTCCATCTAAGTCTTTTTGTTTCAGCAATCGTAATGGTTGCTGTTTCATAAACACTTATCTCAACCTATATCTTGAAAGGATATACCATGACTACTAAATTAGAAAAAGCTTTCATTGTACAGACACAAACAATGGTCAACGAATGCCATGATACTGAATCAGCTCACAACTGGAAGTGTCGGGGTGGTAACACATATATAGTAGAGGATGTGACATCACAATCTCAAGCTATGGCATTCGTAATGTCTGCATTCTCCTGCAACACCTCTTCAGATAAAGAGTTTCCAGTACCTACTCCAAGACTTGGAAATACATACGCAGACTGGCAGAAAGAATTACTCGAAGATATTGAAATGATGACCCAAGACGGGGAAAGTAAACAAAAGATTTACAACCTAATGTTTACTGTGTATGTAGTATCTCCTAAGACTGGGAGGGAAAAGGTGCAGATCAAAGACTTCTTAGAACTTGACATCTAAGTCTTTTTGTTTCAGCAATCGTAATGGTTGCTGTTTCATAAACACTTAACCAACTCTTGAAAGGAGTTTACTATGATACACTACACAAAAAGATCACCCATCACTGGGGAAAACAACACAATGGAATTCGACATGACTCAAAAAGTATTTGATGATTGTTATGTTGCATGGTCAAAAGATACTCCAATACAAGATGCCTTCCCAATGCTTGATGCAGATCAACGTGAGTTCATAAAACTTGGTCTTACACCTGAAGAATGCTTAATGGTATTCGCTGATGATCGTGAAGTAGAGGGGTTTAGTTACTAATGCCTAAACTCTCTATGCTTCTCTGTGCTGCTGTCCTAACATGGGTAGCAGTCAAAGTATTCTACATCGATGCCAATGGTATGGGTGTGTTCGTAAAAGACTTCGGTGGATATCATGTAGAGTTCATCGAAGTATCGCCTATCTAGAAAGGATAGTCAAATGAAACTCAACTTCAAAGTAAACATCTTCAAGTCCTTCTCTTTCAAGGATGATGTAGATTGTGAATTGTCGTACCACATAGAATCAAACAGAATACCAGACATCATCTCAGGTTGGGAAGATGCTGGTTATGTGGTACGTATAGAAACACCAATGTATTATGAAGGGGGCAGCCTATGCGCAGTCACATGAATAACATAAAGGTAACACACCTTTCAAGAGAAATCTCAATAGCTCAACATAAAGAGTTTGAAGGTGGTGTTAGTGAAACAACTACAACACAAGAGGTTGCCATCATGCCGAATGGTGGTCAAGATACAACAGGAGATTGGGTTATCATCAAGTACAGTAACAATCTAACCAGTCTAATAAAAGCCCTAGAAAACATACGGACTATTATTGAAACTGAACAAGGTCTTAATTACATACTATCCGAACCAATGTCTAATCCACCTAAAGTATGGGATGCATATGAAATTGTAAGCACATACGATTCATCTCCAGACATGACACTAGGCCAACTATCTCGTAGGTCTGGTTGGTCAGTTGGAGACCTGTTGAAACTCTTAACAAGTAGTGTAGGAATAGGCGTTGAGCCTTATGAAGGAGATACCAATGACTAAGCTAACAAAAGAACAAGCTATCAAAGCAACAGTAGAGAAATATCCTCTTATGTCTGAAGTGAAAGCTAAATATTATGTTGAAGAAATCCTTGGATACAACCAATGAGTATGTGTGGAGAAATAGAGCTGGCTCAAACCAGTACTTCAATATATAAAAACCAAATAAACAGGTTACACGATACCTATGGTCATGGTGTAAGACCATCATGGGTTATCGATGAACTTGAAAACCTGTATGATAACCTAGAACGTTCTGAGGCTAGAGTCAAAGAACTAAACAAAGGAGATGAGTGATGGTAGAAATATTATTACTAACTATTAGCATGACAGTATATTTTGTATTCTGCATATGCTATGCTTATGACTGGATTCAGATTATCTCTAAGGATCCTGAAAATAACTAATAGTAATCGACCCACAGGGGGATCGATTTAAAAAGAGAGACATCCTCTCACAATCCATGTAAAGGAAAACCTATGGAAAAGCCACGTAACTATCTCGTATCAGACATTGAGCTTAATTGGGCTCGTCTGGTAACTCCACAATCACCTTTCGGTACTTCACAATACGAAGTGCAGATTGCAACAACAGAAGCTGATGTAGCCAAAGAGCTTACAGCTAACCACATTCCCATGAAAGAAAAAGATGGCAAGTGGGTAGCATCTCTTAAACGTAAAGAGTTTAAAGCTAATGGTGAGAACAATGGTAAGGTTCGTGTTGTTGATAATAACAAGCAACCAATTGACGCTGCCACCTTAGGCAATGGCTCTCGTGGTAACATCATCTTGTTTCAGTTCCCATACGATAAAGCTGGACGCCAAGGTATCATGAGCTCACTTACTGCCATACAAGTGACTGAGCTTGTGGAATACAACGGTTCTAACTCTATCGACTTTGATATTGTTGGCGATGTAGCACCAACTGTTGCTGGTGTTAAAGACGAAGACCTAGAGGCAATGTTCTAAACACCTCAACTACTTGTGCTAAGCATCACATAAAACTGCTAAACTTAAAACATAGTCATGAAAGGCTAACACAATGACAACAGTAAACCCAATCGGTCGTAACAACTTGCAATTTCGTCGTGTAACAAAACGTTACGGTAAGCCAATCGGTTCATTCTCAGGTCACCAAGGTTACTTATCTGTAGCTCGTGATGTAGAAACAGGTCAATTTGTATCTCGTTCTAAACTTTCAGCATCCACAGTAGATCGCATTCGTAATGTTATCAAACTACGTGGATTCAACTGATATAATATCAATGTGAATCCGACCACTGGGGTCGGATTTAAAAAGCGTAATGAGCTCAGCATCTCAATAAACTGCTGATTTAATATAGTGAGTAGACAGTCCATATACATTGAAAAGAATGTTGTGGAAAGTTCCGTGGTAGAATTAGTATTATCGTCCAGTCGTTTGAAAAACCGAAGGGTACCACACGATATACTTTGTCTACTCTCTTTATTAAATTCCTCCTGCTAGGAGTGTGAGATACGTAAGGTATCAGCACAATGCAGCCAAGAAGATGTGCTGAGTAACACTTAAAAATGCTCACATAATTCTAATACAACACACCTCCCGTGTTGTCTGTTCCAACTGTTGAGTGTGGGTTCTTTAATCCTTTCAAGCTCAAACTCCAGTTGGGACAACTAATACAGGTGACTCCGATCCGAACTCCTTGCTGAAGTTCTCGTTGAAGTCCCTGTACCCCTGGCTGTTGAGATCCCGTAGTTCTTCTACGTTGTGGTCTCCAGTCAGGGTTCATAATTTTTAAATAGAATCCCTTACGGGATACTGTTTTTAATCGGAGTCTCAAAAACCAAAAGGTTTTCAAGATTCCTCAGAGAGATCATAAAGATCTCTATAGGATTCTCAAAGAATCCTACGTGACCCCAAGGGGTCACTCTGATTTTTGGAGGGTCCGACAAGGCACAATCCAACAAGGGGCGTTTAAAAATATCAATTTTATTTGGAGTATGGATAGTTGGCTACATTGCAATTGCAACAACTAGGAAGAGAACTTAACGTAAGGAGAATTGAAAGAACATGGATAAATCAAATGTCTTCTGGACAGCAGAAGGAGAAGTAGTTATAGAGATTGCAGAACTAGCTCTCATCTTAGCGCGTGGAGAAGCAGAAACACTCTTTACAGATTTAGGTCATACCCTTAGAGACATGCACGATTGCATGGATACAAACTCAGAGGATCTGGGTGAAGAAGAAAATGTCTAAAGTCATACAATTCAAACCTAAAACTAAAGAAGATGACTTTAAAAGAATAGATGAACTGTTCAATGTTACAATGTGGATAGGCACAGGTGATCAATACGAACTTGATATGATGAGTAATGAAGACTATACTGATTATGATATCTTCGTAGCTCTAGAATGCCTATACGCTAAATTCGGAATTGAACATGGATTTATATCAGACGAGGAATTAACCTAAAGAAAGTGAAAACTATGACTAAACCCGCAGTACATATATCTGTCATGACAGGTAAACTTCAAGGTCTAAAAGCAATCAGTACTAACACCAAGACTAATACATATTGCATAGATCAACACAAGAAAGCCATAGACAATAAGACAGATAATATCTGCGGGGACTGCTACAGCCACAAGATGCTGGATGGGTTCCGTAAAAACATGGCACCTGCACTACAGCGTAACAGTGATCTACTGTCATCAAGACCACTAGAACCACATGAAATACCAAGGATTATAGATAGCATCTTCAGATTCAATGCACATGGTGAGTTGATAAACATGCAACACCTAGACAACCTGATGCGTATTGTTATTGACAATCCTTGGTGTCGCTTCGCTCTATGGACTAAACGCACAGATTTCATATTTCGTTGGATGAAAGAACATGGTAAGCCTAAAAACCTTAACCTTATCTACAGCAACCCAAAGAAAAGCATGATCATGTCAAAGCCCCCAAAGTACTTTGATAAAACATTCAACAACGTATTAACAACTGAGTTCACAGAACGACAGAACTGCACTGGTCAAAAGTGTCAAGACTGTCGTTTATGCTATGAAATCAACGATGTAGATACCATTGTAGAAAAAGTAAAGAAATACTAATAGGGGATAAAGTAAATGGATGATCTACACGCACACGATCCTGGATCTTGGATAGAATGTATTTGGGATGCACTCAGTGGATACCGCGAAGATTGCATACCAGAAAGCGATTCAACCTACAATGAAGAGTGGGATGATATATGCACAGCTATGGCTTGGATCACTGAAGAGTTTAACCTAGATTACAACTCAAATGGCGAATTAGTTCTACAAAAAGGAGACACCTAACATGTCACTGTACATGAATCAATATCAAACTATGGCTAGAAAAACTGCAATCTTCCCAGAAGAAGAAGCAATTCCCTATTTGGCATTGGGTCTATGTGGAGAAGCTGGAGAAGTTGCAAATAAAATAAAGAAATGCATACGTGATGGTGCATCTTATGATGGTATTGCAGCAGAACTAGGTGATGTTCTATGGTATCTCGCAGTACTCTCACACTACCTGGGGAAAGACCTTGACAACATCGCGGCAAGTAACCTGCTAAAGCTGCACATCCGTGCATCTAAGGGTACTCTCAGTGGCTCTGGTGATGATCGATGATGTTACTTTCATTTGCAGCCTGCGTATTAATAGTAATAGTAGCTGCTAATCAAAAATAAAGGAAAACACATGACTATCCACGAAGAAAATACTCTCCATTTAATGCAGTTTACAATACTTGAACTAAAAGTCTTAAGAGATGCTTTAATAAGCGATATAGAATTCTCTGAGTCTGATTCTTCAGACTATACCTGTGTAGAAACAATGAAATATTATGCTAATAGGGCTGCAGCCTTAGAGAAAATTACAGATGAATTCCCAGAATGGTCAGCATAAAATGAAAAAACGTATAGTCCTGAGCCTATATGACTTTACAGGCGAAGCACTAAAGCCGTGGGCAAAAGCGGGGTACACTTGCTACGCATTTGACATACAGCACGAGGGCTGGAAGATTGACGGTTTTGGCAAAGAGTGTGGCGGCTCTATCCATTATCGCAAGGCTGATCTGCATGATCAAGCTACACTAAACTCCATACAATCAGAGTTTGGTGACAAGCCTGTGGTGTTTGGTATGGCCTTCCCTGTCTGTACTGACATGGCTGTGTCAGGTGCGGCACACTTCAAGCGCAAGGCGCAGGTCAACCCCTTCTTTCAAGCTGATGCTGTAGGACATGTAACAGCTGTCTCACGTATGTTCAACGGCATGGCTATACCTTACTTCATTGAGAACCCTATCAGTGTTCTGGCAACAATGTGGAGAAAGCCAGACCACTATTTCCATCCCTATGAATACGGTGGGTACATACCTGACGATGAGGCAGAGCATCCACGTTGGCCTGAGTACATTGCACCTTACGATGCTTACCCTAAAAAGACATGCCTCTGGACAGGTGGTGGGTTCTCTATGCCAACTAAATCAGAAGTCGTGTTTAACAAAGGACACAGTAAACAACACCTCAAACTAGGAGGTAAATCACAAAGAACCAAAGACATACGCAGTGCAACTCCAAGAGGTTTTGCCAGAGCTGTGTTCGAAGAAAACGCATATTCTTTCAGGTTCTCACATCTTTAAAAGGATAATTCTAATGAAACGAGAATTTCGCACAGCATTCAACAAGCTTCGTAAGATCGGAGTCCCTGTGTATGATCATGGTGAAGATGACTTTATAATCTCCGCAGAAGAAAACTATGAAACCACATGGGCTGACTACTACCGTGAAAACAATGTAGCACTAGATGACTTTGGTGTTAACCACAAGATCAATGATATCCTTCATGATCATGGTCTCTTTGCAGAATGGGAAAACGGTGGTGTACTTGGGGTAAGTAAAAAGTAATGGATAAATGTATAAAAACACGTAAAGTCCAACTAAAGGTAACACGAACAGAAACATGGTTTCCTGTATATGAAGTGCCAGCCGAGATGAATGACTTTGAAGCAGAGACTCACGTAAACGCAGAGGCCCCTGATGAAGTCTTTGACGAATACAATCATACATACACACTTGACACGGAAACTTATTGTGAAGTACTAGAACACTTTTTACAATAACAACATAAGGATATAACACATGACCTTTTTATCAGCAGCAATAGTAGTCCCAATATTAGTACTCTTCATGGGAACTGCTTTAACAGAAGTGAGTACTAAAATAGACGACCTTATTAGTCCTGAAATAACTCAAATATCTGAATAGTAATGTAATGCCATTCACAATCGAAGAAAAACCTTGGACGACTGAGATAGTTATTATGGATGATTCAGGAGATGATCTTGACTTGGTAATGGTCATAGAAAACGCTGGAGAATATGAAGGCTATGTATCTATAAAACAATTCCATCAAGAAGTTGAGGGATATGATGTAGTAACTATGTCACCCAAGATGTTCAAAGACCTTATAAAATCTTTTGACTCTTCAGAGGGATTCCACGGACTACTATGGAAATAAAAAAAGAACCCAGAGACTCTCACAGAGAATCTTTGGGTTCTTATAATTTTTTAGATAACCGACAAAGCGCACTAACTTGTTTTTTTGGTAAACCGACAAGGCGCACAGGCATTTTCTTTCAGGTTCTAGCAGAACCTCACACTATTCGCAGTGCTCGTATCTTACTGTCGAGTTCTTCATCAGATAAACTCTCAGCACCTATCTCCTCAATCTGGAGTTCCCTGCGCTGTAGTTTGGGTTGCTCATACTCTGCAACTTTTGCTGCGAGATCACTAGCTGTATCAAAATCTTCTTTGTCCAAAGCCTTGAACATGAGGATCTTCAAGACATCAAGAGAGTTCATGTCAATGTGGTCTAGTACATCTTCCTTGTACTGACGCCAATCTTTCATACTCATCTTCAAAGCTTCTCTAGCATCTCTAGATGCCTTACGAGAAGCTGCTGATTTTAATTGCATCTCACGAGCATTGTCTTTGGTGAATGAAGGTGCTAAATTCTTAAGGCTGTTTGGATGAACCTCTCTAGTCATAGTAATTACCTCTTATAATACTTTATGAATCCGACCACGGGGGTCGGATTTTAAAAGAGAAATAACTCTCTTCTCTATAAGGAACTTAGAAAACCTATGTCAATACAGATAACCCTACTGCTTATGGTTAGCTTAAACACACTAATAAATTGTTTTCGATTATATAAAGAAACTAAAAAAGAAAGGGCATAAAATGTCAGACATTGTTAACAAACCTTCACACTACACGCGGTGGAAGATAGAACCTATTACATTCATCATGGAGAATGACTTACCATTCCATGTGGGTAACATCATTAAGTATGTTATGAGGGCTGGTCACAAGATCTATGAGGGTGAAGACGCCATTGGGTCAGAGATAACAGACCTACGTAAAGTCATCCGGTACTCAGAGATGCGTATCGAACAACTTGATAAAAATATGAAAGAGTACATCTAATGGGTAAGTTTAAAGAAATATCAACAGAGATCGATGAGATTGTAAGGCTAGTGTATATGTTAGGGGACTTCACTACCCCAAAAGAATTTTCAGAAATTGTGTATGCAAAGTGTTTAGACGCTGATATAAGCAGCCGTTACATGGATTACACTGATAAGAGAATAGGAGAAGTTATTTATGGGCTTAATTAAAGACATAGCAGAAAACCTACGTAGACGCCGTAATATGAATGCTACAATCAAACGGTTGCATGAACTAAATGATCTGGAGTTACGTGACGTTGGTATCCATCGTAGTCAAATAGATGAAGTAGCACGTAGTGTTATTGATTTTCACAGGACTGTGCGTAATATTACTGAACAAGAAAATAATAAAAATAAGGAATGACTTATGGTTTTTGCACTAATATGGTTTACTGTGGTACCTGAGATAGGTGTAAGTTATCACCACCTAGGTACTTTCAATAACGAAACGATGTGTATGGCTGAGTTAAGATTAGCTGCAGTTATGGTGAATGATGCTAAAGAAACAATAGAATGTATTGGAATTAAATTAGATGATTAAGGCAACACTGATAGACCACATGGGGACTGACCTAACTGTAGTTAATGCAGCGCGTGTTAGCTTCAACAAGACAAGTAACTGGGAGCTTACTGATTGGCGTGACAGTGAGGACTATGCCAGAAAAGAAGTGCTGAGTAAGGGTGACACCAAGCTAGTCAACTACTTAGCCAAGCATAAACATACCTCACCCTTTGGTCATTGCTTTGCATCCTTCCACATCAAGGCTCCCATCTTTGTAGCACGACAACTAGTCAAGCATAAGTTCTTACGTTGGAATGAGATCAGTCGTAGGTATGTCAACAATACCCCTGAGTTCTATGAGCCTGATAAATGGCGTGGTAAGTCTGCTGATAAGAAACAAGGCAGTGACCCAGCATTAGAAGTACAAGATGTACACATTGCTACAACACAACGTATTGTTTCTATGTTATACGAAAGTATGTTAGGTAGAGGGGTTTGTGAGGAGCAGGCAAGAATGGTGTTGCCACAAAACACCATGACTGAGTGGTACTGGTCAGGTAGCCTTGATGCTTTTGCTGATATGTGTAACCTACGTTGCAAGTCTGACACACAGGAAGAGACACGACAGGTAGCATGGCAAATTGACAAGATCATGGTTGACTTATTCCCTGTATCATGGGTGGCATTGTTAGGAGATGAGTGATGATGCATGGCCTTTAGAGGCAGACTTCACTGACAGGTTACTAAAAACAACTGCAAGCTCACCCTGTATTAAGGAGTGCCGTATAGGAGAAGATCATTGTCTGAGTTGTGGTAGGTCTATTCAAGACATACAAGCTTGGCGTGACTATCCTGAAGATAAACGCATAGCTATTATGAAATCCTTGGAGGATAAATAACATGTACGAGGTGTATAGCATATCTAACTGTCCATTCTGTGACAAAGCTAAAGACTTACTACGAGAAACCGAAGAGGGTTTCACTGAATATGCTATTGATATACAACAATCCCTAGGTGAATCAATCATGAAGAGATCCATGATGAACACTGTACCTATTATCTACCACAATGATATGTTTGTTGGTGGATATAATGATCTTAAAATGTACTTAAACAAATAAAGAAAGGACGCAACATGCGTTTATGTTATGATATAGAATGTAATGGTCTTACTCCGGATACTATCTGGATGATTGTTGCACAGAACTTAGACACCAATCAGATCTATAAGTTCT
>Ga0209192_10001520_pt1 | contig 18392 bp, 27 predicted proteins | sample ArcticOcean_MG_C_11_FD_187433 | JGI IMG/M metagenome (GOLD analysis project Ga0209192, IMG submission 187433) | Marine microbial communities from western Arctic Ocean - ArcticOcean_MG_CB2_154 (SPAdes) (version 2) | ecosystem: Environmental > Aquatic > Marine > Oceanic | place: Arctic Ocean... | reverse complement strand
AAAATAGATGATCCTCAGTCAGATATTATTACCGAGCTAGATAACATTGTTGACGAAGATCCTGCAATGGCTTTAAATTATGTAGAACAGCTAGAATCTGAATTTGATATACCTTCACCTCAAGAAACAGTAGGTGAAACACCTTTACCGAGTGACCTATCAGATTTAACTCCAGGAAAAGTTAAACCAAAAGCTACAGAAGAAGTGGTTGAAACTGACACTATCATGGAGCTCAGGAAGATCATACAACCTGTTAAGCCTAAAGAGGCAGCAATGAAAGTGAAAGGAGAAACCCTTAACATTCCACTAGAAAAAAATAATAATCCTATTCGAAACAAAGATAAAAAAGATTTATTAGATGCGGATGAGAAAATAGAAATTGATACTTCTACTGTTAATCCTGCTACCGCTGCTATCGTCGAATCTGACCTGTCAATTGAAGAAAAAACAGAAACAGACGTAAACATTACTATGTTAGGAGGAGTAAACAAAACCGAAGCCCAGAACCATATAAAAGATGTTGGCACTAATATTGAGAAGCTACCTAAAATACTACAAGGCACCGGTAAAGAACTGGTATCAAAACTATCTAATTTAAAAAGTTCAGCTGCTGAATTGTATATGCAGTTTTTATCTATACCTAATAAAATTGAATTGTTTGGTGACCAAATATCAGGCTTGCGCGATATTCAAAATTTTCTTGAGTTAAAAGCTTTTGAAATAAAAAATGGAAGAGAAGGAATATCTATTATTGGGCGTTATGGTAAAGAGCTTAAAGAAAAATATAATAAAACTGAAAAAAGTAAAAAACAATGGAATGAATGGAATACAGTATTACTTGAACTATCCAGACAAAATGTAGATCCTGAAGTTATTATTAAAGAAGGAGAAAAAGCTAGAAATCAACTAGCTCAAGAAAATCCTAAAGCCTCCGCATTTTTAGAACGATATGAGCGAATACCAAAAGAGTTAAGAGATTTTGGTAATATAATTGTTAATGATTTAAAAACAAAATATGACACTCTACTAGAAACAATGATTGAAGTTCATGCTACTAAAGATGGTAAACGAGATGCAGATTTAGAAAGACTAATACGAGCAGACCATACTCAACTAAATTATTACCTACCTATGGTACGTAGAGGTAAATTTTGGTTTGAATATACTACTAAAGATGGTGAAGAAGGTAAAGCTTCTGCAGAATCTGCATTTTTGAGAGAATTAAAAAAGAAAAAGTTACTTGAAGAAGGGGCTACTATTGGGCGTTCCTTCACTCAAGCTGAAAGAACCGATATACGCGAAGGCCCTCCTCGAATATTTATTCAACGATTAATATCAGAGATTGAGGCTAAGCCTTCAGAAGATAAAGAAGGTGGTATGTCTGATGATGCAAAAAGAAAAGCAATTGAGGCCATCAGAGAACAAGAGTTAGCATTATATCCTGAGCAATCTTTAAGGAATCAACAAACGCATCGTAAAGGTATATACGGGTATGAAGAAGATATTTTATTTGCTTATAGTACAACTGCTCCTAAGATAGTTAGTTCTATAGCTAATGCTAAATTTAATAATCAATTGATTGATGCAACATCTAAAGTTGTTAGAGAAGCAGCAGATTCTAATAGCGTTATATTGCAAGCCCTAGGTACAGACACTGCTAAAAGCTTACCTTTTTATCTTAGCCCAGTAGCACAACCATGGGCATCTTTCCCTGCTTATTTAAGTTATTTGTGGTTTATCGGAGGTAACATATCTTCAGCTCTTGTTAACCTAACGCAAATACCACTTATCGTAGCTCCATTTTTACAAGGTGAGTATGGCTTTAATAAATCGTGGGGAGCTTTAACTGAAGCATCAAAATTATATGCCAACGGCGGGTTTGAACAGAACAGAGCGTTTTTACCTGATAGAACAGCTGCCCCTTTTAAACTTGAACCTGGAACAAATAATAAAATTTATCGTGACAAAGATTTTGCATTGAAAGGAGGAAAATATCAATCAAAAGAAGATGATAAACCTAAGGTAGCTAAGGAAGATGGAAAGTATGCAGAATTATTTGCAAGAGCAGAAGAAACCGCTGCACTACGTCGAGGAGTGGGGTATGAAATAACTGAGCTCCAAAAAAACTTAGGGGATGAAGTAGGTAGTGGGCTAAAGCTTAAATCAAAAATTGATGCAGGCATGGGGTATATATTTCAAAACTCAGAAAGAATTAACCGCGAGATTACTTTACTAGCCGCGTACAACCTTGAGATGACTAAAAATGGTAATAAAGATAAAGCTATTCAAAAAGCTATTGAGCTTACTAGTAAAGTTCATTCACATGCATTACCTGAAGTAGGCCCTAGAATGTTTCAAAGTGGTCTTGGTAAAGTAACTTTTGTCTTTAAACGATTTGCTCAAGCTCAAGTTTATTTAGTAGCTAAACTATTTAATGATGTATTCGGAGCAAAACCTAAAACAGAAGCGGATAAAGCTGCGCGTACCGTTGCAGCAAAACAATTAATAGGTGTATATGTTCACACTGGTCTAATGGCAGGTGTTCAAGGTATGCCTTTATATGGATTAGGGACGGTATTAGCTACATTATTATTTGATGATGAAGATGATCCATTTGAGCCACATACTTATGTAAATGCGGCCATAGGAGATTTAGCTTATCGAGGTCCTTTAAGTGCACTAGTTGGTGTAGACTTTTCTCAACGAATAGGCTATAGAGATTTAGTTTTTAGAGAAGACCCGGCTAAATTAGAAAAATTAGGAGCTATTAACTATATGTTACAGTGGCTAGGGGGCCCTGCCGTTAGTGTTGCAACAAAAGGGGTTGATGGAGTTAGTTTAATTGCAAATGGAGAGATCCAAGATGGTTTAGAAAAGTTAGCACCTACAGCTATAGCTAATGCAATTAAAACATATAGATACGAAACAGAAGGGATGCGGAATAAATATGGTGTACCTATTATAGAAGGTGATCCTAGTGCGTATGAGTCCTTTATGCAAATATTAGGGTTTAGTAACATTGAGTTAGCAGAAGCTTATACTAGAGCTAATGCATTAAAAGGCCCAGAAAGAAAACTGTTAAAACGTAAAAGTGCTTTGTTGTTAAAATATTATCTAGCTAAAACAGTAGGCGATACTAATGGTATGAAAGAGGTACAAGAAGATATTAATACATACAATAAGAAAGCCCCTCTTTCTTTTAGAATTTCGCGAAAAACACAACAAAGATCAGTATCAATGAGAGATAAACAAGCAAAAGATGCGCAGTATGGAATTAAATTAGGTAAGAAAAACCGTGCCGATTTAGAAGAGCGATTTGGAATACCTGATTAGCCTATACGCCACGTACGTACACCCATCAAGTCATCCTCTACTACCGCATACGTTTTAACTTTTACCTTAGCACGTTTCGCTGCGGTTTCAATTGAATAGATTAGTGGTGCACTCTTAAGTGTCGGAATAAAAAAACTATCCCCTACTTGCATCATCTCATAGGGGAAGAGCCACTCCGGATCATTGTGTAGCTGCAAGCTTTTCTACCTCATATGTCTTACCAATGGTACTTAGCTTAAACCTATACACCGCCGTAGCAGATTTTTGTACATCTGTCCATCCGGCATTCATGCGCTGTCTAATTTTAGCTCCTACATCTACCTCTACCCCCATCTGTTTCATCTGGTATACAAACTCTTTGGTACTGATAGGTAGCTCCGCAAGGTATGCATCGAACTCTTTCTTTGAAATCCACATATAATCTTTAGCGTGTTCTATACGAATAGCTAATTGGTTTCTAGGTTCACTAATCATGTTGCCTTCCTCAGAGAACGCAAGGACCTTGTCTATATTAGAATCAAGATAGTTTGCTAGAACAGACTCATAATCTACATCATTAATCTTAACTGTTTCATCTTTAATACTAATCATTTCACCTACAATAAACTTATAGATTCTTTCAATATCTATCACCAAAATACCCGCATCAACAACTATTTCTGCGGCTGTCATAGTAACGGCCACTAAGTTCTCGTAGAACCGGTAGGCAGTATCATTACCAAAATCTGCTACAAATCGGTTTTCCCACTTACCTAGATTAGCTTTGATAGCTGCTTCATCACCATACTTGTACAGTGCCCTAATAAAGTCAGGACCTGCCCATCCGTAATGTACATTAAACTCATCAAAGATTTCTTTACCTAGTCGTGCGTTATCAATGAATGATTTAGGCTTTCTCATAGAGAACTCAATCAACCTAGCCGCCTCACCATTAGGGTTAGACCTAATCTGTTTTAGTTTATCAATCAACGAATGGTTAGAGGTCATGATAGCAATCAAAGATGAAGGTGCTTCATAATCACGTTCAGAATTAGTTGATGCTTGCATCTTAACTTTTGCCTTACCTTGTGAAACTCCTAATATAAAATCAGAAATAAGGTATGGATTTTTATTACCTACTTCATCAAATCCCATAGGTAAGTTGTGAAGTGTTAAGAACCTTCCTTGTAAAGCGTTAGCAGTAATGTTTTGCACATATAGGTTTTCTGGTTCACCCCATATACTAATCGCTGCTTTTAATGCGCCAGTCTTAGCCGCACCGGATTCTCCTGTTAATGATATAGCAACCCCATTAGTAGATGAGAAAGTCATAAGCACAGAACCAAATCCACATAGCATAGTAAACATATGCATCTCCATACCGTTCTGGTTAAGCTTTTGCGCGGCTATTTTCCATCCTTCATAGGTTCCACTCTTAGTTACAAAGGGTGCTACCGGCCTAGCAAGAGGAGATATAGGTGTAATCTTTTCTGTCCCATCCCTAGACATTTCTATGTTACCTGCCACAAAGGAACTATGATCTTCATTCCATCCCATCTGATCATACATAACATCATACTTATTCTTTCTTTGCATATCCTTTGCCCAATCAATAAAATAACGCATAATTAATTCCTCCTGTTGTCTTGAATCATAATAAATACCTTGGCTCGTTAATGTCTTTCTTAATTCTGTAGGGTCATATACCGACTTCATAGGCAGTAAAAACTCGAGTGTACCGTCATGAGGATGCATTACATTAATAACTAGACAGTTACCATCCGCATTACTTTTAAGGTGTCGGATAGCAAACATATCATACTCATATACTAGTAAGTCTTCTTTAAGGGTAGCACCTTTTTTATCTACGGTAGTAATGCTTTTAAATATACCGCCCTGTTTAGCTCCTAGCCAGTAACCTTTATCATCTAAAGTTTGAGGTAACCCATTCTTCTTCTTGTGTATTACAGGTAATACCTCTCCTTCTATAGCTATCAGTTCCACTGATTCTTCTACTGGCTCCACCTTAGCAGTTACCTTATGTAGCTGAATAGGTGTTGATATAGTCTGCCAGTGTGGGCACGATGTACAGATACCCGGGCTAACATTATTAAAGTCTTTACATGTGTGTGGCTTTCCATCAGTTGAAGTTGCTTTCTCTTCTGTCTCATCATAGGAGTATCCTACATGGTCCTTAGATATAACATGGATAACATCGTCTCTGTCCACACAGTTTTGTGCAAGAGATAACACGCGCCACCATAAAGGTTCATCAGCAGTTTTAGCATTATCTATATAGTGTTTAATCTGAGCACACCCATCTTCGTTTTCTTGCATACTATCAATAAGTAGAGGCTTGAAGTGGTTCTCGTAGTTGCCATACTTCACTCGTTTTTCTTCGTCGGTAAAGTTAGACTTTTTAACTAACTCTTCTAAAGGTATTTCTACATTGTCTAGTACCGTTTTTATTACTTTTAAGTCATATTCTTCTGCATCTTTTACTACGAGTGTTGGACTAGGTGGAGTTTTTTTATAGTTAACTGTATTAGGACACCTAAGCAATCGAGCACAGTCTGCAGTGATAGCTAAGTCTATCTTTAATCCTTCAGCTACACATAGATTTTTAAGCTGAGTTGCTAAAGGTTTCCATTCTTCAACAGTAATTTGTTCTTTTAAAAACCAGTAAGCATGTATCCCGTTACCACTATTAACAATAGCCGGCATAGGTAGCTTAGAAGTTTCAAGGAAGTTACTAAGATCAATTAAGGCCTCTTTCTGTGTCTGGTAATCTTTGCTCTCACCAACATCAAGGTCAAGATAAAAGGACTTAACAAATATAGATTTAGAAGCCTTCCGGTCCTGTTCGTTAAATGTACTCATCGCTACAAAAACATTACGCTCTTCTTTTACGTGTGTCTGAATTAACTCAACAACTTCGTCTATAGATGATGCATAGTCATGTACATAGGCTTTACTATTAGGAATGTTATAAGCTACACAGTAGTAGCCCTCATTAGGCAGTGCCTTTTCATAGAATTGTTTTAACATTTTCTCTCTATCTTTTAAGGTTAAAAATGCCCCGGGATTTAAGCGGAGCATTTTCTAGTATACCTTATATGGATTTATCTTCAACGATTTTAGGAATAATATTCGTTTCTAAAAACGTCCTAGCCTTTTTCATCTCTGAAATAGGTAAATCTTGAGTATGGTTTTCTAATTGAGCTTTCCATGCGCCATCAAGAGCTACTAAAAATCTCTTAATCTTAGACTCATTTTTATCTCGAATAGGAGAACCCCGGAACCAACTGTGTACAGTCATCCGGGATACCTCAAAGACTTTTGCTATTTCGGTGATAGGAAGTTCTGCATTAACACAGGCCTTCGCTAACTGCACACCGAGTCTTGTCTCATCAAGAGTATTCAACTCAACCAAAAACTCTTGGCTATATTTTTTTGGCATAATTAAGCCTTAGCCCATTGGTTAATGATGTCTGATAAATCATCCGCCGGTTTAACAGGAGGAGATGTCTCAGCACGTACTGTTGGTTCTGCAACTGCCGGAGCTTGTGTCGGAGCCGCAACTTCTTCAAAAGTCTCAGGAGCTTTGTGTTCATACCCAACTTCTTCTTCGAACCCGAAGCGAGATGATGAACTGTTACCCTGTACATACTGGATAACTTGTACCGCTCTAAGTCTTAAAGCTACACCCGCTCCAATTAAACTTGTGAAGTAAGGTGCTACGGAACCATTCACTTTGATTTCAGATCCACCCCAGATGTTACTGTCTATCATTGGGATACCCTTAGAATCAAAGATAGCTGGCTTGTATGCAGCTTTTGATTTAAATCTAAGTATTACATTACCCGTTGGTTGTCCGGCCTCATCAAGCTCTTCAGCATATGGAGGTGGGGCTTTTTTAATTTCCTTACCACCGGCTTTCTTAATTTCATTCTCAACGTTCTGAGCATAGACCTCATTGATTTGTTTCAATACAGGTATAGCTTCTTGTTTAGGAACAATAAGATTAACTTTATATTCCCCCTCTTCTGAGAACTTAGTATCCGGTGTAGATAACCAAGGGTATTGCGCGATGCCTTTAGGCGTTGTAAAAGTAATAGGCTGTTGTGCCATAGTATTTCTCCTTATTTAGTAGTTGGTTTACGTACAGTTATTTTGAACTCTCTCATCGTACTAATCCCAGGCGGGAGTCCCTCATCGCCTCTCGTACTTATAAACTCTTTAAAGTTTGTCTGACTTATGCGTTGCTGTAATAACTCAAGCGCTTGGTTTTCAAGCACATACTGCTTAAAGTTATCCCAGTCACCACATACATAGTTTTCCTTCAAAGTTTTTACAATCGTACCGCTCTCAGTGCGTAATGTTTCAGCACCAATATCGTTACAAGTTTCTAGCATCGCCTCCTCCAGTCTATTCAACTGTTCTTTGTAGACACTATCTTCTTGATCAAACTTCTTAGCTAATATCTCTCGCTCTCGTCTGATAGCAAGGTAACTTTCAACTAAGGTTCCTACCTTTATATCACTCATAGTCCTATCTCCTCTCTATATAAATCTACTAACTTCGTATGATTATCTACCTTGCCCTGTAGCATGTCATACATCCTCTTTTCAATTGCTGATCCTTGTAGATGAACGACTGTCATCTTATTCTTCTGGCCCACCCTATCAATCCTCGCAACACATTGGAGGTATACTTCTACACTCATCACAGGTGACCAGAATACTACCGTGTCAGCTCGGGTAAGGGTAACTCCATGTGAAGCAGATTGAGGTTGGACGACAAGAACTCTCGGATCATCAGCAGTTTGAAACTCTTTAATAATCTGTGTGCGGTTGTGTGCTGATACACTTCCATTGATAATAGAAGTAGTGATATTGTTCTGATTAAGATTCTTAGCAACAATATCTATGGTATGTCGGTAGGGTACAAAGACTAATACTTTTTGTTTGGTTTGGTCAACAGTCTCCATCAATACTTTTAGTCTAGGACTAATGTCAAAGTCGACTACTTTATGTTCATCGGTGTACACTGCACCACCAGAAATCTGTAGCAGTTTAGTCATGTTAGCCGCCGCATTCACAGCACTTATCTCTTCTCCCGCTGCTTCAATAAGAAAGTCTTTCTTCAGTTTGTTGTAGTAAGTTTCTACTTGTTTTGTTAAAGGAACTATCCTAGTCTGATACATAACGTCGGGTAGGTCCAAGCAATCATTCTTGGCAAACCGAATGGCGGGTTGTAATGTGTTAAAGACTTTAGTTTCACTACCCGGCTTAGGTACCCACTTAAACCTTGTTAACTGTTTCATAACAATGTCACGCCAAGCTGATGAAAATTTAGGCACTCTATCTGGACATACTAAACGAGCCAAACCATACGCATCTACAGGAGATTGGGATGCAGGGGTACCTGTTAACATCCACAGCCTTGTCTCAGGTTGTAGTATTTTAGCCAGTGTTTTCCACCTAGCAGTAGTCACTGTCTTATAAGCATTAGCCTCATCAATAACTACTAAATCAAAGTTAGCCTCTTTAATAGCATCTTTAACAATGTTTACCCCATCATAATTAATAATAACAAACTCATACTGAGGGTTATCTATAATAAGTCTTCGTTGATCTGCTGTACCATATGCCACGCCGGGTACCCTATGCACACACGTATTGTAAATATCATTCTTCCAAGCAGATGTCATGATAGACAAAGGGCATACCACCAGTACACGCTTAATCTTTTTCTCATTCATAAGATAGTCGCATGCCCATAGTACCGAAGATGTTTTACCTGTACCGGCCTCGTTAAAACAGAATGCCCTAGTATGCGTACTTAGAAATTCACTGGTAACTTTTTGGTGATCGAAGGGTTGGAAGCGTCCAGACCATTTGTAGTCTCGTGTTATAGGTGAGGGTAATGGTTTCTTGAACGTAACCAATTGGTTGAGTTTAATCATCTCATCGATACCCCAATATACTAGGATGTCAGATAAGTTCTCTCTTGTTTCTACTACTGTCGCCTTCGGTATATGCTTTTGTATTAAGCCCGCAACCTCATTAGGCACAGTAATCTTTACTGCTTTATTGTCAATTAGTTTCATAGTTTCCTCTCATGGAAACTATAGTATGCCCTACCTTAAAACATAAGGCAAGTATTATTTGGTTTATTATTTACCGGCTAGGTATTGTCTTGATTTAACTGACCCATCAGAGTTTCTTTTGAATGAACGGTTTTTAGATTTTGACTGGATAGTCACACCGTCCTTGTTGCTACCACCTTTAGATAAAGGTTTCTTGTGAGCTATATCTTTACCCTCACGTTTGTCTGCCTTACCATTCTTATTTGCATCTACACTAGTAGCGTCCATCTTACGTCGAGCGCGTTGACGTTCCATACGATCTGCATGTTCGCCTCGTGCTTTTTGTTTCTTGTATTCTGCTTTGTAGGGTCTAGGACTCTTTGTGTATGGCATGATTAGCTACCTCTTTTAGCCATAATTATACACTATCTTCTAGGTTTATGGTGGTCACATGTTTCTACAGGACACCATCCACATAGGGGTGTAGGGTTAGGTACCCACGTATCGTTCTCATATGACATGGTAAGTCGATCTAATGTCTTCTCAAACTTCTTCCAAGATTTATGGATGTCATCCCTAGTATACTTCTCTTGAACAAAACTATTTTTCATACAGAATAGTAACCCAGCTTTAATATAATTAACCTCAGGAAATATAATGAAACACATCAAGGCCATCAGCCGCAACTGTTTAGGATCAGGGTATTTATTGCTGCCGGTTTTATAATCAATCACAAAAGCTTTATCACCATCTACAATAACCAAGTCAGCAATACCTCGTACCCATCGGTTCTCGTCATTAAAGTCACACTGCTTTAAGTCTTTAGTCAGCGCCATTTTTAATTCAGGATATTTAGTTCCCGGGATAGCAATCAATGTATCTACCATCTTCTTGAAGCGTAAATAGTTTTTTGCTAGTGGCTTACCATCACGCACATAAAGCTCTAGTGCCTCATGTACTTCTTTACCATATATCGTTTGGGGGGTATCTACAAATGAATAATTCTTTAAGATTCTTACTTCTTGATATTTCTTAGGGCAATTCTCAAACTCTTTTAAGGAAGAGTAACTCCATGTAAAATCTGCCATTAGCGTCCTTGTCCTCTATATTTTTTGTAATCAGTCTTCTGGTTCTTATTCATTGAGCTAGTTTTAACTATCCTACCACCTTGACTCGTTCGTTTATGTACAGGTTCTTTTCGTGTTTCTGTTTGTTTAATCTTTGCCATCAATCATCCTCGGTAAATAAAAAGCATGGAGTGTTTTCTCCTACATACGCACCCATCATGTTGTACTCAAAATATTCTATTGCATCAATCTCTTCCATCTCATCATCACGTATAAGTTTAGCGATGATACATTGGTAGCTATAACAAATCTTATCTTCATTATCAATGCCCTTTACTACTCCAATAATGCAATCATCAAAGTGATCCATCACAAGTAAGCCGTCGTATATTTCGTGTTTAATGTTCGCCATCGCAGTCTCTTTTTATTTTACAAGCATCAAGTATATATTTATGTTTAAAGTCTTCGGGTAAATTTATGTTTTCTTTGTGTAAGCATCGTGTCTCTTTTGGTGTTTCAGGTATATGGTTTTTTATATACTCATGGGCTTCAACGCACGAATTAAATGTGCCAACGTAATGTTCTGCAAGGCAACAACTATTATTACCAGCCTCACTACCTATTGCTACCATCAGTATAAATTCAGCCATCACACTGACACCTCTTTACCACATGATTCACATAGTCCTTCAATCATTATATACTCCTCCTAAATATAGTATACAACACCCTCAAGTTCTCAATGTCATTATAGTCTGAACCAATTCCAAACTATTATGGCCGGCATATGCCGCTTGAGGATGTCGTAACTAAACTGATACCTCTTTACCGCAAGATTCACATAAAACTGAGTCCGGTTTTTGTTGTTTAAATTTACACCATCGGCATCGTAAAGTGCCTAAGCATTTTTCTTCATCAGTTTGTATCTCATCTTCTCGCCACTTTTCTTTTTCTTTAAATAAAAACATATCTTCATTAGGCTTACTGTCAGCTTTATTTTTAAAGATTCTTTGGTAGTTATCCGCGTATGCCTCTTCATCAGTAGGTCTACGTTTACTTCCTTTGCCCGCTTCATGTGCCATTACCAAAATGCCTCCAAAATATTATTACGTCGAATAATATGTCCTTGAAAGGTTATTCTATGTTCATCAGGGACATACTCTTTAATACCCGCAATGCGGTGTACAGTTAACCCGTCATGTAATATTAAATCTTTTTCATTATATTGCAAGTGCTGAGGCTGATGAAACTCATCTATGTAGTCCATCCCTCCTCCAGATTTCGGAAGCTTTATTGCTACAGTAAAGGCAAGAGGGTCTACGTCTCCCAACCCTAAAGTTGTATGAGGGTAGTCTTGATGCCAGTTACCGGCGATAGTTAAAAACTTAGGACTAGTAGGAAAGATATGAAACCCCGGCAGTGCTAAGTCATGCGCTAACTCTATAGGTTCTCCTAGTTCTTCCTGTAGTGTAACGATCACTGATTCATAAAGCTCAGAAAAGTGTTCTAACATTATATCATTGAGCCATATAGAATCTCTATAATAACTCTCAGTCTTTCCGTCGAGGTATGCTGACTTACCCAAGGTAAAGAACGGATACTCATCAGACCGTGACTCCCAGTATTCACTGCAGTCATAAATACTTCTTATTATCTCTTCCGTATCTAAGTCTAACTTAATGCGCTTGTAGTCCATACTATTCAGTTTCCAGAAGACTATATTTACCTATCGCATAATTCTTAATAATTCTACCATTTGCTTCATCTCCTACTTCCATAGGATCAATCCAAGTTTTTTTACCTGATTTACTCATGGTTCTCCAATGACCTCGTCTCCAATGCAAGCAAGGTGAAGCATGTGTGCCATGGCCTGTTGAAGACATCATTGTTTTTTTACCCTCAATCATTGCCATTTTAAATTTTATGAGTGGTTTTTTACCCTTAGCCACACGACTACGATTAATTTTTGCCTCTTCAGGAGTAGGCACAGACACATAAAAATTATTTTTACCCAGAGTCATCTTATGAATAACTGTAATGCAAATTTTTACGAGGTCTTCTATGTGGGAACGCTCAATCGGAGATTGATTTTCAGGCACATCACAAGATAATCCTGTTTCGTTATCAAGTGTAATAAATGTATTATGAGTATACATTTTGGTAAAATCGCTCGCCAATAGCATAGTTACTCGCACGCCTCCCTCATATTCAAACAGATAATAAGGGTAGATTACATTAATTAAGTGGTTCTGTTCAGAAGTCTTTTTAACTGTCACACCTCTATTTGTTATGTTCTCCCCCGTAATAATAGTCATTTGAGGAAAGGGTAATTTAATTTGATCTACCGACTTAAAATCTTCTAGCATTAAATCTAGGTCTTCTGGTTTTTGGTAGGCGTAACTATGTGGCTCAATAATTATTTTTGGATACTCTAATAAATTTTTTAATATCTCTTCCCCCTCATTTTTTCTCTGACCCTCAATGCCCTTGTTCTTTACTAATTTATTAATATTAGAATAAGTTATGGCCATAGTTGTTTTTATATAAGAATCTTCTAATGCGTCCTTTACACTTTTTAATAAATTAATTGTATTTCCCATAACAACTGGGACTGGCTCCTTTTTTACAGGAGCTTTTAAATTATTTGTGGCTGCAAATTTGGCATTTTTTACTACTTCTTTGGCTTGATCACGCGTCATAGATATTTTGCCCCGTTTACTGCTTGATATATCAAATCCTCCATCCGCTCGCATTGAAGCATGAATCTCCGAGCCATCACTATTTTTAATATGTAATTCTTCGTCGTTTTGTTTAACAATCTCCATAATTATCTCCGTAACCTCCTTCACAAGTTATTGGTAAGCCTTCTGCCCAAGCCGGAGCTTTAGACATCTCAGCCATTAAAAAGTCTAGTGCTTCTTGTGCCTCATCTTTAGGTGCAGTACATATAATAGCGTCGTGTACCGTAAGCACCGGTTTATATCTCTCGTTGATAGCTATCATCTGTTCACCCACTACTATCCTAGCTAATGCTTGAACGACATTCTCTACCATAGCGCCACCCCATATATTTACCTGACCACGTCTAGATTTATAGACATACCCGCCTCTAATGCTCTCGTCGGTCTTCCATTCAAGATCAGGGTAATAGATGTATAGTCCATTAGGTAAGCGTAGACCCCCCGGGGTAACTAATATAGATTTCCTATTGTCGAGGTAATAGAATGGCTTACCTTCAGGCCACGATGCCATAAATTTTAATGCCTTATCACATTTGTCCCATAACTTAATCACCTCATGATTAACATCCCGGTATACCTTAACGATCCTTTGACACTCTTGGTCAGATAGATCAGCACCCGGAGGAGATGTCTTCAATGTATGTTGTAGTTTCTTAGCGCCTGTGCCATACCCTAGGCCTAGTACACATGTCTTACCAATGAAGCGTTCGGTCGGTGTCTTCTTAGATACTTCCCTGTTAAATACTTTAGATGCAAATACCGAGTAGACATCCTCACCTTTTCTAAACTGCTCAACCACATCGTGTTGCCCGGCAAGCCAGACTAGTATACGAGCTTCGATCTGTGAAGAGTCAACGTTCATGATGACATGTCCATCTGGCGGTAGGATAGCATTCTTTAATGCTTTCTTTTTCTTATCTCGGGATGGTAGGTTCTGAAAGTTCACCTTGTCTATACCCGCCCATCGGCCGGTGTGTGCGCCATAATACTTAAGGGGGATAGGTAGTTGGTTATTGTTACGTGTAGCTATGGAGATGAACCGCTCGATCCTTGCCTCCTCCATTGTCGACTTTGTACCTAACCTGACGTTACATAACTCTTGTATAAAAATATCCTCATGCTCAGTCAAGGCCATAAACCCCGTATCATTCTTAGCTAACGCATAGGTTTCTTTACCCGTAGTAGGAGATATTTTCATAGGGCATGGTACACCCATTTGGCATAGTAGCTCAGCAAACTGTTTGTTACTCGCTAACTTCTTACGCACGGCCTCAGCACTATCGCACGCTAACTTCTTCATTAACCCTTCTAGCAGTAGGGTCTTTCCCTGTTTCACTTCTTGTAGTCGTACCTTTAGTATCTCGGTGTCGAGTTGTAGGGTAGGCGAGATGAACATCTTTAATGTTATATCTATCAGTTTTAATTCATCTACTGGGAACCCCATAGATATAACCTTGAATAAGTCATAGGTTAACTTCACATCGTTCTTACAGTACACACCATACTGACGTAGCTGATGCTCAGGAAAATCTTCTAGTCGCATACCTTTAGCATCGACTACCTCGGTTCCCTTCTCTCCTAGTTTGTAACGTTCAGCCAGAGCTTTAAGTGAACCTCCCGCATTGATACCGTGTAGCGCACGTGCTATGGACAGGGTATCAAAGTACCCGGCCGGCTCGAACCCGTAGTACCATTTTAGTATCGCACCATCGAACTGGGTGTTGTGACAAAGTAACATGGAGTTTGCCCAGTCTATTTCTGCAAGGGCTTTTGCACAGTCATCACCGATATACCATTCGGTCTTATCATCGTTAATTTTTATAGCTACACCGATGACCTGAAACTGATCGTCTTGTATGTATTCTTCTGTAGTCATGCGGGATAAACTAAATCCCGTGTCATAAAATGTTTCGAAATCAATCGTTACTATTTGCACTATGATCCTTTTTGTTTTTACAATAACCCTTTATATTAAAGGTACCCATGTCCGACTCAACGGAACACCACCATTTCTTTGCATAATATAGTTTAGCGTGTTGTTTACACTTATGGCACAAGGCCTTACCTACTTTAATTGTCATATCTTATTCGCATATAGTTGGTGATCTTGTCGGCATTCTAATGAACACCACCGCCTAGCATCTTTCTCTTTAATGGCTGACCCACACCAAATACATTCTCCCGTATCGTTCTTGGGTACCTCAGTATTTACACTCCTCATGGTTAAATCAAGAGTCTTTTGCATGTGGTCATTCGCAATGTCTGCCTCATCTGCCATTTATATTTTTCCTAGTGTGTCCGTCCACTTGTACTTGTTACGCACTTGTTTCTTAGTCATTGGTTTAGGTAGTGTTAGTTTACCCTCTTTTTCAAATCGTTCTAGTACCGCCATGCCTACACCTGAATACTTAGCTACTCTTGCTCTACTTGCATCAGGTTTTTTCTTCATGAAGTCAATAGCTCTTGTTAAGAATTCTTCTTGCTCTTCTTGTGAATAGTGACTCTTTCCAAATTTACTCATAATACTCCTTTCATTAATCTTCACATGATCCGCCTACGCAGTACTTGCCGTTAAGTATTTCATCAGCAATATCTTCACTTACTACCTTGCGTTCAACGTCATCAATCTTTTGTTCTAGCGCCTGTATCTCATCGCTCTTAAGTAAAATACTAATCTCATCCACAATAGCTTGTGCATCATCCGCATGGGTGTCGCCTATACTGTGATGGTTAAGCAATCTTATGTGATCGAGTAGTAAACTTTTTGTACGTCTAAATAAATCAGCACTCATACTATTTCTCCTGTTCTATTTTCCGCTTGGCATACCATATCATTTTACTCAGGTCTTGCTCTAGGTTTCCCTTACCTTTACAACGTAAAAGATATTTACCGCACTGCCATAGTAGCGGGTCGTCTTTAAAAAACTCTTCGAGTATATCTATCACCTCATACTTGGTACTCGTATAATGAGGCGGTTGATTCACCATATCTACATCTTCTGCATTCATGTTTTATCCTTCATGTTAAATATTTGTTTGCCAGTAACGTAATACTCTAGCATGTCTATATTTGTTTCGTCAATAACTAATGCCACACCCCCACCTATACTGATCTCGCGTAGGTGTTTCTGTTGTAGTGCCGTGGGCTTGTTACCATTGGCCTTACACTCGATGCCTATAAACCTTCCTTTGTAACAGGCTACAATATCGGGTACACCACTCGCACCATACCCACCCGTTGAGGCATAGAAGTAGTACGCACCAAGTTCTTTTAGCTTGGCGCATACCTTAGTCTTTACTTTCTTTTCAGGCGTCATCCGTTATCTCCACTTGAATTGCATTGATTTCATCTCGTTCTTTTAGCCAAGCCTTGAAGTCTTTAAACGCGATTTCTGGTGTTACATGGCCATGCCAAATGAGTTCTAGTATACCTGACATGCCTCCGATTACCCCGAGCAACTCATGTCGATCTGCTTTCCAAATGTTTTGGTCTGCGCCGAAGTAATCGTAAATGTCTTGCTCGACATAGTCGATAGACTTTGATACCAGTTCTTCCCCGTTTTTGATACTCATACTATTCCTCCTAATATATACCACACAGCCGAGGTAAGGATTACCCCCACTACAAAACCAAGTATGCGATTGTTCCTCGCCTTCTTAGCCTCCCACGAAAAATAAGTTCGGTAGCTCACACTATTTCTTTTCATTTTGTATCTCCATAGTTTTTCTAGGTTCAATATCCCTGATGTCAATACAGGGTCGATCGGTCTTAACAAAGACGTTACCATTCGCCATAATACTTTCATACAGGTATTCGTTCTTTGCGTGGCAATGATAGTTCTTTTCCTTCGGGTAAAAGTAAATAGCCATCGCCACCAAGCTACTCACAAATGCTACTACTGATACAAATTGTAGTATCTCCCACATGATTTTCATTCGTCATCCTCCCATTCCCATGTTTCAGGGGTAAACTCCATGACTATCCCCTCAATGAATTTAATGCGATAGTCATCGCGACTATAATCAAGGCCATCAGCCTTTACTTCCTCGAGAAACTCATCGAGTTGTTCTAGTGCCTCACCAAAGGTGTTGTACTCCGCACCCTCCCATGCCGTTACCCATCCATCACAGATGGTATTCATTTGTATATGAAACATTACTCGTCCTCCATTTCACTTCGTTTAATCCAATGGTTCTCACCGCAACATTGAAACTTATTGTTTCGGTCATCCCCGCAGTAAGGGCATACTTCTACATCCTCTTCATTCATTTGTATTCCTCCAATAATTCTGCAAGTTCCTCGTCATCTGCATTCCATAATTCCTCCGCGTTATCCCCGAAAGTATAGTGCGGTTGGAGTCTACAGATCTCGTATATCAACTTCTCTTTCTTTGTTGAGGGTTCATATTTAAACATTACACCTCCTCCACTTCGTTATCATCATACTCAATAATGTTATATGAAATAACGTCCAAGTAATCATTCACGTTCTTCGGTCTAAAGTGTTTTATTGATCCATCCCTGTTCAATACTTCCTCGCCTGTCTCGGTATCAACCTTAACAATAACGATGTCTCTTACCTCATACGTAAACTCTTTGTCGCAGTTCATTATTCCACCTCCACATTTTCAGGATAAGCTAAAAGCATTTCACAAAACATAGTCTTTGCTATCTCTTGAGCTTGGCTACCGCTCTCTGCCTCTACTTCTAACTCTCTCGTTACTAACCCACTTACCTTTACTTCATATAGTGCCATTACTCGTCCTCCTCTATGTCTAGTCCGTTTGCGTCCATAAGGTCTTCAGCGTCTACATCAATGGTTGGATCTTGCTCTTTAAGCCAAGCCTTTGCCGAGTCAATGCTATCAAACAATTTGACCTCCCCATCGTCCTCACAAATAAACTCTTTACCATTTATGGATATGCCTTCAATAGGTCGGTATATTCTATAGTTCATTATTCCACCTCCCTATTGTTCCAAAAGTTTTCAAATTGTTCCAAGTAATCATCTATTTCTTGTTCTTTTTCTCGCCAATGATCTTTTTCTACCTCAGTCAATGGAGAGTCATCAATTGAAAAGTTCATTACTTGCCCCCCTTTATGTGTGGCATTGCTCTTATTTTTGCCCCCTTGCGTATCGTTAGAAGATGTTTCTCTTGTGCTACATAAAGGTCTAGCACTT
>Ga0209192_10001516_pt1 | contig 18405 bp, 19 predicted proteins | sample ArcticOcean_MG_C_11_FD_187433 | JGI IMG/M metagenome (GOLD analysis project Ga0209192, IMG submission 187433) | Marine microbial communities from western Arctic Ocean - ArcticOcean_MG_CB2_154 (SPAdes) (version 2) | ecosystem: Environmental > Aquatic > Marine > Oceanic | place: Arctic Ocean... | reverse complement strand
AATTCATCAGAAAATAAGGAGCTATCAGAAGATATATATAAAGCTCTTGTTAAAAATAATAAAATTTTTGAAAAAGAAATAGAACAATTTTACGATCCTCATAAAAAAATGTTTTTACCTGACCGCTTTATTAAAGGCGAATGTCCTAAATGTAAAACAAAAGATCAATATGGGGACTCATGTGAATCTTGTGGATCAACATATAATCCTACAGACTTAATTAATCCATATTCAGTTCTAACTGGATCATCTCCTGTAAAGAAGAAAACTAAGCATTATTTCTTTAAGCTTTCGGAGTGTTCTGATTTTTTATCAAAGTGGACCAGATCAGGAACCTTGCAAAAAGAGGCAAGGAATAAGTTAGAAGAATGGTTTAAAGCTGGCCTCTCAGACTGGGACATCTCTAGAGATGCCCCTTATTTTGGATTTGAAATTCCTGGCGCACCAGGGAAGTTTTTTTATGTTTGGTTGGATGCCCCAATAGGATATATGGCTAGCTTTAAGAATTTTACTAAAATTAATAAATTATCTTTTGATGAATTTTGGAAAAATAATAGCGATACTGAATTAGTACACTTTATTGGTAAAGATATTCTATATTTTCACGCTTTATTTTGGCCCGCTACATTAGAATATTCAGGTTACAGAAAGCCTACCAAGATTTATGCACATGGTTTCTTAACAGTTAATGGTGAAAAAATGTCTAAATCTAGGGGTACATTTATAACAGCAAGAAGTTATCTTGATCATATTAAAAATCCAAATTTTTTAAGGTATTACTACGCTTCAAAATTAAACGATTCAATGGGGGATATAGATTTAAATTTAGAAGATTTTTCAGTAAAAGTTAATAGCGACCTAGTTGGTAAATTTATAAATATCCCAAGTCGAACATCTGGTTTTATTAGTAAGTATTTTGAAAATAAACTTGTTCCATCCTCTAAGATTGAAGATATGCAAGCTAAAGAATTAATTTTGGGGGTTATTGGTATAAAGGATTTAGTTTTAGAGCATTACGAATCTCGATTGTTTAGTAAATTGATTAAACTTTTGATGGCTCAGGTGGAGTCTGTAAATGAGTTTGTTAGTCACAAAGAACCTTGGATTCTTGCTAAAAAAGAAGATCAGCATAAAGTTCATTCAGATTTACATCAAATTTGTTCAACTTGCCTCCATGTCTTTAGATTAATTAGTATTTATTTAACGCCTATCATTCCAGAATTGTCATCAAAAATTTCTTTATTTTTTAATGAGTCTTCTTACGAGTCTTTTTTAAGTATTGAATTTGAGGCTACCTCAATTTCTAAGTATGAACATTTGTTGCAAAGATTGGACTTGAAAGGTATTGAAGCTATGGTGAATGCGAATAATAAATAAGTTTTGAGCTTATTTGAAAGTTAATTAATTTCACTGATAATACTGTTAAGAACTGATTCTGGGTCTCTGGCTTGAGTTATTGGTCGCCCAATAACTAATATATTTGACCCCATTTTTATTGCTTCTAATGGGGTTGTTATTCGTTTTTGGTCATCCTTAGCGCTATCACTTAGCCTTATGCCAGGGGTAACATATAAAAAATTTTCTGGAAGGGCATCTTTAATATCTGTAATATCTTTTGCTGAGCAAACAATACCGTCTAAGCTAGCCTGACTTGCACTTTTAGCTAGGTTAAGAATTTGATTGCTTACTGAAGAGTGGAGGCCAATTTCTTTTAGTGCATTTGGATCCATGCTTGTTAAAAGTGTTACAGCAATTAGATAAGGAGCATTATTTGATTTATCAATACCTTCTTTTGCTGCTAGCAACATATCTTTACCACCTAGTGCATGCACATTTAGAATTGAAATACCCATATTAGATGCTGCAAAACAAGCTTTTTCTACAGTATTAGGAATGTCATGGTATTTTAAGTCCAAAAATACTTTAAATCCTTTTGCGTGTATCCATTCAATAATTTCAGGCCCACATACTGTAAACAACTCCTTGCCAACTTTGATACCACATATTTCTGGAGGTAATTTTTGAATTAACTCTTTTGCTTTATTTATGTCATTTTGATCTATTGCGATGAATATTTTTGGAAGTATGTTCATCATTTCACATCAAGAATTATATCTGCAGGCTCGGATGGTAGAGATTCCCAAGCATTACACGCTGGGCACTGCCAATGAAACTGTCGTGCTTTAAATCCACATTGGTTGCACATATAAAATCTTCTATCGCCTATAGCATTTTTAATTGTTTGTTGAATTAACTCTATGTTATCTATTTTATTTGTTTTTCCTATCGTTTGAGCTTGAAACAACTGATCTAAGGAAGAAAGACTAGGTCTTTGTATTAATTCTTTTCTAGCTATATTTTCTGCTTGTTTTGGCCCTTCATTTGCCAGCACAGTTTCATATAAAATATTAAGTAAAGATTTAAGTTTGTAAATATCAAAAAATCTTGCAAGAATTGACAACCCTTCATTAACTTTATTTAAACCCTGAGAGGCGTTGATAATTTTTGCAGCAACTAAGCCTAAATATTCTGGTTGTTGAAATTCAATTTTTTTCCAATAAACTATTGCCTCTTCGTACAATTTTTCTTCAGCATATATGTCACCAAGAAGTATGTTAGCTCTTGTACAGTTTGTAGATTCTTCAAGTGCCCGACTTAATGATTTTTTTGCTAGAATATATTTTTTATTTAAAATATGATTTACTGCAACCTCACAAAAGTAATGGCTAACTGAGACTCTAAAAGATACGCCTGATACTTTTTCTAATTCAGTAGCAGTCTCTACAGCTTTTCCCCATTCTCTTTCTTTTACATATATCTCAAGTAAAGTATTTAATGAGAATTGGTAATATTTTTCTTTATTAAGAACTATAAGGATCTCTTCTGAGCGATCATATAACCCCGCTTTGAAATAATCCATTGCCAGTTCTGCTTTTACTGATTCTTGTTGGCTTGGTGTGATCTCTCTTTTTTCAAGAAGGTTTATATGAAGATTAATTGCCCTGTCTATTTGTCCTGTTCTTCGAAGCAGAGCTCCCAAAGCAAAATGTAGTTCTAATGAGTCGTTATTTATTTTAATTGCACTATCAAATGCTTCAATTGCTTTTTCGTATTGATTTGTAATTAAGTAATGTAAGCCTTTGAAGTAAGCTGAGGGTAAGTCAGTACTTTCAGAAATTATTTGCTTTATATCAACTCTAGCGGCAAGCCAACCGAGAGCAAAAAAGAAAGGTATAACTAATAACCACCAAAATTCGAATTCGACCATATTTAAATATAAATACTATAAGTTAAAAAAAAAGCATATCCTAAACATTAAGAGTATGCTTTTTTTATTTAATTATTTTTTAATTATCAACACGTGCTCTTAATTGCTTACCTGCCTTAAAATGTGGAACACTTTTCGCTGGAACGTTTACTTTCTCTCCCGTTTTGGGATTTCTTCCTAAACGTGGCGGGCGAAAATTTAAACTAAAGCTTCCAAACCCTCTTATCTCAATTCTCTTACTATTCTGAAGTGAGATAGTCATGGCATCAAGAATTGACTTAACAGATAGCTCTGCATCTTTGTGAACTAGTTGAGAGAATTTGGCTGCTAATATATTGATAAGTTTAGATTTAGTCATTATTTCCCATCATCAAGTTTTGCTTTTAAAAGCGCACCTAAGCTTGTTGTTCCTGCATTCTCTATATCTTTAGGAGCCGATTCTTTCTTTGCTGATGGTTTTGGCTTTGCTACTTTTTTTTCATCCTTTGGCTTAGATTCAATCTTATCTTCAGTTTGGCTTGATGGATTTGGATCCTCTGTTAATTGTTTAACGCCTAACGATATTCTTTCCTTTTCAACATCAATTGAAATAATAAGCGATTCAATGCTGTCACCTTTCTTATATTTCTTAACAGCTTCTTCGCTTGGTTCGGTCCAGGAGATATCAGAAAGATGAATTAATCCATCAATACCACCTTCTAATCCAATAAATATACCAAAATCAGTAATTGATTTAATATCCCCAGTAATTTTGTCATCTTTTTTATTCTGTGTTGCAAAGTCTTCCCATGGATTTGGTTTACACTGTTTCATGCCTAGTGAAAGCCTTCTTCTACCTTCATCAATTTCAAGGACCATTATTTCTACTTCATCACCTAATTGAACTGCTTTTGAAGGGTGAATATTTTTGTTTGTCCAATCCATTTCTGATACATGAACCAATCCTTCAATTCCAGTTTCTATTTCAATAAAGGCACCGTAATCTGTTAGATTTGATACTTTACCAAATAACCTTGTTTTAACTGGATAGCGTTTATTTAAGCCAGTCCATGGATCATCATCCAATTGTTTAAGTCCTAGAGAGACTCTATTTTTATCTTTATCAAATTTAAGAACTCGTGCCTCTATTTCATCCCCAATATTTAAAATTTCTGAAGGATGCTTAATGCGCTTCCAAGCTAGATCTGTTATATGAAGTAACCCATCGATACCACCCAGGTCGACAAATGCACCGTAATCCGTTATATTTTTTACAATACCTTTTACATTGGCACCTTCTATTAGTGTAGCAATGACAGCTTCTGAGTTAGTACCAAGTTGCTCTTCAAGTACAGCTTTTCTTGAAACAACCACATTATTTCTTTTTCGATCAATTTTTATTATTTTTAATTCACACTCTTTATTTTCGAAGGGCGATGAATCTTTTACCGGCCTAACATCAACTAAAGAGCCCGGCAAAAACGCCATTATTCCGTTTACTGTAACCCTTAACCCACCTTTAACCTTTGTGCTAACAAAACCATTAACAATTGTTCCATCATTCATCGCATCTTCAAGGTCAATCCATGCTTGCATTTGTTTCGCTTTAACTCTAGATAAAATTGTTGACCCATAACCATCTTCTATTTTTTCAATGGCAACTTTTACATGATCACCTAAACTAACTTCAACTGTTCCTTTGTCATCTAAAAATTCTTCTGTTTTAATAATGCTTTCTGATTTAAGTCCAGCACTTACTGTAACAAAATCACTTTCTATTGAAATAACTTCAGCAGTTATGATTTCACCTTGACGCATTTCTTTAAGCGCCATACTTTCTTCGAATAATGCTGCAAAACTTTCTGGGTTTATATCTTTTTTAATCTCTGTGGTTGCCATTAATTTTTTAACCTTAACTATGTTAATCCCAACTAGCGATGGGGAAGTTTAATTTAATCCGATAATTTTTGGGTTATCAGCGCTTTTCGTTGCCTTGTCAAAAAAACTTAAAATTTTCTCGACAGTTTGATCTTCACTAAGATTATCTGTCTCTAAAACATGAGCTTCTTTCACTACAACAAGAGGGGATACCTCTCTGTCCTTATCTCTTGAGTCTCTTATTGAAATTTCATGAGCAAGTTCCATCAGATTAACATCATTTCCTTTTGATATCAATTGTTTATACCTTCTTTTTGCTCTTTCATTGACACTGGCATTAAGATATATTTTTAAGTCAGCATTAGGAAACACAATGCTTGTCATATCTCGCCCTTCTGCAATAAGACCTGGCAGCCTGCAGAAACTTCTTTGGTAGTCCAAAATAGAACTTCTTAATTTTTCGTGTATTGCAATTTGTGAGGCTAATTTTCCTACCAATTCAGTCCTAATAAAACTGGATACATCCTTATTGTTAAGCCAGACCACATCTTTGGAAAATTTAATTATTGAGCGCTTAACTAAATCTATTAATTCATGAACAGATTCTGGTTTAATATTATTTTTTTTAGCAGCATAAGCAATGACTCTATAAATTGCACCAGAATCAAGGTAGTGGTAATTTAGTTTAGTTGCTAATTTTTTAGCAACTGTTCCTTTTCCAGATCCAGCTGGGCCATCGATAGCAATAATGATTGGACATTCTTCTTTATTCAATAATTCCTCCCAAATCTTTAAAGAAATTAGGATATGTTTTATTTGTACAGTCCGGATCGTTGATTACAATATTTTTATTCGCTAAACAGATCAAAGAAAAACACATTGCTATTCTATGGTCATCATAAGTATCGATAACAATATTATTATTTATAACTTTTGGAGGTTTAATTGTTATCGAGCTTTTGGTTGATAAAACAGAAGCCCCTAATTTCTTTAATTCAGCTTCCATTGCTGAGATCCTGTCAGTTTCTTTAACTCGCCAACTTGCAATAGATTTTAGAGTTGTAGATCCTTTTGCAAATAGAGCTAGAATAGCTAAGGTCATTGCTGCATCTGGAATATTTTTACAATCGATTGTCATCCCAGTTAATTTTCTTTTTTTTGAAACCTTAATTGAATCTGAAAGATATTCTATATTTGCACCCATTTTTTTTATAATTTTTAAAAATTCTAAATCACCTTGTATGCTTGATTTATTAATATTGCTAACCTCAACCGAACCTGCAATTGCCCCTGCCGCAAAAAAATAGGATGCTGATGAAGCGTCGCCTTCTACTTTAATCTTTTTTGGGCTCTTGAATCTAGACGAAGCACTTAAGGTGAAATTTCCCTCTTCATTATTTTTATATCTAATGCCGAATTGAGTCAGTAGTTTTAGAGTTATATCAATATATGGTTTCGAAATAAGATTGCCAATTACTTTAATTTTTAAATCTTGATTGCACAAAGGACCAGCAATTAATAATGCGGTCAAGTACTGACTTGAGATATTCCCTTTAATATTTATATTTTTATTACATTTTATGCTGCCAGGAGATATCTTTAATGGCGGATACCCTATATTACCAATGTAATCAATTTTAGCCCCAATCTGAGTTAAGGCGTCAACTAAATCTTTAATAGGTCGTTCATGCATCCTATTTACGCCTTTGAGGTGGTATGTACCTCCCATAATGGCAAGAACCGCAGTAAGGGGCCTGAAAGCTGTCCCTGCATTTCCTAGTGACAAATTAGCATTCTTGTTTAGAAAATTATGATTAGAACCCTTAATTAATATATGTTTATTTTTTACAACTTTATATTTAACTTCGAGTTTTTTGAGAGCCCGGAGCATTTGTTGAGTATCATCTGAGTCAAGATAGTTTTGGATTAAGGTCTCTCCATCAGAAAGGGCAGACATGAGGATAACTCTATTAGTGATACTTTTAGAGCCAGGTAGAAAAATTTTCCCATTGGCAGTCATCGATGCTAATAGCTTTTTTTGCTTCACTTAATTTCTTCAGTCCAGTTTTTTCTTGTGCTGCTAGCTAGCCTTAAATAATCTTCTAATTGTTCCTGATCTTTTTTTTCTAGCAAGTTAGTTAATTTAGTTATTTCTTTTTGAAATAATTTAAGATCTTCTATAATTGAGCTTCTATTTTGAATTGATATATCTCGCCATACCTCTGGAGAGCTTGCTGCAATTCTTGAGAAATCTCTAAACCCACTTGCGGCAAAATTTAACAAAGTATCTTTGTTTTTTTTATTATTAATAAGGTTTACTAAACCAAAAGCAAGTAGGTGAGGTAGGTGGCTGACAGTAGAAAATATTTGATCGTGAACATCGGACCCCATATTTGTAACTATTCCCCCTAAAGATTCCCAAAATTTTGTAAGTTTTGTAATTTGCCCTAAAGGATTTTCTTCGTGAGAAGTTAAGATAATATTTTTTTTATGGAATAAATCTTTTGTTGCTGCAGAGGCTCCGTGTTTTTCTGAACCCGCAATTGGATGGGAGCCAATAAACTGAGAAAATTTATCCTTTAAAACAAGCCTGGCTTCATTCATAATGTTGGATTTTGTACTACCTACATCAGTTATAATTGTATTTGAATCAAGAAAAGGCTCAATTTTTTCTAAAATAAGCTTTGTTTGACCTACTGGAGCCGAGATAATAATTAAGCTTGCTTCTTTTATATTATTATCTATTTCTGTGGGTGAGCAATCAAGTACACCAGCTTTTACGAGACCCTCTAACGAATTGCCTCCAACCCTTCCAATGCCAATAATTTCATCAAAAATATTTAAATCACGAGCTTTAAGAGCTATTGAGCCACCTATTAGTCCCACACCAAAAATATATAATTTTTTCATCAGTAAAAGTTTGGTAAAAAAGAAAATTGTAACACGCTATTTAGCTTGTTACTTGTTGCCAAACACCTTCAATCATTAACTCATAGGGTTTAAAGTTTGTTTTATATTTCATTTTCTGATTTTCATTAATCCAATAACCAAGGTAAAGAAAAGAAAGATTCTCTTTTTTACAGAACTCAAGCAACCAAAGAATAGACATTGTGCCCAGACTTAATTTCTGATCACTACAATCGTAAAAAGTGTAAACAGCCGAAATTCCATCATCAACAATATCTATGATTGTGACCATTTTAAGTTGATTATTCAATCTGAATTCAACAAGCTTTGACATAACATGGCTTTTAATTAAGAAATCATTGTAGTCAGTTGCATCATTTTCACTTTCAATATTGTTTGGGTGCCTTTTATTTTGATAGCTAACATATAAATTATAATGTTCCTCATTAAAAGTTAAGGGTAATAATTTTACTGAAAACTTATCCAGGTATTTTTTTACTCTTTTTTGAGATCTGCTAGCATTAAAATTTGATACTAGTAACCTAATAGGTATACAGGCACTACAATCCTTACAGTTTGGTTTGTAAATGTATTGGCCACTTCTTCTAAAACCTTTATTTATCAGACTTCCAAAATTTGTATTATTTATATTTTTATAGGGAGTCGCAACAATTGATTGAGCATCTTGACCGTTTATATATCCACAAGAGTATTTTGTAGTGACATAGAATTGAATTTCTTGGAGAGCTTTTTTCTCGATGATGCTCATAGTAAAAATTGCTCAAATTAATTACTATAAATAATACTAGAATTTTTTTTTAATAGGTATAAAATTATTTACGTAAGCTTTTATTTAATTCTCAAATAAAAAAAGAAGATGCTTATGGGTTTAGTGAGTTAGAAATACATTTTTTTTAAATTTTTTAATTAAAAAGGAGTTGTATGAATCTCAAAGAACTTAAGAATAGACATAAAGCGTTAAAAGACATTGTTCAGCAAGCATATAAAAATTATGTGCCTGATTTAAGGCTAAGACTTTATAAAAAAGAAAAGCTAAGAGTTAAAATGCTTTTAGATAAAGAAAATCAAACAACTCATTAATTTTACTTAAAAAAACCGGCTTTGCCGGTTTTTTTAAGTAAAATTAAGCTTTCCCACTCAAAGCGTATTTAATATATTAATATAAGAGTTAAATATAATTATTTACAATTACTAAGACTTTAGGCGACTAAAACTATGTCAGACGTTATAAAAAAAAATTTTTCTGAACATCTTGATGTAATCAATAAAGTTTTGGCTTCTGATGCCGGCTCTATTAAATTATTAGGTGATTTGTTAGCGAATTGTTTAGAAAAAAAAGGTACTATTTTTTGGTGTGGCAATGGAGGAAGTGCTTCCGATAGCCAGCATATAGCAGCAGAGTTGGTAGGGCGTTTTAAAAATGATCGTCCTGCTTTAAGGTCTATAGCACTAACAACTGATACCTCAATTTTAACTAGCGTCGGAAATGATTATGGTTTTGATCAAATTTTTTCTCGCCAACTTCAAGCTTTAGGATCTTCTGGGGATATTTTGGTTGGTATTTCTACTTCAGGAAGTAGTAAAAATATTCTAAATGCTTTTAAAATTGCTTCCAATTTAGGTATGACCTCTATTGCTCTCACAGGGAAAAATGGGGGCTTAGCAAAAGAAGTTTCAGATCACTCGATTATAGTAGATTCAGAATCTACAGCGCGGATTCAAGAGTCGCATATATTAATTGGCCATATTTTATGTGAGCTAATTGAAGAAAAGCTGCAGTTTGTCTAATAATAAACTTAAGGTTTGACATGACAATTTTGGTTACAGGGGCTGCGGGTTTTATTGGCTCCAACTTTGTTTTGAATTGGCTTGATAAAGAAGATGAGGGTGTCGTTTCTCTAGATAATTTAACGTATGCAGGAAATCTACAGAACTTATCTTCTCTGTCTGATGATAGTAGGCATTGTTTTGTTAAGGGAGATATTAGTGATTCTAAATTAATATCCTTAACCCTTAAAAAATATAACCCAACAGCGGTCATAAATTTTGCTGCTGAAAGCCATGTAGATAGATCAATATCTTCACCTGATACGTTTATAGAAACCAACATTATGGGTACCTTTAGGCTTTTACAAGGCACTCTTTCTTATTGGGAGGCGTTAACAGAAAAACAAAAAAAAGACTTTCGTTTTTTACATATTTCTACTGACGAAGTTTATGGTGATTTAGGTAAGGATGCCTCTCCTTTCACTGAAGAAAATAGATATATACCGAATAGCCCATACAGTGCAAGCAAGGCTGCTAGCGATCATTTAGTAAGAGCTTGGTATCAAACTTATAACTTACCGGTTGTAACAACAAATTGCTCAAATAATTATGGCTCTTTTCAATTCCCAGAAAAATTAATTCCCCTCTTTATTATTAATGCATTAAGCGATAAGCCATTACCATTGTATGGGGATGGTAAGCAAATTAGAGACTGGCTTTATGTTGATGACCATTGCGATGCTATAAGAGTAGCTTTAAAGGGTGGAGTGATAGGAGAAACCTATAATATTGGTGGTAATACAGAGAAAACCAATATCCAAGTAGCTCAGTTAATATGTAAATTTCTAGATAACTTTAAGCCAAGGCCAGATAAAATTTCCTATGCACAGCAAATTTCTTTTGTAAAAGATCGCCTAGGACATGATCGACGATACGCAATAGACTCTTCAAAGATTCAAAAAGAACTTGGTTGGAGGCCGAAAGAAACTTTTGAGTCGGGGATGGAGAAAACTATTAAATGGTATCTTGATCATGATGAATGGGTAAGTAGTATTATTAGTGGCGAATATAAAAAATGGATTGATAAGTACTACTCATGAAGATACTGCTAACTGGGGTAAATGGGCAGGTTGGCTTTTACCTTAATCAAAAGCTATCCCCTTTTTATGAGGTTTTTGGGGTGACGCGAGAAAATTTTGACCTTACCAATATAGATCAGATGAGGAATGTAATTGATAAATTTCGACCAGGGTTAATAATAAATCCTGCTGCATACACATATGTAGATAAGGCTGAAAAAGAACCAGACCTTGTTTTTAAAGCAAATGTTTTAGCTACTAAATTTTTAGCAGAAAAATCAGCAAAGCTTAATATCCCATTGATACAATTATCAACTGATTATGTTTTTGATGGGCTAAAGAGGGATGCCTATACAGAGATTGATAAAGCTAACCCTCAATCCGTATATGGTAAATCTAAATATGATGCTGAGACTGCAATTCGGGAATCCAATCCAAAGCATATTATTTTAAGAACTAGTTGGGTGTATAGCCTAAGAGGAAAGAATTTTTTAACAACTGTTCTTGATATGGCAAAAAATAATGAGTCATTTAATATTGTCTTTGACCAAATAGGCTCACCTACATCTGCAATTTTTATAGCAAATACAATACTTGAGATAACAAAAAAAATAGAACAAATCGAAAAAAATAATTTATATGGTCTTTATAATTTAACCTGTTCGGGCTCTACTAGCTGGTTTGATTTTGCAAAAAAAATAATTATTTATGCAGAAGAAAAAGGACTAAACCTTAAATCTACCTCGGAAAGTATTAAGCCAATTAAAACATCTGAATTTACTACCCTAGCTTCTCGGCCGAAAAATTCCACGTTAAACAATCAGAAATTAGTAAAAACCTTTGAAATAAATTGCCCAGAATGGCAAAATGAGTTGAAATCAATAATGAGCGATAAAGCCTAGGAAGATGAAAAGATGACCATCACGAATAAGCGAAAAGGAATAATTCTTGCTGGTGGGTCTGGTTCACGACTATACCCATTAACAAAAGTCATCTCTAAACAGCTTCTGCCAGTTTTTGATAAGCCTATGATTTACTACCCACTCGCCACCTTAATGATTGCAGGAATTAGAGAGGTATTGTTAATATCAACACCTAAAGACATCTCTCAATACCAAGCCTTGCTTGGAGATGGCCGTATATGGGGAATAAATATTTCATACCAAGTCCAACCCTCTCCAGATGGGCTAGCTCAAGCTTTTATTTTAGCTGAAGATTTTATTGGTGACGACTTGTCTGCTTTAATTTTGGGGGATAATATTTTTCATGGAAATGATATAAGTAATCTTCTTTTAAAAGCTTCAAGTAATGACAATGCAACTATATTTGCATACCATGTTTCAGACCCAGAAAGATATGGAGTAGTTGAATTTAATAATAAACAGAAAGCGATTTCAATCGAAGAAAAACCTAAAATAGCTAAGTCTAATTATGCAGTTACTGGCCTATATTTTTATGATCATAAAGTAGTTGATTTTGCAAAAAGCCTTAAGCCCTCCCATAGAGGTGAATTAGAAATAACTGATTTAAATAAAATATATATGAATGAAGATAAATTAAATGTTGAGATTTTAAATCGAGGTTTTGCATGGTTGGATTCAGGAACTCACGAATCTTTATTGGAAGCCAATCAATATATTGCGACTGTTGAAAAACGGCAGGGTCAAAAAATTGCGTGTATTGAAGAGATTTCTTTTAGGAAGGGATGGATAACAAAAGAGAATTTGCTGAGCTTGGCTCAACAAGAATACAATAATAATAATCGAGAATACCTTAAAGGCTTAATAGATTAAATGAAAAGCACCAAGCTAAAATTCCCAGAGGTTTTGCTACTTGAACCAGAAATTTTTGAAGATGAAAGAGGGTTTTTTTATGAATCCTTTAATCAAAATAAGTTTGAAAAAGCGACCGGAAAGAAAATTTCATTTGTTCAAGATAATTTTTCAAAATCAAAAAAAAATACTCTAAGGGGTATGCATTACCAGTTATCACCTATGGCTCAAGGTAAATTAATAAGTGTTTTACAAGGTGAAATATATGATGTCGTGGTTGACTTAAGAAAGCCATCAAAAACATTTGGAGACTTTATTTGTCAGGAATTAAATTCTTTAACAAAACAGCAGCTTTGGGTTCCAGAGGGATTTGCTCATGGATTTATAGTGACATCCGATTTTGCAGAAGTTATGTATAAAGCAACTAATTTTTACAGCCCAAAATACGAAAGATCGATTATCTGGAGTGACCCAGTTTTATCTATCAACTGGCCAGACCATACTAATATTCTTCTATCTGATAAAGATAAGAAGGCTTCTTTTTTCTTGAATGCTGATTGCTTTAACCAGCTTTAATTCAACCATTTTTTATAGTTGACGAATTTTATTATGAGGGGTATTCTAAGGGTATTGTTCAATAATGAACAATATTTAAGTATATGATAAATAATAGTTTAAGCAGCTTTTTAAGTATGTTGCGTTTATCGCGGACAGGGCGGTAGCGTAAATGAGCACCTCTAAAAAATTAAAAATATTGAATCCTGATTTACATTTTAAATTACTCAAAACCATCGAGAGTAAGCCGTCAATTTCACAGCGAGCATTAGCAAAAGAGTTAGGCGTAAGCTTAGGTAGTATTAATTATTGCTTAAAAGCATTAATTGAGGTCGGCCATATAAAGTTTGAAAATTTTAATACCAATCCCAATAAGTTGGGATATCTTTATTTGCTAACTAAAAAGGGACTGATAGAAAAAGCTAGTCTTACAGTTGGGTTTTTAAGCAGAAAAAAGCTAGAATATGAAGCGCTAAAAAAAGAAATAGATTCGGTGCAGAATTCCCTACAAAATGACTAAAGATATCTATTATGAACAAAGACATTAATATCACTCCAGTAATATTATGCGGTGGTGTAGGCTCAAGACTTTGGCCTTTATCAAGATCAACCTACCCAAAACAATTCATAATCCTCACAGGTTCTGAAAGCTTATTTCAGCAAGCTGTTATGAGGGTAAGACAACTTAGAGCGATAGATTTTAATATTAATGATACTTTGGTAGTAACAAATGAAGAGCATAGGTTTATTGCATTAGAACAATTAAAGAAATTAGATGATACTTCAGCCAAACTATTTTTAGAGCCAGTTGGGAGAAATACTGCTCCGGCGCTCACAATGTCAGCAATGCTAGCCCAGCAAGATGATAAAGACCCAGTTTTAGTTGTGACTCCATCAGATCAAATTGTTCGTGATACTGATGATTTTGTAAAAGCTCTGAGTAACTGTATCAAGGCTGCAAATGAAAAATCAATTGTGATAATGGGCATTACTCCAGATAAAGCTGAAACGGGATATGGCTATATTAAACATGACTTAAAAGCAGGTCAGTTTAATGACTTCGATGTGGAGCAATTCATAGAGAAACCTTCTTTAGAAAAAGCAGAACAATACGTTCAATCTAAAGACTATTTATGGAATGGTGGTATTTTTGTAGTGAAGGCTAGTGTTTGGTTAAGTACAATAAAGTCTTTAAGGCCAGATATTTTTGAGGCAACCTTAAATGCTTTCAAAAAAAATATAAAAGATAATCAGTTTATTAGGCCTGATAAAGAAAATTTTTCCAAAATACCAAGTGAGTCAATTGATTATGCGGTCATTGAGAAGTGTAATGCTGCCGGTATTCCTCTTAAGGTAGTCCCTCTAAATGCGGGTTGGAGTGATTTAGGCTCATGGGATTCGTTATGGTCTTTTGGAGGCAAAAATGAAAAGGGCAATGTAATTCATGGAGATGTGGTTATTGAAGACACGAAAGATTCCTTGATTCATTCGACCCATAGATTGGTAGGTGCAGTTGGGGTGAAAGATATTATAATTGTAGAAACTGCTGATGCTGTTCTAGTAGCAAATCGAAAAAATAGTGAGGGCGTTAAAGCTATAGTTGCTAAGCTTAATTTGGAAAAAAGAACTGAAGGGGCAAGCCATTCAAAAATTCATCGACCATGGGGTTGGTATATAACCATTGATGAAGGGAAAAATTTTAAGGTTAAAAGAATTCAGGTTAATCCAGGTGCAAGCTTAAGCCTTCAAAAACATTCAAAAAGAGCCGAGCATTGGGTAGTGGTTAAAGGAACTGCTAAAGTAGAAAATGGTGATAAAGAGATTATATTGACAGAAAATGAGTCTACCTTTATCCCATTAGGAGAGTTACATCGATTATCTAATCCTAAGAAGATACCTTTAGAAATAATTGAGGTGCAATCAGGAGAATATTTAGGTGAAGATGATATAGAGCGTATAGAAGATAACTATGGAAGGAAGACAAATGACTAAAATAGCTTTAATTACAGGTGTCACTGGGCAAGATGGAGCTTATCTATCAGAATTTTTACTAGATAAAGGTTACGAAGTTCATGGTATGAAACGCCGAAGCTCCTCTTTTAATACCTCAAGAATCGATCATTTATTTCATGACCCGCATGAAAAAGGAAGGCCATTTCATCTACATCATGGAGACATGACTGACTCATTAAGCCTCACTCAAATTATTCAAAAGGTAAAGCCAGATGAAATTTATAATTTAGCAGCGCAAAGTCATGTTGCTGTTTCATTTGAAGAGCCAGAATACACTGCTAATTCTGACGCTTTGGGACCTCTTAGAATACTTGAGGCAATTCGTATTTTAGGTTTAGAAAAAAAGACCAAATTTTATCAGGCCTCAACATCTGAGCTATATGGTTTAGTGCAAGAAACACCCCAAAAAGAAACAACGCCATTTTACCCAAGAAGTCCATATGCAGCAGCTAAACTATATGCACATTGGATCACAATAAATTATCGAGAGGCTTATGGTATTTTTGCTTGTAATGGTATTTTATTTAATCATGAGAGCCCAATTCGAGGCGAAACATTTGTAACGCGAAAAATAACCAGAGCTTTAGCTAGGATTAAATTAGGACTTCAGGATTGTTTATATCTTGGAAATATGAACGCTTTACGTGATTGGGGACATGCAAAAGATTATGTTGAGATGCAATGGCTAATGCTTCAACAAAAAACTCCAGAAGATTTTGTCATAGCAACCGGATCTCAATATAGCGTGCGCGATTTTGTAAATGCAGCTGCAAAAGAATTAGATATTAAAATAACCTGGAAAGGAAAAGGTAAGGATGAAAAAGGCTACGATTCATCGGAGAAAATAATAGTCGCTGTTGACTCTAGATATTACAGGCCAACCGAGGTTGAAACGCTTCTTGGCGATGCATCAAAGGCGATGAAAAAGTTAGGCTGGAAACCAAAGATTAATTTTGATTCCTTAGTTTCAGAGATGGTTCAAGAAGATCTTAGCGCAGCTCAAAGAGATGAATTAACCAAAAAACATGGTTACAAAACCCCTGATTATAATGAGTAACTTTTTTTATGCCTAAAAACACTATTTTATTGACCGGTTCCAGTGGAATGGTGGGTCAGAACTTGCTTGAACATGCAGATATATCTTCGTACGATATTCTTTCGCCAAGATCAAATGAGCTAGATCTTCGTGATTTTGAAAAGGTAGAAAATTATCTTTTAAAATACAAACCTGAAATGATTATCCATGCAGCTGGAAAAGTAGGTGGCATTCAGGCAAATCTGAGGGAGCCTGTAAACTTTTTAGTAGATAATTTAGATATGGGTAGAAATATTGTTATGGGTGCTTATAAATCAGGAATAAAAAAGTTAATGAATATTGGTAGCTCATGCATGTACCCAGCCAATATTTCTGAGCCCCTTAAAGAAGATATGCTTATGACAGGAAAATTTGAGGAAACCAATGAGGGATATTCAATTGCAAAATTAGCTACAGCACGATTATGTGAATACGTGTCAAGAGAAGATAGTAGTTTTATTTATAAAACCTTAATCCCATGCAATCTTTACGGGAAATTTGATAAATTTAAAGTCGATTATTCGCATTTAGTTGCAGCAGTAATTCACAAGATTCATCTGGCAAAAAAAAATCATGCAAATGAAGTTGAAGTCTGGGGTGACGGAATGGCGCGACGGGAATTTATGTATGCAGGTGATCTAGCTGACGCACTAATATGGTCAATCAATAATTTTGATGAGTTGCCTAAATATATGAATATTGGGTTAGGTGTTGATATAACAATTGATGAATATTATAAAAGAGTAGCTAAAGTTATTGGTTTTACTGGAACTTTAACTCATGATAAAACTATGCCGGTTGGAATGATTCGTAAGGTAGTTAATACAGATATACAAACTAAGTTAGGGTGGTATCCAAAGACAAGTCTTGAAGTTGGACTTCAAAAAACATATGAATTTTATTTAAATGAGATAGCTAAATGACCTTTAAATTTCCATTAGCAACAGCCACATGGGATCAAAAAGAAATTGATGCGATGCATGATGTCATCGCATCAGGTAATTTTACTATGGGTAAAAAGGTAGGCTTATTTGAAAAAAGCTTTTCAAAATATATCGGTAGCCAATATGCTGTAATGGTAAATTCCGGATCATCTGCAAACTTATTAATGATCGCAGCTCTTTTTTATACTAAAAATCCTAAATTAAAATTAAAAAGAGGGGACGAGGTGATTGTCCCTGCAGTATCTTGGAGTACTACTTATTATCCTCTTTACCAATACGGTTTAAAAATCAAGTTTGTCGATATAGATATCGAAACACTTAATTACGATCTAGTTCAATTAGAGTCAGCAATCACAAATAAGACACGTGTAGTTCTCGCTGTTAATTTATTGGGGAATTCTAATAACTTTGATTTTATCGACAAGGTAATAAAAGATAAAGATATTGTCTTAATAGAAGATAATTGCGAATCAATGGGAGCAACATTTAATAATAAGAAGGCTGGAACTTTTGGAGTAATGGGGACATTTAGTTCATTTTATAGCCATCATATTTCAACTATGGAGGGTGGGACAATAGTTACAGATGATGAAGAGTTATATCAAATACTTATTTCTCTGAGGTCACACGGATGGACACGTGACCTACCAGTCAAAAATTTAATTTGTTCTGATAAAAGCGATAATTTGCTTGACGAGTCTTTCCGTTTTGTATTGCCTGGCTATAATGTCCGGCCCTTGGAACTCGAAGGAGTATTAGGTATTGAACAGGTTAAAAAATTACCCATGATTATTTCAGAACGTCGTAAAAATGCTAAATTATTTGTAGAAACTTTATCCAATCATTCTGATTTATTAATACAAAAAGAAATTGGCGAAAGTAGTTGGTTTGGTTTTAGTATTATTATTAGGCCGGGAAGCTCTTTAACAAGGAAAGATTTAGTTAGTAAGTTAAACAATTTAGGATTTGAACTTAGACCAATTGTTACAGGTAATTTTCTCAAAAATGAGGTTATTAAATTCTTTGATTACGAAATTCATGGCAGTTTAAAAAATGCAGAACACCTTGATAAAAATGGTTTATTTATAGGTAATCACCATTATTCATTGTCTGAAGCATTAGATACTTTAAAAAATTTATAGCGCTA